>ERZ780198.3539-NODE-3539-length-10575-cov-3.375000_pt1 | contig 10575 bp, 9 predicted proteins | sample MGYA00510979_ERZ780198 | MGnify/ENA primary metagenome ERZ780198 (study PRJEB29588, sample SAMEA2158039) | human gut metagenome | biome: human gut; feature: human-associated habitat; material: faeces | place: Denmark | collected 2008/2010 ...
TAAGTGTTACCGATCGCGAATCGGTCGAAAAAATGCTAAAAGAAACGGACGTCGACGTTAAAATCGCGGACGGCGTACAGCATGTTTACGTTGACGGCGAGGACGTGAGCGGAGTTATCCGCACGCCGGAAGTGTCCAAAGCCGCAAGCGACATTTCCGCGCTTCCTCCCGTTCGTCACGCGATGGTTGCGCTTCAACGGATTATCGCCGCAAAGCAGGATACGGTTCTCGACGGCAGGGATATAGGTACTTTCGTTCTCCCCAAAGCCGAGTACAAATTTTTCCTTACCGCAAGCGCGGAGGAGAGAGCAAAACGCCGGTATAAAGAACTCGTCGCCCGCGGCGAAAAATGCGATCTCGACAAGATCCGCGCGGATATCGAAACGCGCGATTACAACGATTCGCACCGTGCGCTCGCACCGCTTAAAAAGGCAGACGACGCCGTCGAGGTAGACACGACGTTTATGACTATTGAAGAAGTAGCCGACAAGCTTGCTTCTTACGTTAAAAAATAGGCGATGAAGATAATCAAGGCGAAAAACGGCGGATTCTGTTTCGGCGTAAAAAGCGCGGTCGACGCGGTAAAGAGAAACGCAGGCGAGCATACGTACACGCTCGGCGACGTTATCCACAACGAGCGAGTAACGACCGAACTTCGCGCGCTCGGCGTTAAAACCGTGGATTCGGTAGATGAAATTCACGACGACGAAGCGACCGTCGTAATCCGCTCGCACGGCGCGCCACCCGAAGTTTACGAAGAAATCGCGCGTCGCGGCTACAAACTTATCGACGCGACTTGTCCTTTTGTGAAGAAAATTCACGAGTTTGTTCGCGCTCATCACGAGGACGGGTACAAAATCGTGATAATCGGCAACGCGGATCACCCCGAGGTGAAGGGGATTAACGGGTGGTGCGGTTTCGAAGCGACGATTGCGGACGAAAATTTTGATTTTTCGTCGCTCGACGCGGACGTAAAAACCTGTTTCGTAGAGCAAACGACCTTTTCTACCGAAAAATATTTGCAAATTCTTAAAAAAATTCAAAAAGACCGTTTCAAAACAGTTGAAATATTTGACACAATTTGCTATACTACTGTTAGCCGTCAAAACGAGGCTAAAAAACTGTCCGGTATTTGCGACAAAATAATAGTCGTCGGAAGTCCGAACAGTTCCAACACCCGCAAGCTTATCGAGATCGCCGACAGCGGCAGAGCGCAAGCGTTCGGTGTGAGCGGGGCGGCTGAACTGAATTCGTTAAATTTTTGCGCCGACGATACGGTAGGAGTAATCGGTGGCGCGTCGGCTCCCGAGGAGTCGATTATGGAGGGTATAAAGGACATGAGTCAAGAGTTTACCAAAGCAGTGAACGAAGAGTTCCTTAAAGGCGTCGAAGATTCTTTCGTCAGCTACAAGGAAGGCAAGCGCGTAACCGGTAAGGTTATTTCCGCAGACGCAGACGGGATCAAAGTCGAAATCGGCGGAAAGAACGACGGTTTTATCCCCGCAACCGAAGTCAATATGGACGGATCGTATAATCCGGACGACTACAAAGCGGGTGACGAACTCGAAGTTCGTATCGGCAAGAAAGACGCCGGAACCGGTTGCATTCTCCTTTCCAAAAAAGCCGTCGACGAGATCAAAGAAGCCGATAAGATTATAGATACGATCAGAAACGGCGAATACTTCGAGATCAAAATCGATAAGAACGTCGAAAAAGGTCTTACCGCTCGTCTCGGAACTTACAACATCTTCATTCCCGCGTCGCAGGTAGAGGAAAGATTCGTTCGCGATCTCGCTAAATACGTAGGAAAAAAACTCGTCGTTACCGCGCTTGAAATCGACGACGCCAAACATAAAATCGTCGCAAGCCACCGCAAAGTAGCGGAGGCGGAACGCAAAGCAAAAGAAGATATTTTCTGGGCTAACGTCGTTCCTAACATGATCGTAAGCGGCGTCGTAAAACGCACCACCGCGTTCGGCGCGTTCGTCAGCGTGGACGGATTCGATTGCCTCGCGCACATCGTAGACCTTTCCTGGACTCATATCAAAAACGTCGAGGAAGTTCTTACCGTCGGTCAGTCGTACGAATTCGTCGTTCTTTCGGCGGATCGCGAGAAGAACAGAGTTTCGCTCGGATACAAACAGCTTCAACCGCATCCGTTCGTTGCCTGCATGGAAAAACACCCCGTCGGTAGCGTGACTAAGGGTAAAGTCGTAAGCATCGTTCCGTTCGGCGTGTTTGTCGAGATCGAGCCGCATATCGAAGGACTTGTTCACGTTTCCGAAGTTGCTCACACCTTCGTTAAAGACATCAACGAAGTCGTTAAAGTCGGCGACGAAGTCGAAGTTAAGGTTCTCAACTACGACGAGGCTAATCGTAAGATCAACCTCAGTATCAAGGCTTGCCTCCCCGAGGAAGAGAAACCCGCTCACACCGAGGACGAGGGCGAGAAGAAGTCGAGAAAACCCCGCGCAAAGCAGGAAAAACGCGACGACGAGGGCGAGAAGGAGTGGAGCGAGGAAGTTTCCAACAACCCGTTCGCAGATCTTCTCAAAGACCTCGACGTTAAGTAATAATATCGCATAACAGAAAACCGCACGTTTTTCGTCACGATTACGTGCGGCTTTTTTTGTGTCTTTTTTCGCGAACGCGGAATATATAACGATATGATATTCGATTGTCATAACGATATATTAACTTCCGGACGAAGCGACGAGGAAATAGTTTCGACGATTTGCGTGTATAAAAAGTCAGGACGAGTCGTGTGCGCTTTATGGACGAGCGGCGGCGCAACGCTTGATATTGCGGCGAATATCAAAGCCGCGATCTCCTTCGATTTTGCCGTAGAAGATATGGGGTTTTACGACGAGCGCGACGAAGAAAAACTGCTTTCGTTGAATCCGCTTTACTGCTCGCTTACGTGGAATTTCGACAATCGTTTTGCTGGCGGAGCGTCGGGAAGCGGAGGTCTTACCGAAAGCGGCAGAACGCTCGCGCGTTTCTTAGAAAACAACGGTATAAAAATCGACACGGCGCATCTTAACCGTAAAAGTTTCTTTGACGTTGCCGATCGGAGCGAAAGAATTTTTTGTTCGCACGCTTCGATTGACGAACTATGCCCGAATCCGAGAAATCTTACGGGCGAGCAGATTAAAATTATAGTCGAATGCGGCGGAATAGTCGGACTTACCCCGATAAATAAATTCAATTCGTTGCCGTTTGACGAAACGATAGATTTTTTCGTGCAAAAGTACGGAATCGGCAGCGCGGCGATCGGTAGCGACTTTTTCGGATCAACCGACTTTCCTTCCGATCTTAAAAATTACGACGATCTGGCGGTTATACGTGAGAAGTTAGAAAGAAAAGGGTATAAGAAAGACGACCTCGATCTTATCTTTTTCGGTAACGCCGCAAGGTTTTTCGGGTTTTTATAAAAACGCCGCCTCTTTAACCGAGACGACGAATATATCTTTATTTTATTAAGAACGTGTTTGCTCCGGCTTTCACTTCGTAAGCGATTCCGTTTACGATCAGCGTATAGTTTTCGTTCGACGTTACCGTACAGATATTTTCTTCGGCGGTAACGTTAGTGATCACGTTGCCGAACCGCAGGTTTTCTACGCCGATTTTGCCGTCGAGGTCGTGCGGTTTTGCCCATTCGACGACTTTTCGGAAAGCGTCTATCGTGTGAAAGCCGAGTACCGATTCGAGATAAACGGTGATCGGGCCGAGAGCCGACCAGCCGCAAAAATTCCGACGGACGTCGGATGTTCCGTCAGTTTGTTTTCCTGCTTTCGGCGCGGTCGGACAGTAACACTCCCAGATGGTATGCGGCTCGTATTCGCGATAGGTTTTCAGCATGTGCAGAAACAGTTTATGTCCGAGTTCGTGCGCCTCTTTGTGATAACCGTAATTTTCAAGTCCTCTCAAAGTCATATACGCCGTCGGTAACCATACCGAACCGCGCCAGTACGTTCCGTTTTCGGAGAAGTCGGCGTCTTTTCTCGACAGAGAAGTGAGCGGTGCGTCGCCGCCGAAGTCGTTGTCGTCGGTAAGATAAGACAGCATACGTTCGGCACGATCGGGCGTTGCGATACCCGAAACGAGAGTCCAGTACGAAGCGATCGAACGAACCTTGTAAAATCTGTGATCGACCGAATCGACGTCGTAATAGAATTCGTCGTTTTCGTCCCAGTAGAGCGAATTGACGAGTTCTTTCTTTTTTTCGTATTTTGACCGCCATTCGTCCGAAAGTTCGGTATCTCCCGCGATTGCGAAAAGTGCGGAAATACATTTCGCCGAAAGTGCCTGCTGACATATCGCGTCGATCCAAAGCATATCGGGATTATTCGGACGTTCTTTGTCGGCGCGTTCGCCCGTTCTTCCGCGGGGCGTGTTGTCCATTCCCGATCTGCCGCCTTCCCATTTATAACCGTCATTCTCGCTGAGCCAGCACGTTTCGGCCGTTACGTCCGGAAGGCGTAATTGTTCGGTGAGATTTTCAAGCCATTCGTATTCGCGCTGTAAAAACTTTTTTTCGTAAAGCAAAGTTTTTACGTGGTCTGCGTCGCCGCCGATCAACGCGTTTTCGTATTCCGCCCAAGCGAAAAGGGGAGGGTTGTCCGCAATATGCACACGAATTCCGAACGGGACTCCGGGCTTTGCGCCCGTCCATTCCGGTTCGTTTTCCGAAGGGACGATTTCGGGTAGGGTTTTTCCGTTGAATAAAACTTCGTAAAAGTTATCGAAAGTTTCGACGCCGGGAAAAACGCTTTGAGCAAACTTGCAAAACAGCGACATAAAGCACGAATCCCATATCCATATCTGCGTGTCGCAAAAAGCCTCGTCCATATACGGATCCTGAGGCATGCCTTCTACGTGTTTTACGTGATCGCGTGCAAGTTCCCACGTTTTATAGTAAAATTCTTCGTATTCGGGGTGAGCGTCGCAAACGGGGCGGGGAAGGTAATCTTTCCAGTCTGCTGCGTAAAAATCTTTTTTCATATCGTTATCTCCTTGTATATGACAGAGCGTATAAACGTGCTTGGCGATACGATAATTTTAAACTAAAATTACGCGGTTGTCAATGAGTTTTGTAACAATATATAAGCGTAAAATACCGATAAATACGCAATATCAAAAAGTCCCTCGGCACGGTGTTTCTGCCGAAGGATTTTAAGTCGTAAAACCGAAAAAAGAAACGACCCGCGTACGGATCGTTCTTTTTAGACGCGCCTTGTGGTGCCCAAGGCCGGACTCGAACCGGCACGGTGTTTCCACCGAAGGATTTTAAGTCCTTTGCGTCTGCCATTTCGCCACTTGGGCATTTATGGAGGCACCACCCAGACTCGAACTGGGGGTAAAGGCTTTGCAGGCCTCTGCCTTACCACTTGGCTATGGTGCCACATTCCATATATATGCCCAAACTAAGGCGTATTTTCATAAAAATGGTGGAAGTTACAGGGCTCGAACCTGTGACCCTCTGCTTGTAAGGCAGATGCTCTCCCAACTGAGCTAAACTTCCACGTCGTTGCCGCAATCGACAGCCTTTATACTATACCAAACTTTGTAAAAAAAATCAAGGAAAATAACGCCGTTTTTGAAAAAAACCGAAAATTTATTTTCCGAAGCGGTTTCCGACGACAACAACCGACTTAAAACCGTTGTACGATTCCACGATTCGACAATCGTTGCGGGGTCATGGCGGCGTAAAAAAGCGTGCGGCGGCATACAATACTGTTGTGAACCAGAAATCCATTACAATAACGTTGTCTAACGGTTACGCCGGGTGGCTCGATTGCGACGCTTCCCGAACGTGCTTTGCGGACGAGCCGACGCGCGGAGAAAAATCGATGTTTTTCGAGAGAAGCCGCAAAACGGAAGACGAACTCGTCGCGCTGTACCTGAGCGGTGTAAAAAAATACGTTTTCATGCCGATAGTCGAATCGTTCCGTTTGCAATCTTTCGAGTCCGGAATATTGCTTCATACGCTCGTTGCGTTCGATCGCGAGAGAGACGAACTCCTTGTCCGTGCAAAACTCAGAGAATCGCAGGGGAAGATTTTTTCCTTGGACGGTTTTTATAATTTCAGGCTCGGCGAACTTAAAAAACGGTGGAGAGACCTTGCGGCGGTTGCGCGGGAGAACGCGCCTTTGTTGTACGACGAAGATTCGTTCAACGTGGTGGTGAGATTCCTGCTCAGCGCGGTTACGCCGAGAACCAACGAGGTGCTTGTGGGGCGGAACGGCGACGGCTATTTTGTAAGCGAGGACGGCGTAAAAAAATATTTAGGCGGATACGAGCTGATATGCGAACTTGTCGACGTCGCGCCGATGAGCGTTTCGATATGCGGCGACATGCCGGACGAGGAGATAACCGACAGAATATACGGTATATTCGACGTAAAAGACGAAGTTTCTCGCACACATTTTTGCTGATTTTCACAATTAACGCGCTAAATCAGTTGCTAAAATAAGTATATTATGTTATCATATTAGAAGTAAATGTTCAAGGAGAATACCAAAATGTTATTTGCAGCAGTTACAGCGCAACAAATCGTTCTTATCGTTATCTGCGTACTTTTGATGGCGGCTATACTCATTCTTCCGATGTTCACCAACAAAAAACGTCAGAAAGCCGTTCAGGAAATGCATAACTCGATTTCGGTAGGCGACACCGTTAAAACCGTAGGCGGAATCGTGGGCAAGATTGCCGAGATTCACAACGTCAGCGACAAAGAGAAAGAGTTCGTTCTGTCCACCGGTATCGAGGGCAACAAATCTCTGCTCACGTTCGACTTCAACGCGATTTATCAGGTTATGAGCAAAGCCGCGCCCGTCGCTTCCAAGAAAGAAGCCGCAGCGGAAGCCGCTCCCGCCGAAACGACCGAAGCCGCACCCGCGGAAACCGCAACCGACGACAACGCCGAAAACAAGTAAGTTTTTCGTTCTTAAAACGTCAGCCTTCGCATAAGATACAGTGTATCACGTGCGGAGGTTTTTTTATGAAAGAAACGACGATAAAGGGCGGTAAAGTTTCGGAACTGATTAAAGCGTTGGTGTTATCGGTAATAATCACGCTCGCGCTTATACTGATAGCCGCGCTCGTCATCAAAATTTTTAACGTCCCGGGCGAATATATCCCGATTATCAATCAGATAATCAAAAGCGTGGCGATTCTTGTAGGCGCGCTCGCGTTTTTAAGAGAAAAGGGCGGAGGCTTTATACGCGGAACGATTCTCGGAATTGCGTATATCGTCGTAACGTATCTTATGTTTTCGGCAATGAACGGGTCGTTCGGTCTGTCGTTGTCCGTTCTCAACGATCTTGCGCTCGGCGCGGTAAGCGGTTTTATAAGCGGGATCATAGCCGTAAACGTAAGGAAGTGAGAGCGTACATAATCGGACTTATAGCAAAAAGTTCCCTTCGGCGACGTCCGCGGGGGCTTTTTTATTGTGTCGGATACGCCCGTCGATAATTTTTTCTTGTACGAAAAGAATAAAAACGCTTGTATTTGATTGACTAAACAGGGTAAAATGTTATATAATCATAGTGTTGTGAGTTGGAGGCTAAAATGAAGAAAAAATCGTCAATCGTTAAACTTACCTTGATAGGCGTTGCTTTGGCGATAGGTATAGTTTTATCCGTATTTTCGTTTAAATTACCTTTCGGTTTTTACAATTACAAGTCGTTCGCGTCGTCCATCAAACTCGGTCTCGATCTGAAGGGCGGCATTTACGCCGTTTACGACACGAACAGCGACGGAGCGGACAATTTTCAGAGTAAACTCGAAGGCACGCAGGACAGACTTCAGTCCTTGCTTGTAAGTAAAGGTTATTCCGAAGCGGTCGTTACCATCGAGGACAAGACTCGTCTCAGAGTCGAGGTTCCGGACGTCGACGATCCGAAAGCGATTTTCGAACTTATCGGACAACCTGCCGAACTGCAATTCTACCTCGGCAAGAATAACACCGACGGAACGATGTTTATGACCGGTAAAGAAGTCGTCAGTGCGGAAGGGTATTACGACAGTCAGCAGGGTAAACCCATCGTGTCGTTGGTTCTTACCGACGAGGGCAGAAAAATTTTCGGCGAGATTACGACGAATAACGTAAACGGCACGATATCCATTTACAGCGTAACCAAAGGCGAAGATCCGACGCTCGTTTCGTCCGCTACGATCAACGAGCCGATTACGACGGGCAGAGCGCAGATCACGATGTCCGGAACGGACGCTACCGCTGCAAAAGAACTTGCGACGAAGATTATGAGCGGAACGTTCGACGTCGAACTTACGCTTCTTTCGTCCGACGTCATTTCTCCCACGCTCGGCGAGCAGGCTCTTAAACTCGGTATTATCGCCGGCGCGATCGGACTTCTTTTGGTCGTTGCGTTCCTTATCTGGCGTTACAGACTTTTCGGCGTTGTCGCGGCTGTCGCGCTCGGGATTTACACCGTGCTTATGTTGTTCTTCCTTGCGGTGTTCCCGTGGGTTCAACTTACCCTTCCGGGTATCGCGGGTATTATCCTCAGCCTCCGTATGGCGGTTGACGGCAACGTTATTATTTACGAGCGTATCCGCGACGAGTACGCGGCGGGCAAGTCGATTCTTGCGGCGGTAAACGCAGGTTTCAAAAAAGCAATGGTTGCGATTTTCGACAGTAACATCACCACCGTTATCGCGGCTATCGTCCTTATCATTTTCGGTACGGGATCGATAAGCGGCTTCGGCGTTACGCTTTTGATCGGTATCTTGCTGTCGATGTTCACGTCGCTTCTCGTAACGCGCGGACTTTGTAAATACTTCACCGCGATCAACAGCACCAACGCAAAGGCTTACGGCTTGAAGCGCGGCAGGGACTACGTTGAGACCGAACCCGAAGTGGAAGAGATTCCTTCCGGAAAAGGCGAGGAGGTAAACGCGTAATGAAATTCGACAGACTTTTTCAGCAAGATTACAAGATAGTAGAAAATAAAAAGAAGGTATTTATCATTCCTGCGGTTGTCGTCGCAGTCGCGCTTATCCTCGGCGTTATTTTCAGATTCACGTTCGGTTCCGCCGTAAACCTCGGCATGGACTTCACCGGCGGTTATTCGATGACGGTTACGCTCGGCAGCGAACTTAACGACAATACTTTTGCGGATTACGAAAGCCTTGCCAGACAAACGGCAAAGGATCTTACCGACGAGAGCGGCGAAAAATACGGACTCGAAATTTCCTCCGTTCAGCGTCAGGGCGAGGCGAGCGAAGCGGCGTTGCTTTTGAAGTACAAAGCGGTAAAAGGTGCGGACGAAACCAAAATGGCGGAAATCAACGAACGCCTTAACGACGCTCTTTCCGCCGCTATGTTCTTTATTCGTCCTTCGGTTACCGTAAACGGAACTACCGTTACCGCGGTTTACGATAACAAAGATCTCGATCTTACGAATGACGAAACCGAACTTAGCAACAAACTCACCGAAGCGGGATTCTCGGTCTCCGCAATTACCATAGAAAATAAAACGGTTACCGTAACGCTTGCTTCGGCGGCTTCCGAAAGCGATAAGGGCAAACTTGCCGATGCGCTTACGATTACCGACGTTTACAGCGGTAAAGTTTCGGAAGGCGGACAGACAAGTTCGACCGTAAGTACGGAAATACTCAAAAGCGCGATTCTTGCAATCTCGGTTGCGCTTCTGTGTATGCTTATCTATATTGTAATCCGATTTGAACTTCTCAGCGGTATCGCGGCGGTCGTCGCGCTCGTTCACGACCTCCTGATTATGTTCTGCGGTATGGTTATATTCCATATCGAAGTAAACGCAAACTTTATTGCCGGCATTATCACTATTCTCGGTTATTCGATCAATAATACGATCATTATTTTCGACCGCGTCCGCGAGAATATGAAACTTCTAGGAGGAAAGCGTCTTAACGGCAAACTCGTTAAACCCGCATATATCGCAAACCTGTCCGTTCAGGAAACGATAATGCGTTCGATAAATACCACGCTTACGACTCTTGTAACCATTTCTATGGTAGCGATTATCGGCGTACCGAGTATCAGAGTATTTGCGCTTCCGATTATTTTCGGTCTTTTAGCGGGAACTTACTCGTCGATATTCATTGCGCCTACAATCTGGGCAATGCTTATGAAGGCTTTCCCCGGCGCATACAAGGGCGATAAGGTAAAAAAGCCTAAGGGCGACAAAGCCGCGGCTGCGCCCATCGAGAAATAAACGTTAAATAAGCCTTCCTGCGAAGGCTTATTTTTCAAGACCTGCATCGGAGAATTTATGAACGTTGACGTCGTCGTCAAAAATGAATATTCCGTCGATCCGGACAAAGTAAGGTCAATCGCGGACAAACTCGGACTTAACGAAAAATTCGTCGAGTTGCTTTTCCGCAGGGGCGTTGCGAGCGAAGAAGATATCAAGCGATTTCTTTATCCGGACGAAAGTATGTTCTACGATCCGTTTCTGCTTAAGGGCATGAACGAAGCGGTAGCGCGGCTCGACGCGGCGATACAAAATCAGGAGAAAATCGTCGTTTACGGCGATTACGATGTGGACGGCGTGTGCGCGCCGACAATTCTCA
>ERZ780198.3543-NODE-3543-length-10566-cov-2.827324_pt1 | contig 10566 bp, 21 predicted proteins | sample MGYA00510979_ERZ780198 | MGnify/ENA primary metagenome ERZ780198 (study PRJEB29588, sample SAMEA2158039) | human gut metagenome | biome: human gut; feature: human-associated habitat; material: faeces | place: Denmark | collected 2008/2010 ...
TCTCGTAAATCAGTAATCAGGCTGACAAAAGTAAGAATAGGTTCAATCCCTATCGCCCACAATATGATGAATGATGATTTCTTTAGTTTGGAGGTAATGATATGACAAAAAGTCAAATAGAAAAATTCGCAGTAGGTTATTCTTCTTATCCTACAGACTGTGTGGAAGAAGTATTAAAGGTTACTAATTTCGATGAAGATGTGACAAGAAAAATTTTAGATGACAAAAAGAAAACATTAGCAATTTGGCAGAATGGAACAATAATGATTGACGGAGTAACACTTTGTTGTGGATATGATTTCGCAGAAGATGCTTTTAGCAAAAGGATAAATATTGGTTATTGTCCGATTTGTGGAAGAAAAATTGTAATTAAAAAGCCAATGAATGAATGATTTATTGGGAAGATTGGAAGAGGTGATATAAATGGTAAGATATATGGAATGTTCTACATGTGGCAAGTCATTACTTGAAAATTCAATTATTGTTGTAAGAACTGGGTTTACAGATAAATATTGTTCATATGGTTGTGCAGCAATTGGTAGTGGATTTTTTGAAAATATAAAATTAACTGATGAAATTGTCCAAGAACACAAATCTTGTGATGGAAAAGATTGGCTAATAGGAGATTGAGGTGATATAAATGTATGAAGAAGAAATAAATGCGGCATTGATCTCCATACAACAATTTAAAATTGCATATAGTAATGAAAATGGAGTTATAACTGTTGGTGATATTAAAGATTTAATGGCTAATATAGATACTATAGAAGAATGTGTAAGAAAGCAAAAGAGAATCCCAACAACTAACGAAAGAGAATTTGGCTTATTGGGAAAATCAAAAATTGTACATCGGTGTAGTATTTGTGGTAGTAATGTATATTCTACAAATACATATTGTCCTCAATGTGGGCAGAAATTTTGTATGTGAAGTATTAGATTTGATTAATGAGCAGAAGAAACGAGGTGATATAATGACAAATATGACACTAAAAGAGTTGATAGAATATGAAAAAGAATTATGCAGTTTACAACAAGAGTATGAAGGTAAACTAACTAAGATATACGGAGAGCCTGATTCTTCAAATGAAAAGAGGAGACTAACAATTGTTTTAAATCTTATTATTGAAGAAAGACAAAAAGTTAATCGTCAAAAATATAAACCCGTGTAAATGACGATTTCTTTTTGTAATTTTAAGGAGTGATAATTATGGATAGAATGTATCCTTCAGATTTTAATGTATCTGAAAGCAATTCTAATGGGTGTTTTATCAAAATAGATGAATTAAACGATATGATTGCTTATGGTGTATTGAAATTAGATGAAGCAAAATTAAAAGAGTATCATTTTGATACAAGAGTCACTTATAATAAAGAAATATATACAAGAGAACAGGCGATGAATTTATTTGGTAATTTAGTTAGAAGATAATTAAACCCAAAGAAAAATTGCTTTCAAACGAGGTAAAATATGAAAAAGATTATTATTAAAGGAACAGAGACAGAAGAATTAATGTCAGAAGAATACGATAATTTATTTGACATGTTAATGCAATTAGGAATTATGGATACCGATATAGAAGAGTATGATAAATAGATTAAACATACGTTGGAGGTGAAATTTTTGGACTATATCAGTTTAGTAGATATTGAAAATAAAAAAATGTATGATTTGGGAAAAATAACTGAAGCAAAATATTATTTGCCTTATTTTGCTGATAAGTTTAATGGAAAACCAATAATACTATTTGGCGATGAGACACACCCACAATTAGATGACGTATATGTATTGAAAGAATATGGTGGAGAATACGAAGAATGTTTTGTCGGCAACGAAAATTGTAATGATGATATTTTGTGTGATATAAATATGTGTAGGTTAGAATTTGTTGATATATTTGAAAAAATTGGTGGTAAAGTTATTACAAACCTAAATGATTATATTAGATATAAATATAACAATTATTAAGAAGAAGCAGAAATCAACTGCTTCTTTTTTGTTGCAAAAAATGAGGTGATGAATATGTGTAAACGACATGACAATACAAACAGATCAAGTGAATTTATCTGTTTAAGATGTCTTAGTAAAAATCAAGTTGGTGATAAAATGCGTAGACCGAATATGAGAGGAAAAGACCATGTAAAAAACTTGTGTTGTCTATGTACAAAGTTGCAAATGAGAACTAAAAATCTTGAAGTTAGGTGGTGCGATGATTTTGACGAGCGTATGGAATACGCAAAGAAAATTAAACCCAGATATTATGATGAGAATAATGAACTGTTACCTGAATGGCAAACGGAGAATATGTATGTAGAAAAGGTGGTCGATTAATATGGAAAATTATAAAATCGGTTATAAGGGCGATGCTTATGTTGAAAATATTCACCATATGGGTGTTGAGTATAATGGGAATTATTATAGTGTGATTTTCGGAGAATATGTAAATGGAGGATTCTTTAGTATTCCGAATTGGAATTGCGGTGGTGAGTTAGATGGGTTTAGTGATGTCTTTTGGAATACAGAATCTATTCAGAGATCATTAAAAAGTAAAAGAGCAGCTAAAGTTATTGCAAAAGCGATAGCAGATTACACAAAGGAGTGATGAATATGTGTTATAAGATAGAAGTACAAAACAAAAATGCTGAAAAGCTTAATAGGAAGTTGGATGAGTTGAATCTTCCTATATATATGAGAAAATATTTCACTGTTAAAATAGAAAGTAAGGCAGGTGCTTTAAATTATCTTGGAGTTATTGTAGATTTGCTCAATTGGTTTATTGAAAACAAAATGATTAATAGGGAGAGAATTTCAGATATTGAGCCATCGGATTTTACTGATATTATGGCAGAAGACATTACATTATATTTAAAGACTAAAGAACAGAATGGAATGTCACCTACAACATTAGAAACTAGGAAACATATTATAAGCAGTTTTTGGGATTATATGAGTAGAGTGAAGGGAACTGAAATTAAAGATGGATTCTTTAAAGATGTAACATATAAAGGAATTCCATCTGGGAATAATTTAACTAAAAAACTTCCAACAGAAAAGCAACTTAATGATATGGAAGAGAAAATAATGTGGAAAAAGGATATTCCAGTAAGAAATAGGAATATTGCTATCTTTCGTGTGTTAAGAGGAACTGGAATAAGAGAATCTGAACTTGCTGGCTTGGATTTATCTGATTTGCATTTGGACGAAGAAATGCCATATATTACTATCCTTGGTAAAGGTGTGTACCGAGAAATGCAAAATAGAACGGTATATCTTAGCGGATCTGCTTTAAAAGCTATAAGAGAATGGCTAGAGTACAGAAATACATTGGATAATATTGTAGACAAAGAAGCTGTGTTTGTAAATAAAAACGGAACTCGTACAACAGAAAGAAATATTAAACAGATATTTGAGAATTATGGAAATGATATTACTCCACATATGATGCGACATTATTATGCTAGTATAATGAACAGAAATGGAAATCTTGCATTTGTACAGCAACAGCTTGGACATAGTAGTGTGAATACAACAGTTAATAATTATGCCAATGGAGCTGTTGGAATGAAAGAGAAATTGATGGAGATGTGATTATGGTTGAATATATTGGAAAGAAAATCAGAACCGAAAAGAGAATAACAGTAAGAGGGTTAGCGAAAATGGCTGATATTGCACCAAGTACAATTAGCAAATGGGAAAATGGAAGTGCTGTTCCTGATTTAGCTGTGCTTGATTTGGTTGCTAAGGCAATGGGAGTGCAACCATTTGAACTTGTTAAATTTGTGTAATATGTATACGACACTATTTATTAGTGTCTTTAACTGAGAAATCAATTTTTACATTTAGGGCATTACAAATTTCGTAAATACTTTTAAGTGTTGGATTTTCATTTTTAAATTTTTTGCTTACATTTTGTGGACTTGTGTCCATTCTTGCAGCAAGATCTTTAATTGGAATGTCGTTGAGATCCATGTAACGTTTGATTTCTACAAGCATTTCTTTTGGTGTTGAGCAGATCATTTTGTATATGTCCTTTCTATAATATAGGTTGATTATACAATATAAACAATGTTTAATCAACTTATATATTGATTTTTGTTACTTATTTTTACAACTAATAGGTTGAATTATCAACTTAAAGGTTGTATAATACGAAGTATCAAAGAAAATAAAACGTAGGACGTACATAAGAAGAAAGGAGGTAAAAGGAATGACTGTAAACTTTGGGGATGTTATGATGATTGACTTTGGAGAAGACAAAATTAATTCAGTTCAAGTAGGAGTAAGACCAGGTGTGATCATTCAGAACGACATCGGGAACAAATATTCTCCAACCTCAATAGCTGTTCCTTTGACCAGTGAAATCAAGAAATTAAATATGCCATGTCATAAAGTCCTACATATGAATGAACAAAATGGCTTGACGAAAGATTCAATGGTGCTTGGAGAGCAAGTAAGGGTAATTGACAAAAATTCGATAATATACAAAATGGGCACTTTAAACGATGGTGAATGTGATCTTGTCGTTAAAGCATATTTTGCAAATGTACCTAGAAGGAGGGTTAGTTGTGGCTGAATATAAGACTATCACAAAGAAAGAATTGACAGAATTGCTTGATAAATATCCAGAAGATGAAGAGTTCAATATTATCCAAACTCAACTTGGAATGACAATTATTCCATTAGGAGAGCGGATAGCAAATAAGGTAGACATTTTGGAAATTGCAAATGCAGCAAAAACAATGATTTATTCAGAGAATAAATTCATGTCACAAGTTGACATGCACAGTGTAAAGCAAGATATATTTAATATAGAAAGAAATGGTGTAATGAATACGTTACTGCTGCCGAGATTTTCTAATAAAGAATAACTTTAGTGTCCTGATTATAGGACACCATACATATTAGAATGCAAACATGAACAAGAAATCGAACAAGTGTTTGTTTTATACTTGACACAAACATATGTTTGGACTATGATTATTATTGTAAGAGAAATAATGGAAATAAAAAAACAGTCCGAATGACGTGGCTGCAACCACATATGTCATTCAGACTGTAACTCAACCAACCAAGATTAAGTCATTACATATTTTGGCATAATTTTCCAGTTATGTCAAGTTCAGTATGGCTAAAATCATAGCCTGTTTCCAATATTTTATCAAAATTTAATATTTAGGGCATTCGCCAAGCGGAGAAGGCATTGCACTTTGACTGCAAAATCCACCAGTTCGAATCTGGTATGCCCTGCTTTGTGACATTCCACCCGGTATGTTACAGAACGCAGAATTATTCTGTAAGCACAAACCATAGGTTGTGTGATTGCTTATGGAGAATAATCTACTAACAGATTACATAGTCAGCATCATAAACCTCTAAATGATAAACTTGCGATGATGCTGACAATCTGGATCATTAGTTCAGTTGGTTAGAGCACCGATCTCATAAATCGGGAGTCGTAGGTTCGAGTCCTACATGATCCATTACCAATTTAAGAAGGGAGACGATATGATTGTACTTTGTTATAAAGAATGACAAAAATGTTTACATTACATTAAACAAAAATGGGCAACCAAATCCTTGCACCGAGAACGATAAGGGGAAATTTGATAAGGTAAAAGCTCAAAATATTCTTAATTCTTTACCAAAAACAATGAAAAGGATGGGATTTAAACTCGAATGTGTTCCAGATGTTATTGTTCAAACGCCAATTCAAAAGATTGTAAAAGAAGAGTCGAAGAAAATTATTGAAAATACGGATTATCACCCATCAGAGAATATCACTCAATGGGTAAATAAGTTTGGTCAATGTTCTGACATTATTAAAGAAGCAAAAAGCAGATATGAAGAACTTGAGAAACAATTACATATTTCTGATCAAGAGTTAATAGACGTTTTACATAATATAGAGCTTGAATTACCAAAAGATCTGTATTCTGCTTGGCTTTTATATAAGAAAATAAGAGAGAACAGAAGAAACAGAAGGCAGCTTAAGGATGAAATGTTAATTATACATAATGTACTAAAAGAGATTGATGATACAAAAATCAGTAGAGAACGGACACAAAAGGCAATTGATGGGTTATTTGACCGTAAATATACATATAGGGTTGTGGAGGTGGATGAAAATGTTGTGTAAAAATTGTTATATTCCGATGATTGGAATTATGTCGTTCTCAAAGGACAAGCATGAAAGATTTTGTAGATGTCCGAAGTGTTGTTCAGAGACACGACATATAAAAATCAATGATAATGAGTTGAGTTTTGGAGAAGTGTTACATAGGGAAATCAAGAAGGGAAAGTAATTACATAATGGAAATACAACAAATATTGGAATGGTACTGTGATAATGAAATGTATCAGTTAAAAAAGATGTGTTACCCAATGTTGATAAAGATTGGAGGTATATCAGACAAAGATTATGACGACTTTTACAGTATCGCTTTAAGTGTATTATCAGACACCGCATTAAGATTTAATTCAGAAAAAGAAATAGATTTTGATTCATTTTTAGCCAGCAACATTAAACGAAAGTTTAAAACTGAAATTCGTGATCGTAATCGTGCAAAACGAATTCCTGCAAAGAAACTTGAGAGTACAAGTAATCTTGTTACAGAAGATGGTTTGGAACTAGGTGAAACTATTCCATCAAAGTTTGATACATATGAAACTGCTTGTGAATATTTGTTTGAAGGTACTAAGATCGAAAGATATTTGGACAAGTTATCGCATATACAACGTAAAATCGTTTCGCTGTTATCTGATGGATATAAAGCAAAAGAAATTAGAGAATTATTACATATGGACAGTAAACAATATTCTAATAATCTTGCAGCTATTCAGGCATATGAGAATGTAAAAATTTTAATGTAGGTATAAGGAGGAAATAGTCATGGCAAACAAAGTAAGAGAAGAGAATATCCCATTAATTAACTATATCAGTGAGGTAAAAGATGGAGATGTTAGTGATAATCAGGACGTACAGAGATATTTCTGTAGTGACAAGACATTTGTTAATGGAATTGGCGTTACGATTTTAACTGGTGACTATCTTCCACCTTTAATTTTAGCGGAAGTTCCATTAAATGAAGATATCGTACAGAAATATATTGTGGATGGTCTTCAGAGAACAACCGCATTAATGCAGATTAGATACGGAAATCATAAATTTACTGGTGCTATTGAAGATAGTGAAATTGAGTACCAAGAAAAACAGGTAGATGAAAATGGAAAATTCTTAAAAGATGATGACGGGAATTTTGTATGGGAAAAGAAAACATTTGATATTAAAAATAAAACATATGATGATTTTCCAAAAGAACTGAAGAAACGTTTTGACAATTATCAGCTCAGAATTGCCACATATCAAAATTGTGATATGAAAAAGGTAAGCAAATTGGTAAGAAAGTTGAATGTACAAAGAGGAATGAATACAAGTCAGAGAGCGTTGACTTGGATTCCTACATATGCAAGAAAAATTAAAAATATTGCTGATGAAGGATTTTTTAAAAATAGTATTGAGTATTCTGACACTGCCAGGAAAAATGGAGAATATATGCAGAGCGTATGCCGATCCGTTATGAATGTTTTTCATTTTGATGACTACAAACGTGGTGCAAAAGAAATATGTGATTATCTCGAAGACAACAGTAACATTGAAGAATTCAATACAATTCATGAATATTTTCAAAGAATCGAAGCAGCTTGCAAAGATACTTGTAAAGATATTCTTGTTAAAAAAGATATTCCTGTATGGCTGACGGTATTTAGTAAATTTGTGGAAAGTGGTTTACAAGATAGTAAGTTTGCTGATTTTATTCATGAGTTGTCAGGAAAATTGCATAGTAAAGATGTTAATGGCGTTAGTTACGATTCATTAAATAAGGAGTCTGGTACTACGGATAAAAAACTTGTAGTTGCTAAAATTAATACATATACAGCTTTGATGAATGAATTTTTTACAACAGAAACAAATAGCACGGAAGTAGAGAATGACAATATAGAAGAAAATGAGCAAGATAATTCAGAAGAAACAACTCTTTCCTTTGTTCAGGAAAATGTAAATCCTGACGCTACAGAAGAGGATATAGACGAATATACAGATCTAGTTGATTATTGTTTTAATCATAACCAGATAAAAATAGACATTCCTCTATATCAGAAATGCCAGATGGCTTTAATTGCTTTGATGGCTTATGCTTGTAAAAATAATAGAGAAGATGATTTTGAAAAGTGGATTAAAACATATCAAAATCAAACTAATTTCAGTTTGTCACAAAAGGATAACTATACATATATGAAAGAAAGTATGAATAGATTAGCGGTTGCTTAAAGAGAATAAGTTAGCAACAGAAATCAGAAAACGTCCGATTATTCAATCAAATATACATAGCCGAGTCTGGCAATTCTCATATTCTTTGTGAGTATGGTTTCTGTTTTATATATAAAATTAATTGAAAGGAATAAAACAACAATGAAAACAATAGACAATAAATTTGAGATAGGTGAAGAATGTTATACATACGCAAGAGAAAATGTAGAAGTTGTTTGTCCAGTATGTAAAGGAACAAAGAAGATTCTTTACAGTGGATATGGAATTCCATGTAAACAGTGTAATACAACAGGAAAAATTGTATGTAAACAGACAGTGGTTACACCTCATAAAGTTAAAATTAGAAGGATTGTAGCTAGTATCTGGGATGATGTAACCACAATTAAATACAAAGTTGATTCCATTGGAGAATATACCAATATCAGAAACAGAGTAGAAAGTTCTTTATTTAAGACATTGGAAGAGTGTGAGCAGAAGTGTAAAGAAATTAATCAGGGTGAGAGTAGTGCTGTATTTTAGCAATAAAATTCTCTCTCTTTGGATTGTGAGATGAAAAGGATGTTTAGAAGAAAAACAAAACTTAAGAAAATATTAGACAAGAGAACAAATTATGTAACATTTAGAGATTTTTTAAAATCGTTATCACACAAGGAGTTACATATCTTGGCAGAAGAAATTATCTGGAAAGAATACTATGGATATAATGGTTCATCTTGTTATATAGAACAAAATCATTATGACTTAATGGATAGGTGGCATAAAGAATTTTATATAGAGCAAAGAAGTTATTTATTGTCACAGTAAAGTTCGTTTTTTGAAAAAAGAGGTAAAAATTATGCCAATTAAATTTGCAGATGACATTACAAAAGAAATAATTAATCGTGGTAAAATTTCTGTTAAAAATAATTGTGTAACTGGCGAACAATTTGAGAAATGGTTAAGAAAAAAGAATGAGGTAATTCCTATGGATAATGAATTGGTACTTTTTTCTCTAAAAGACAGGGAAAAACCAGAAGTTGATAAGTTATTTACACAATTGAAAACGAGCAACGATGTGTTATATCGTTTCTTAATAAGTGAATTGCAAAAAGATTCACTGCTTGAAATTCGTAAGGATGTACTTGACTATATCGCAGAAAATGCTGCAAATTTTGGAAAAAATCATAAGTATATGTTTAACTTGGCTGGGATAATATGCAATATAAAAATCATGCCGGAACATATAGAATGGATTGATTCTTACTTAAAGAGAAAAGAAAATCTGGATAATGTTGATGATTTTATTATTATGTTTAGTAAGGCAGTTGAACGAAATATGCCTTTGAATGAAATAAAAAAACTATTTGAAAAAGAAACAGATGAACTTATTATATATGACAAAATCTTAAATTATAATACAGATACCGTTGAAATAGATGGTGAGAATATGCCAAATGAAGAAAAAGTCAATGCCAAAGAAATTGTAATAGATGACAAAAAATCTATTGCAAATGATAATAAAGCAGTTTACGAAAAACGTGAGTCGGATTACGCAGAAATGTTCCATAGCCTTATAACTGTTATGAGTAAGAAAGATGATTCAGATAATGAAGTTTATTCTGTCGATGATAATTTCAAAAAAATTGCTGCAAAATTTCAGTTAGCTACATCAGAGTTGATTGCCTATGCCTCTGAAGTTGTTTATGCAATGGAATGTAAAAGAGAAGAAAATGAGCGTTTAAATGCACTGCTTACAATTCAGCAACGTGTGTTATCTGGCCAGCAGGATAAAATTAACGAACTTCGAATGCAGATTGCTAATTTAAATTCAAGAATCCAAAATGCTGAGAAAAAAGAAATGCGGCGTAAGGCAATTGACCAGAAAATTAGCGAGTTACAAAATCTCACGATAAACGAACATAAAGATGGAGATTATTCTTATCTATATGATTTTGAAGAAAATTGTACAACCGATAGGAGGTAATCGACATGGCAGAGTTAACATTGAATGACTACAGGTCTCGTTTAGAAATACTTTCTCAGAAAGCGTATGAAGATGGTAAACAAAAAGTAAGTGAATTTACAGAACATTTATTAAAACAGGACAATCCGGATTTGAAAGTTTTTGATGCAATCTTTAAATATTATGATTTCATTTCAGATAATGATATTATCGTTTATAACTATCTGATTGAACATAATGCAAATGTTGAATGGTTCTATTTTGTTGGTTTTCTGAGTGACCAGAGAGGTAATATTG
>ERZ780198.3544-NODE-3544-length-10566-cov-2.333270_pt1 | contig 10566 bp, 8 predicted proteins | sample MGYA00510979_ERZ780198 | MGnify/ENA primary metagenome ERZ780198 (study PRJEB29588, sample SAMEA2158039) | human gut metagenome | biome: human gut; feature: human-associated habitat; material: faeces | place: Denmark | collected 2008/2010 ...
CACCCTGCCGATCCTGCTTGAAGGAACGGTACAGAAGCTGTTGCATGCGTATGCAGAAGCATTTGCAGCACGGGCGCTGCATCGGGATGGATTTTCCTGGATCGGTGTATCGGCGCTTGCCCTGTTTGTGATTTTTCTGATCGGAATCGCATGGCTGTACCGCAGGAAGCTTCTGACCAAAACGGAGCGGAATTTCCTGTTTGTGTATGTGCCGCTGACGGGAATTGTTTTTTACGGCATCAATCTTGTGAGTCATCTGACGATTTTTGCGACGGAAACCCAGTATCTGGAAGCAACCGGGATGATTGCGTCGATCGAACGCTACAGTGCACCGTTTACAGTTGGAATGTTGTATCTGCTGTTCGGGATTTTTCTGGAACGCAGTCCGAGGCTGTGGGGAAAAATTTCGCCCTATGCAGCGCTGGCTGCAGCTGTATTGTTGTGTGCAAACTGGGGCGCTGTCTATGACGGGATGATCGGTTACCGGCAGCGCTTAGACGACGATTTGCAGGCACGGTCGAACATGATCACGGAAGCGTCGGAAGAATTTCTGGAAAAAATGTCCAAACAGGACGTGGGCAGCGGGATGCGGGTGCTGTATCTGAAAAATGTACAGGATGCGGCGCAGTGGGTCAGAAATACTTACATTTCGTTTGAGGTGTCTCCGGTGTCGGTGCTGTTTGGCGGAATCGGGGAAGACACCACATCCGGACAGGTGTGGGAGCTGGTGCAGGCTTCCCATGCGGGCTACTTATATGCAGATGAAACGGATGAAGCGTTAAAAGAGCTGTTTGCGCCGTATACAGAGGAATTTGCGTGGAAAACGTTGTATCGAATTCAAATGAACGATGGGACATTGACACTGGAAAGAGCGGAAGAAAGCCGACAGGGACAGCCATAAAAGGAATCAAACGGCGTTGGATAACACCAGAGTAAGGGTACACAGAAATAACGCAAGGAAAACATTGGAATGGAGAACACAATGGAGAAACGGATACCGGTCATTATACCGGCTTATGAACCGGATGAAAAAATGATCCGCCTGCTGCAGACGCTGCAGGAATCTGGAATCGAGAGAATCGTCGTGGTGGATGACGGAAGCGGAAAGGAGTATCGGAACCTGTTCGAACAGGCAAAACAGCTCGGCGCAATTGTTTTGACTCATGCGGTGAACCTGGGGAAAGGGCGTGCATTAAAAACTGCTTTTAATGAAGTTTTAAACAGATACCCGGAGGCGATCGGAGCGATTACCGCGGATTCGGACGGACAACATACGCCCGCCTGCATTCAGAAATGTATGGAAGCGATGGAAAAAGAGCCGGAAAAGCTGATTTTAGGCTGCCGGAATTTCGATCAGGACAACGTCCCGGCAAAATCGGAATGGGGCAACAAAATCACACGTCAGGTGCTTAAATACCTTTGCGGCGTGGCGGTATCAGATACCCAGACCGGGCTGCGCGGCATTCCGGCTGCGTTTATGCGCCATCTGATGAACGTCAAGGGCGAGCGGTTCGAGTTTGAAACCTACATGCTTCTGGAGGCAGGAGAGCAAAAGGTCGGCATTCGCGAAGTGCCAATTGAAACGGTTTACTTAAACGATAACAAAGGCAGCCATTTCAACCCGCTGCTGGATTCAGCGCGGATTTATCTGGTATTTGCAAAATTTTTGTTTTCTTCCCTGTCATCGTGTATCATCGATCTGGTGCTGTTTGCGCTGTTTTGCAGCCTGACGAAAGAAAGAATGCCGGAGGCTGTCAGCTATATTGTGGTTTCGACCGTGCTTGCGCGCGTGGTGTCGGCGGGCTACAACTTTTTCCTGAATTACAGGGTTGTGTTTAAAAGCAGCGGCGCAGTGTGGAAATCGGCGGTGCGCTATTTTGTGCTCGCAGTCGTGCAGATGTTGGCAAGCGCCGGACTGGTCAGCCTGCTGTATGGCGTTCTGGGTGGCTCGGAGGTGGCAGTTAAGATCCTGGTGGACGTATTCCTGTTCTTTATCAGCTTCCTGATCCAGCGGGAAATCGTGTACCGTTAAAGAACGCTGCTTTGCAGCTTCCCTCAAAAGCTTAAGTCTTTCTTAGGATTTGGACGAAACGATTGACGCTTTCTGAAAAAAATGGATATAATACTCTCAACAGGAAATGAGAAAACGGTTTCGGAGAAAACAGGGCAATGGAGTTTTCAGAAACCGGATTTACAGCCAGTCGTTACGCAAAACGGAGCTGCAGTTCGTTAGATGGATCGAACCACGCGGTGCTGAGCCAGCCGCCCTGCATCCATTCCGCACTGTCGTAACGACCCGGCTTTGCCCGAGGGGTCGACGGACAAATACGGGAATGGGGTTTCCCGATATCCGGGAGAAAAGTCTTGTCGTTTCAATCATTTACATTTGCCGCTTTTCTGGCGGCAGCAGTAGGAGGATTTTATGCCGTGCCGAAAAAGGGACGGCTGGCAGTTTTACTGATTTTCAATATCCTCTTTTTCGAGTGGGCAGATCCGTTTGCGGGCATCTGGCTGCTGAGTTCTGTGTGTCTGACGTGGGGCTGTGCCCTTTTAGTGGAAAAAGGCGCAGACAGGACGAAGCGCCGTTTGCTGATCGGAGCGTGCCTTTCTTTTCAGCTGATTCTTTTGGCAGTGTTTAAATATCTGCCGGTCTGGAATGAAATCATCAACAAAACATATGGAAGAGGTCTACAAATCGTTCATCTGGATGTTGCAGCGAAGTTCGGACTCGTCGCACCCATCGGAATTTCGTTTTATACACTGGAAGCGATCGGCTATCTGATAGACGTTTCGAGGGGAAAATATCCTGCGGAAAAAAGCTTCTGGCGCTTTGCGGCATTTCTCTCCTTTTTTCCGAACATTATGAGCGGACCGATCGAGCGTGGAGACCATTTTCTGGGACAGCTTAGAGAAATTACGGAAAAAAAGCGGCGTGAGCTTCTAAATTACGACCGGGTCATGCAGGGGCTGATTGCGATGCTGCTCGGCTATGGGATGAAGCTGATCGTCGCGCAGCGGGCGGAAATTCTCGTGAATCAGGTTTACAGCATGTATCAGGATGCCAACAGCTTTACGATGCTGATGGCGGCGCTCTTTTATGCGGTTCAGATTTACTGTGATTTTGCGAGCTATTCGATGATCGCGGTCGGTGTCGGCAGACTATTTGGCTTTGAGCTGGTCCAGAACTTTAAGCAGCCTTATTTCGCCAAAAACCTGACGGATTTCTGGCGCAGATGGCACATTTCTTTGAGCAGCTGGCTGCGGGATTATGTATATATTCCGCTTGGCGGAAACAGGAAAGGGAAGCTTAGAAAGTATGTCAATATTCTGTTGACCTTTCTGGTCAGCGGACTTTGGCATGGTATGGGACTGACCTATCTTGTCTGGGGATTTTTGCATGGACTGTATCAGATAATTGGCAGTCTTTTGATGCCTGTACGTGACCGGCTTGTCAGCCTGACAAAAACAGACCGGAGCTGTTTTTCTCACAGATTGCTGAAACAGCTCTGTACCTTTTTCCTTGTCATGCTGGCATGGATCTTTTTCCGTGCGGATTCCGTGACGCAGGCCCTACAGATGATCCGGCAGATGGCTGTGTTCAATCCTTGGGTGCTCTGGAATCAGTCTGTGTATCTGCTCGGACTGGATGCGAAAAATGTCTGGATTCTGTTCTTTGCAATTGCCATTTTGCTGCTTGTCAGTATTTTGCAGACAAAGACGGATATCAGAGGCTGGCTGGCAAAGCAGGGTATCGTATTCCGCTATGCAGTGGTGTATCTTGCGCTGTTTGCAGTTCTGATCTTTGGCATTTACGGGCCGGGATATGATGCGGTCCAGTTTATTTACGGAGGATTTTAGACATGAAAAAGAAAACGATAGTATTCCGGTTTTTCCTGTTTTTTGTGTTTTTTATTCTGCTGTTTCTGGTCGTATCGGAAGTGCTGAAGGATAAGCGTATCGTACAGGAATATGATGCCTCCGCCAAGGTAAAAGGCTTTTATGAAGAAAAAGAGGACACACTGGATTTTGTATTTGTGGGAAGCAGCCAGCTTTATGCGGATATTGCACCGGCGGTATTATTTTCGGAATATGGAATAACATCATATGATTTCTGTGCCAATGAACAGCCGCTCTGGATTTCCTATTATTATATCAAAGAGGCGTTGAAGCATCAGAAGCCGAAGGCAATCGTACTGGATGTTTTTACGGTATATGGTGCAGAGTATGAAGAAGAAGGCGTCAATCATATCAACATCGACGATCTGCCATGGAGTATGAATAAGGTGCAGGCAATCCGGAACGGTGTGCCAAAAGACTTGCAGTATTCCTTCTTCCTGACACTGACGAAATATCATGATACATGGAATACGCTGGATGAGTCGAAAATAGAGAGCAGCTTTTACCATAAAAGAAATGTATACAGAGGCTATTCACCATTTACCGTAAGACATGCGTATGGAGAAACAGCACCGAATGAGGTTGTCATGCAGACAGAACGGGAGCCTGTTCCGGACAGGGCAAGACTCTGGCTCGATCAGATCGTAGAGCTGACAAAAGAAGAAGGTGTTGATCTGATCCTTATTAAAACACCGAATGGAAATGCAGACAGACAGAAGTTGTACAACAGCGTTTCAGATTATGCCAAAGAGAAAGATATTCCGTTTGTCAACATGAACACGGTATTTGATGGGGAAGCACATATCAATGTGCTGCAGGCAGAAAAAGTGTCGAAGTATATTGGCGGCTATCTGGCAGCGCATTATAAGATCACGGATAAACGAAAGGATGCGGCATTTGCAGACTGGGCAGAGGACAGTGCTTACTTTTACCGGAAGAAAGCCAAATGTGAACTGATCAGCACAGATGATCTGGAAGCCTATACTGATTTTTTGTCACAGCAGGATTACGTGACGATGGTGGCGGTCAAGAGTGGGGATGTTGCTTCGGAGAATACTTTGATTTCACAGGAACAGAAGGACTGCCTGGCTGCCCTCGGTCTATATCCGGACTATACTATGAATGGAAGCTGGTGTTATCTGGCACTTGTCAGGAATGGTAATGAGCCGGTTCTGCAGTTCCAGACGCAGACAGAACAGACGGAAAGCTATGAACTGCCATATGAAGAAGGCTGTCTGATTACAAATACTGCGGCAAAAGCATCTGAAAAAGAGTTTGCCGGGCTGCCTCACAGCTTTACCCTGCAAAGCAGTCTGCAGGAAGATGGTTTGCATGTGTCATTTTTAATGGGAGAGGATAATTACTGTCTTGATCAGGACGGTATCAATTTTTTTGTATACGATCCACTGCTTTCTGAAATCGTGGAATTTACTGCCTTCGCGCCGGGAGAGACGGAAGTTCTCCATTGACAACCCATAAAATATCATCTACAATAACAAGTGTTATAATATAAGATGTTATTTATGCGTTCCGGTAGTGTATACAGGAGCATGGATTTGATGGGGCAGATTGGGTTTACAAGAGGATGAGAGGTATCTGGTATGGCAAGAAAGATCAGTGTGACGAAGGAAATGGTAAAAAGTGCAGCATTTGCGATCATGCGGGAAGAAGGCATGGATGGGCTGACTGCCAGAAGACTGGCAGATAAGACAGGTTGTTCCACACAGCCTATTTTCCGTATTTATGAAAATATGAATGAGCTGCATGAAGAGGCGTTTGCGATGGCGATCGCTTATTATACAGATTTTTACCGGGCATTTATGAAGGACAGACCGATAGAGAAACCGTTTGTGAATTTTGGGCTGGCATATATCAGTTTCGCTTTGAAAGAGCCTTCATTATTCAGAGTATTATTCTTGTCGAAGGAGCGTTACGGACAAAGTCTGTATGAGCTTTTGAACGGGCAGGACGGCAAGTTTAAAACGGAGATCGCAAGAGCACAGGAAGCGGGTGCAAAAGATCCGGGAGAGCTTTTTATGAAGATGTGGATCTTTATTCATGGAGCTGCCTGCATGACGATCACAGGAGATTATGATCTGCCGGAAGCAGAAACGAAAAGACTGCTTCTGGAAAGCTATGAGAAGAATGCATAATGCATATATCTGTCATAGTACAATGAATTGGGAAGGGACAGAGAATGGAAGACAGAAACGATATCGTGACAAGGATGAACCAGAATTTTGCACAGATGAGCAAAAGTCATAAAAAGATTGCTTCCTATATCATGGATCATTATGATACAGCTGTATTTATGACTGCAGCGACACTCGGGAAAGAGATTGGGATCAGCGAATCCACCGTAGTGCGTTTTGCGGCAGGACTGGGCTATGACGGTTATCCAGAATTCCAGAAAGCGCTGGAAGAATGGGTAAAGAGCAAATGGAACAGTCTGCAGCAAATGGGAGCTAAATATGGGAACAGTTCACAATCCGAGATACTGACATCGGTGATCCGTGCAGATATGGAAAAGATGGAGGATACCATTCATAATCTGGATCCTGCTGCTTTTGAAACGGCTGTCAGCAGTATACTTGAGGCAAAACACGTGTATGTGATCGGCTTGAGGAGCTGTGAGCCGCTTGCGAGCTTCCTGAGCTTTTATCTTTCCATGATCCGCGGTGATGTCATGCAGCTGAAAACAACCTCGACAACAGAGCTGTTTGAACAGATGATCCGTGTCAGTGATGAGGATGTTGTAATCGGGATCAGCTTCCCGCGTTACTCTATGCGGACTCTGAAAGCAATGGAATTTGCAAATGACAGGAATGCAAAAGTCATTACGATCACAGACAGCGTGCATTCTCCGATGAATCTGTATTCGTCCTGTAATCTGCTGGCAAGAAGTGACATGGTATCTATTGTGGATTCTCTTGTCGCACCGCTGAGCGTGATCAATGCATTGGTTGTTGCGCTCTGTGTCAAAGCACCGGAGCAGGCAAGCAAAAACCTGAAGGATTTAGAGGAAGTGTGGGCAAATTATCAGGTTTATCTGAATGATGAAATTGATTATATTGATAATAGACCGGTGCAGGGAAATGCACTTGTAAAGGATTCTCATGAATAAGACGATTGTGATAGGCGGCGGCGCTGCGGGCATGATGGCTGCGGTTTTTGCCGCAAGAAACGGTCAGGCCGTCACCTTATATGAACAAAACGAAAAACTGGGCAAAAAGCTTTTTATCACAGGAAAGGGAAGGTGCAATGTCACAAATGATGCACCGCCGGAAGAACTTTTATCAAATGTGATCTCCAATCCTAAATTCCTGTACAGTGCATTTTATGATTTTAATGCACAGGATTGTATGTCTTTTTTTGAACAGCTTGGAGTCAGACTGAAGGTGGAGCGCGGAAACAGGGTGTTTCCACAAAGTGACCACTCTTCGGATATCATCCGGGCACTGGAATATGAACTGCGGCGTCTTTCGGTGAATGTTTGTCTGAACAGTCCTGTAAAGGCGTTATGGACAGAAGATCTGCCCGGGCAGGAGCTTCTCGATCCGAAAAAAGAACCGACAAAAAAATGTCTGGGTATTATCCTGCAGGACGGAAAAAAAGAAAAGGCCGACAGGGTAGTACTTGCAACAGGCGGCGTATCCTATCCGCTGACCGGTGCAAACGGAAGCGGGCTTACAATGGCGCAGGCTGTGGGACACAAGGTGACAGAATTATATCCGGCACTTGTCCCTTTAAAGATACAGGAGACATGGTGCCATGAACTGATGGGGCTGGCACTGAAAAATGTAGAGGTTACGATCTGCAATGGAAAGAAAAAGCTGTATCAGGACTTTGGGGAGATGCTGTTTACCCATTATGGGGTAAGTGGCCCGCTGATCTTAAGTGCCAGCAGCCGGATTGTAAAGAAACTGCAAAAACAGCCGATGCCGCTGTATATTGATCTGAAACCGGCGCTTTCGCCACAGCAGCTGGACAAAAGACTTCTGCGTGATCTGTCCGAAAATCTGCACAAACAGATCGGTAATGCGCTGGCAGGATTATTGCCGGCAAGGCTTCTGCCACAAATTCTGGCGCTGGCAGAGATTTCACCTTATGAAAAGGGAGATGCCCTGACAAAAGAACAGCGTCTGAAGCTGGTGCAGACATTGAAAGCGGTACCTCTGACGATCACGGGCACATCGGATTTTAAAGAAGCGATCATTACGCAGGGGGGGATTTCGGTCAAGGAGATCAATCCGTCTACAATGGAATCCAAACGTGTCAAAGGTCTGTACCTGGCAGGAGAATGTATGGATGTAGATGCGCTGACAGGCGGTTTTAATCTGCAGATCGCATGGTCAACTGCCTATATTGCAGGAAATCAGAATACAGAACAGGTATAAGAAAAGGAGAAAAACGATGAGTTATCAGGTAGCAATCGACGGACCTGCGGGAGCGGGCAAAAGCACGATCGCAAGACAGGTTGCAAAAAACAAAGGATTTATTTACGTGGATACAGGCGCGATGTATCGTGCCATGGCGCTTCATATGATCAGAAGCAATGTGGATATAAAGGATGCGGAGGCAATTGCAAAGGCAAGTGAAACTGCCGATATCTCCATTCAATATGTAAACGGAGAACAGATCGTTCTGTTAAACGGTGAAAACGTAAACGGACTGATCCGTACCCCGCAGGTCAGTGCCATGGCATCCGTCAGCAGTGCAAATCCGCAGGTGCGTGCAAGGCTTCTGCATCTGCAGCAAAAGCTTGCGGACGAAAATGATGTGATCATGGATGGCAGAGATATCGGTACCTGTGTGCTGCCGAATGCGGATGTCAAAGTATATCTGACAGCATCGTCCAGAGTCCGTGCCCAAAGAAGATATAAAGAACTGGCTGCAAAGGGCGAAAGCTGTGACCTCGATCAGATCGAGACAGAGATCAAAGAGCGTGATCACAGAGATATGACAAGAGAACATGCACCTCTCAGACAGGCAGCGGATGCACAGCTTTTGGATTCTTCGGATATGTCGATCGGACAGGTTGTGGATGCGATCTGTAAGCTGATCCATAAGGATTGATCTTTAGCAGGATACAAATGGATCCGGATAAGATCAGAATAGAAAAGAAAGGACTTGTCGGTAAGATTTTATATGGAAGTAATACTTGCAAAATCAGCCGGTTTCTGCTTTGGTGTAAAACGTGCGGTGGATACGGTTTATGAGCAGACCGGAACGCGCGGAAAGATCTACACCTATGGGCCGATCATCCATAATGAAGAGGTCGTGCGGGATCTGGAGCAGAAGGGTGTGAAAGTGCTCGGAAACGAGACAGAACTGAATGCACTGACGGAAGGAACGGTTGTGATCCGTTCCCACGGTGTAGAAAAAAGAGTTTACGAGAAACTTGAAAAAAAAGGGATCCATATTGTTGATGCAACCTGCCCGTTTGTCAAGAAAATCCATAAGATCGTAGAAAAGCACAGTGAACAGGGGGATCGTATCATTATCATCGGGAATCCCGATCACCCGGAAGTCCAGGGAATCCGGGGATGGGCAAAATCCCCGGTCAGCGTGATCCGAAACGTAGAAGAAGCAGAAAGTTTTTCCTGCCCTGCAGACCAGAAAATATGCATTGTGGCACAAACGACATTTAATTACAATAAATTTAAAGAATTAGTTGAAATTATTGAAAAAAAGAGTTATGATGTAAGTGTTTTAAATACAATCTGTAATGCTACAAAGGAGCGTCAGACTGAAGCCCGGAGCATAGCAGAGACGGTGGATGCTATGATCGTTATTGGTGACAAACATAGTTCCAATACCCAGAAGTTATTTGAAATATGCCGCAAAGCATGTAACAATACGTACTATATACAGACACTTGGCGATTTGGATTTGAATCAATTAGGGTCAGTGGAAACAGTAGGTATTACAGCAGGGGCATCCACGCCCAACAATATAATTGAGGAGGTTCAAAATAATGTCAGAATTAACTTTTGAACAAATGTTAGACGAGTCATTTAAAACAATTCATAATGGAGAGGTCGTAGATGGTACTGTAATTGATGTTAAGCCAGATGAAATCATCTTAAATATAGGATACAAAGCAGACGGTATCATCACCAGAAGTGAATATACCAATGATAACAGTGTAGATCTTACAACTGTTGTTTCTGTTGGTGATCCGATGACTGTTAAAGTACTGAAAGTCAATGATGGAGAAGGACAGGTTCTTCTTACATACAAGAGACTTGTTGCAGAAAAAGGTAACGAAAGATTAAAAGAAGCATTCGAGAACAAAGAAGTCCTGAAAGCACCGGTTACTCAGATTCTTGGCGGTGGATTAAGCGTTGTTGTAGATGAAGCAAGAGTATTCATCCCGGCAAGTCTTGTATCAGATACTTACGAAAAAGACCTTTCTAAGTACAAAGATCAGGAAATCGAATTTGTTATCAGCGAATTCAATCCAAGAAGAAACCGTATCATCGGTGACAGAAGACAGCTTCTTGTTGCTGAAAGAGCAGAAAAGCAGAAAGAACTCTTCGCTAAACTTAAAGTCGGTGATGTGATCGAAGGAACAGTTAAGAACGTAACAGATTTCGGTGCATTTATCGATCTCGGCGGAGTAGACGGACTTCTTCATATCTCTGAGATGTCCTGGGGAAGAGTTGA
>ERZ780198.3545-NODE-3545-length-10563-cov-3.370099_pt1 | contig 10563 bp, 10 predicted proteins | sample MGYA00510979_ERZ780198 | MGnify/ENA primary metagenome ERZ780198 (study PRJEB29588, sample SAMEA2158039) | human gut metagenome | biome: human gut; feature: human-associated habitat; material: faeces | place: Denmark | collected 2008/2010 ...
ATAGACATCATTAACGTCAGTTATATTAACAAGTCACCAATGTGTCTGTTAAGCCTAAAAAAAATAGCCACATTTGTGGCTACAATAGCATAAATCCAATGCCTACGATAACACCTGTTATAAATAGGATGGAAATGGTTCTTAAAATATCTTTCTTTCTTGCTTCGTAGCGAATCATCACGATTAAACCTAGTCCTGCATTTGTGATAAGTCCTGCAAGTAAGGATCCAAATGACAATTCACCAGCTGTATAAAGCTGCGTTAGAACAACTGTAGCTGCGCAATTTGGAATAAAGCCAAATAGTGCGGCGATGATTGGTTGGAATAAATTATCTTGAAGTAAGATCATAGATAATGTTTTTTCTCCAATACATTTCATTAATAGTGTTAATACAAAACTAGTAATAAAGATGAATACATAGATTTTTAAAGATCTTAATAAGGCACTGATCCATAATGGATATTCAGGATAACAACATGGACAGCTTGATCCTGAATTTTCTTCTTCCTCATATTCGTCTTCATCATAATCCTCTTCTTCCATATCTTCGAAGCGGAGGATTTTTTGTTTGCGAAATAATACGTGATCGGTAAATAATCCAACTAGAATTGCGATAATTAATTTTAATCCTAAAATACCAAGCAAAGATGAATACATCTTAGGATTACTAATAAGGATTGGAATGGCTTCATCGCTTGTCGCAATCATAACACTGACTAAAGTTCCTAGGGTAATGTTATTTTGAACAAACAACATAGCGGCTAGAATACTAAATCCACATTGTGGAATCAATCCGACTATTGCGCCTAGAATGGGTCCAAGTCTTTGTAGTCCAAAGAAGAGTTTATCGTCTTGCGTATTCTTTCTTTCGAAAACTTCTAATATACAATAAGTAATATACAATAATGGTAGCATAGCCCATGTATCGTGTATTGTATCTAAAATAATGTCTATAAAATTCAAAGGTAGTTCCTCCTAACTTACATAAGTATACACATTTTTTTAAAAATTGCACGTAAAAAGCAGGAAACTAATCAATTGTTCCTGCTTTATCGTTGATTGTAATTTTTTTGTTTCTTAATCGAACTTGAATATAATCATGTACACCTGCATAGATGAGTGCAAATATAGGAACACCTAAGAACATTCCAACAACGCCAAATAATGCACCACCAACAGTAACGGAGAATAAAATCCAGAAGCCTGACATTCCAAGTTTATCTCCAAGAACAATCGGTTTTATGATGTTTCCATCGCACTGTTGAAGAATGAAGATAAAGATTGTAAAAATCAAGGCTGAGAATGGGTCAATCAAACATAAGATAATGATGACGGGAATAGCTCCTAAGAATGGTCCAAATACTGGAATTACATTTGTGACACCAATAATAAGGGCAATCATACTTGTATATGGAAGCTTTAATACTAGGGCTCCAAAGTAACAGATGACACCGACAATAAATGAGTCAATGATGTTTCCAACAATATATTGTTCAAATACAGTTTTCGCATCATTTGTCCATAGTGTTAAATAGTTCGCAAAGTTTTTGTCAAATAAAGAATAATTTAATTTTTTGATTCCTTTTACTAATGTTTCGCGGTCTAATAAAATGTAGAATGCAGAAACTAATGCTAAAATAATATTGATAAATCCTTTCACAAAGCTATATGAGTAAGAAGCAATTTTAGGAATGGATTCCGTTAAAACGCTTGTGATTTTCTTTGTGATGTCAAAATTGATCAACAATTGTTCAACTTGTTTTTCTGAAATGTTTAATTTATACGCAACATCTTTTGTGTATCCAATTAAAGTGTCAGAATAGATCGCAATATTTTTAGAAAATTGTCGTACAGAATCAATCGTATTCGGGATGATAATAGAGAAAAACAAGATTAGAAATCCAATAGTTAGAATAAACACAATACCTGTCGATAAAATTCTTTTATGTTTATTTTGCATAGGTGCATTAGCTAATAATTTGTTTTCAACCCATTTTTGCGGATTGTTCAATATAAACGCTAAACCAATTCCAAGAAGGAAAGGGAATAGAATTGTTATTATGAACTGAATGGATCGTGTTATATCCTTAAATCGATTTAATATTGTGAAGAAAAGAATCGCAATAATCAATGAAGCAGAATAAACGATGATTCTTTGTTTCATTTCCTGGGTTATTTTAAAATGCATTAAGTAAGACTCCTTCCATACCTTATATAATACCATCTAGAAAAAAATTATAAAAGCCATTATAATAGTCCTATGGAAAAAATATTTGAAGGGGCCATTTCCTGCAAAGCCCTATTAGAAGCAGGTTCTCGTAATTGTAAAAAACTATATATTGATAAGAAAAAGAATACGAAAGATACAAGATATTTGGCTAAAATTGCGAAAAGTCGTGGGTGCGAAGTTGTATTTTGCTCGCGTGATGAAATCAATGAATTGGCAACAGGTAAAACACATGGTGGCGTGTTACTTATAGCTGAAGAAAAACAGATTCCTCAACTTATTGAAACACATGTCCATGGATTTCTTTGTTACATCGACGGTGTAGAAGATCCATATAATTTAGGAAGTATTTCAAGAACTTTATATGCATCTGGTTGTGATGCGATGATTCTTCCAAAAAGAGACTGGAGCTTTGCCGAACAAACCATTCTAAAGGCAAGTGCCGGTGCTTATGAAAAGTTACCTATTTATTTTGTGGATTCGGATGAAGAATTAGTAAACTATTGTAAAAAGAATAACCTTCCAATTCTTTGTGCCCACAGAAAAGATGCCGTAGGACTCTATGACTATACTTTTGAATCCGATTTTTGTTTATGCCTAGGCGGAGCTTTAAGAGGACTTAGCTCAACCATTACGGCAGCTTCCAAGCAAAATATTGTCGTAGAATATGGAAGAGATTTTAGAAATGCCTTAGATTCAGCTAGTGCTGCTGCTGTATTTAGTTTTGAAATATTAAGACAAAAGAAAGTCAAAGCGAAATAAAATGCTTTGACTCTTTTAATTTATAGAATAAATTTTGTGTGCTAATTCTTGATCTGCAAAATCAACAATGAGGATGCCATAATCTTTCTTATTCCAATCATATTCTTTTAGATGTGTATTAATCTTATTTGCGTATTTCTTTGGAAAACCAATCATACCACGAACTTCATTTTGTGTTGGAATTCGTATGGATGGAAGAAAAGAATCTGTAGGGATTTTAGAATTTAATATGGACTTTACCTTATTTAAATCATCCTTGCTATTTTTTTTCTTCGCACAAAAGATCACTGCTTCAGATGGATTTTGATCCAAGAAAAAAGTAGACATCTTCTAATACATCATCTAAAGTAAGTGGTCTTGAAAATAAAGATTTGTCTTTTCTGCATTTGGCAAAGTTGTGTTTTAAGATAAGATTATCATTCTTTAAAACCAATCGTATGTCTAAATAGCAATAGACATTTTCTAATTGTGTTTGAATGTCTGTATCTTGACATTGAAAGATTGGACTTAAACTTACATATTGTGTAGCTGAATCATGGGTACCTGGAATCGATAATTCACTCAGTTTTGTATCTCTTGCAATACTTTCCATCCAGCTTGATGATGAATTTTCCTTTGCCTGAACTGGCATGACAAGTATAGAAAAGAGGACTATAAAAATCCCAAGTGTTCTTTGAATGGTTTTCATAATATTATTTTCCTTTAAGTATGTGTGTATGCTTAAGAATAGTGTAACATATTTTGCAAAGATTGAATTTCAGTTTGTATATTCATTCATAAATCTTTTGTAATCTAAATAATTGTGAATAAGAAAGAACAAGCAGTATTGAATATTTTATATACAAAAGCTATTTATCCTGTGTTTCGATTCCTAAACGATAGGATAATTGTGGTATGATAAAGGTATAAAAGGGAGATAATATGCCACAAATAATACCGATTAAAGAATTAAAAAATACTTCTGAAATATCAGACTTATACCGCAAAACAAATGAATCAACTTTGAAAAAACTTGAAATGTACCAAGATATTGCGATTTCTGAATACCAAATTGATATTGGAGAGACAAAAGATGCAAAACTAGCCGTTCAAGAAATGAGAAAGAAGTATGGTTTATAATAGGATAAAAGTATAAAAGCACCGTTTTGGTGCTTTTACTAGTTTTTAATGGCCTTTCGAATGTCTAAGATACCATTCACAAAGAATAATAAGGATATACAAATATCCACAACTTGATTATTGAAAGGTTTTGCAATCAATCCAATGATAATACCACAAAGAATGTTTAAAATTCCAATAAAAATATACATACCTATCTCCTTATGTCCAAATATACTAAAATAAATATAAATGTCAAATCGAGAATGATGTTATAATAGATGCATGCTGATTAATGTATATGTAGAATATAATCGCCTACGCAATACCTTTACTTACTCTTGTGAGCAAGATGTTGAAGTTGGATGTAGAGTCCGTGTTGAATTCAACAATCGAACGCTTGTAGGATTTGTCGAAGAAATTGAGGTAGAAAGCGATTTTAAAAATATTAAACCTGTTATTGAAGTCATAGATGAAAAGCCTTTATTGAATAACGAATTAAAGTTATTGGCAAATTATATGGCTGATTTTTATGCGAGTTCGAAAGTGACTTGTTATAAAACAATGCTTCCACCAGCTTTGCGTCCTTCTAGTAAGCATTCAAAAATCATCTATGAAGATTATGCGGTTTTAAAAGAGTCGAATGAAGCATTGACTTCTCGACAAAAAGAAGTGCTTGAAATGTTTAATTATCCATGTAAGATGAGTGAACTTAGAAAAGTAAGTCCATCCATCACAAAAGTTTTACTAGAAAAGGGCTATATAGGGATTGAAAAAAGAATTAAAGATTCAAATACGCATGTAAGTGAAATTGCGGATGTGATGCATTCTTTAACTATCGAACAAAAAAATGCGATTTCTAAGATCACAAGTACAGAAAAGATGGTATCACTGCTTCATGGTGTAACGGGATCTGGTAAAACCGAAGTCTTTTTGCGTTTAGCTGAAAATGTATTGTCTTGTGGAAAACAAGTTCTATTTCTTGTTCCTGAAATTGGTTTGACGCCAATGATGATACAAAGAGTGCAGGCACGTTTTAAACAAAAAATTGCGATCTATCATTCAGGGTTGAATGCACAGGAAAAATTAGAACAATATAATTTAGTAAAAGATCATAAAGTCGATATTGTGGTTGGAACACGCAGTGCTTGTTTTATGCCGTTTTCTTCTTTAGGTTTGATTTTAATGGATGAAGAACATGATTCAAGCTACAAACAAGACAATACACCACGCTATCATACGCGGGATATTGTTTTATTTCGTGCGGCTTATCATAAGTGTAAAGTCATCTTGGCAAGTGCGACGCCTTCTTTAGAATCGTACGCAAGAGCTTATAAGAATGTATATGAATTGATTGAACTGAAAAATCGTATTCATGAAATGCCGGAAATTTGTTTGGTGGATATGAAAAAGGAAAGAATCACAAATGGCCTATCTGAAACTTTACTTCAAGCCATCCACAAGCGGCTTTCTAAAAAAGAACAAGTGATCTTACTTTTAAATCGAAGAGGGTATCTTCCTGTTGTTCGTTGTAGCGATTGTGGACACGTTCGTATATGTCCAGATTGTGGGGTAGCCTTAACATATCATAAAAATCAAAACGCCTTAGTTTGTCATTGTTGTGGAAGACAATTTAAATTTATGGAAGAATGTCCAAGTTGTCATTCTAAGAACTATTTTAAGGCCGGTATGGGTACAGAGCGATTGGAAGAACAGATTGTTGAAATATTTAAAGATTATCATGTCGTTCGTATGGATGCGGATAGTACGCGAAAAAAGAATGCGCATGAAAAGTTGTTACAAGAATTTGAAGAGTCTGGCGATTTATTAATTGGTACGCAAATGGTCGCAAAAGGACTTGATTTTGAAAGAGTGACTTTAGTTGGGATTTTAAATGCAGATGCTACGCTTTGTCGTAATGACTATAGAGCAAGTGAAACGGCTTATGAAATGTTAGAACAGGCAAGTGGAAGAAGTGGTCGAGGAAAATTAAAAGGTGAGGTCATGATTCAGACTTTTGATCCCGATCATTTTGTGATGCAATGTGTAAAGATGCATGATTATAAGAGGTTCTTTAATCAAGAAATGCAATATCGCCACCTAGGTATGTATCCACCTTATGTATATTTATGTACTTTAATCTTTACACATTTCGATTTTAATGAAGCTTATAAACAGGCAAGTGCTGCGAAAGAATATTTTTCTTCTTTGCGTGTTTTAGGGCCCATTGAAATTCGTATGCAACAAAAAAAACATCGTGTTCGTTTGATTTTATCCGGCTATTCGCTATAACAACTTTACTTGCACTCGAAATGACATCGGTGTACGGCTACGTTTATAATGTCATTCCGACCATAGCGAATACAACGATCGTTTATTTTATTCTCTTAATCGCCGCGACGACTTTCGCATATTCGGCGCGAACGTCGTTAAATTCCGCATACGTATCGACATTTTCGTTACCGCGGAGTTTTTCGGTGAGGCGCGAAGCGGCTACGTAAAGATTATTGAATCCAAGGTTGGCGGCGATACCTTTAAGCGTATGAGCGGCGCGGAAAGCGGCTTGCGTATCGTCCGAGGACAATGCCGAAACAAGGTTTTCGTAACTCGGGTCGTCGAGAAAACGCAATGCGAATTTTTCGACGACGACTTCGGATCCGAACCGATTTACAACGTCGGTTGCGTTTTCGCCGGCGAGCGCGTAAATTTCGTAAATGTTCATACTCTGCTTTAACACCTCCTGCCCCGCGATATTTTCTTACGCGGTTATTTTTTATTGTCGGGGTTTCTTTTTTCTATAAGCCCGGCGAGAAGTCGGACGAGTTTTTGCGAATCGAGCGGCTTCGGGTGATGAGCGTTCATGCCGGCGTCGAGAACTTTTTTTACGTCGTCCGGAAAGGCGTTCGCGGTCATGGTGACGACGGGAACGCCGAGCGAATCCGCTCTGCCCGACTCTCTGATCGTCTTAGTTGCTTCCATACCGTCCGCAACGGGCATCATAACGTCCATAAGTATCGCGTCGATTGCACCGACTTCGGACGAAAGGAATGCGTTTACCGCGCTTTTGCCGTCCTCCGCGCCGATAACGGTTGCGCCCGCGTTTTCGAGAATGAATCGGGCGATCTCCATATTGAGTTCGTTATCTTCGGCAACGAGAATCGTTTTGCCTTCGAGCAATCGTCCGCCCTCGTCCGATCCGGCTCCGCAACCGGCGCAGGCGGCGGTTCCGCAAACGGGGAACGCAAGCGACACGGTAAAAGTCGTTCCTTTGCCGGGTTCGCTTTTGACGTCGATCGTTCCGCCCATTTTGTCCGCGAATATTTTTACTATCGAAAGCCCGAGTCCGAGACCGTTTTTCGAGCGGTCGTCGTCGGGGTTTTCCTGCATAAACGGCTCGTACATACGGTCGAGGAATTCGCGGCTCATACCGATACCGGTATCTGCAATCTCAAACTCGTAAGTTGCGCGTGCGCCGTCGAATCCCGTCTCTTTACACCCGACGGTAACCGTTCCGCCCTTGCTATTGTATTTTACGGCGTTACCGATAAGATTAAGCAGAATACGTTTGAGTTCCACCGCGCCGCCGTGAACGAGAGAGTGTTCGACCGAGGCTTTGAATCCGAGCGTAACTCCGTGATCGTCCGCAAGCGATTTTGCGACCGAGCCGACCGAATCGAGAAGTTCGGACATATCGAAATCTTTGCTTTCGACCTCGACGCCGCTCTGATCGAACTTGCTCATTTCGAGAATTTCGTTTATAAGTTCGAGAAGATAATCGGTGGTTTTGACCGCCTTTTCCCTGAGTTCGCGGCGTTTTTTATCGTCCGCTCCCGACTGATAATGTTCGGACATTTCCAAAAGTCCGCGAATCCCGTTGATGGGCGTGCGCAAATCGTGGCTCATACGACGCAGGAAGTCGGTTTTTGCGTTGTTTGCGCGAGTTGCGCGATCTGCCGACTCGGCAAGAGCGGCGGCGTATTCGGCTTCGCGCGCCTTTTCGGCTGCGGCGCGGTTCTGCTCCATACGGTAAATCATTATCATAAACGCCAGAAACCCCGACGCCATAAGCAAAAGCACGACGATAAGCGAAGAGGAACGCAACGAGTATACGTCGCGGCTCGGGTAAAACACGTACACGTAGTAGTTTTTTGTTCTGGCGCGCATGCCGTAATAAACCGACGCGCCGTTTTTTACACGAGACAGCGTGCCGTACGGCTTGTCCGTCCCAACGGTGAAGACGCACTCGCTCGTCGGCTGACCTATATATTCGGCGGCGTTGGAAGCGATAACGCCCGTCCCGTCCGTAACTACCACGAGAACATTCGACGTGTCGTTATACCCCGTAAGCGTGGTGCGGATAGAAGTCGCCGTGCCCTCAACCGACGCCTTTTCCTGTCGGAGCCAGCACAAAATTATACCTTTTTTATCCGCGCGCCCGACGGCGGCATAATCGTAGCAATACCCGTTATCCGGCGAAAACCGCTCGGTGCAGCACCGGTTAAGCGCGGTTTTTACGCCGCCCACGTACGAAAGGACGACCGACCAGTCGTCGAAAACCACGTCCGACACGCCGACGCAGCGCATAACCTCACCCGTTTCGTCGTCGGTAACGATAACGCCGGTAAGCCGCTGATGTACAATGAATTCTTCCAGGTCGGCTTCGGTCGCCGACGCGCCGCCGGAAAATAAATCGCGCCTGAACTCGCGTACTTTATCCGCTATCCGCACGAGGCTTTTGGTTTCGCTTTCCGCCGCGGCGTCATCGTAACGGACGCACTGATCCTTGAAATAGTTTATTTCGGCGTCGATAAACGCCGCCGACCTCGACTTGCAGATCTCCGTGGTGACGACGAATGTGATCGCTACGACAACCAGCGAGACAGCCGCCATAATCCATAAAGAAGTACGGAAATCAAGCGATTTTCTCATACCGTACCCTCCCCGATTTCGGCGCGGGCGGGATCGAGTCCGTAACGCGTAAGAACGTCCGCTACGAATCCGTCGCTGCGCATTTCCGCGAGCGCGGCGGTTAATTTCTCCGCGAGCCCGTCGCTCCTGCCGCGAGCAAACGCGACGCCGAGATTTACCGAAAGCAAGGTTTCGTCCAGAATTCTGAACCGCGACGAATCGGCGCGTTCGGCACCCTCCTTCATAAATTCGAGAACGGCGGTTTCGTGACCGGCAATCGCGTCCACGTAGCCTTTGCGCAGCGCGGCGAAAACGAGCGTCATATCCGAATAGCAATAGAGTTCGTCAATATCCTCGCGCTTCGAGAAAATCTCGTCCGGTTTGGAGGCCATCTGAACGCCCACCCGCTTGCCGGCAAGATCTGCGAGCGTTTTTATATCGCTGTTTTTCTCGACCCCGACGACCTGCCGCGAAGTCATGTACGGTCCCGCCCAGAGGTATTTGTCCTCTCTGCCGGTCATCGAAAAACTGCCCCAGAGACAATCCGCTTCGCCGCGGGCGAGAACGTCGTGAAGTACGGCTATCCCATCGGTCACGCCACGCAGGACGTGCCGCAGGGCGGGTGGATTCACACGCACAACCTGAAAACCAACCTCCGCGACGACCTCGAATACACCTATGCCCCCAAGGTTTACGATGTCGGGTGCCCGAAGCGCGACGTGCGGGTGATGGGTTACCTGCGCGGGAACGATACGATGGGCATTCGCAACGAGTTGTGGATCGTGCCCTCGGTGGGGTGCGTCAACGGGCAGGCGCAGGCCATCGCGGAGCGTGTGAAGCGCGAGTGCGACTGCTCGCACCTCGACGACGTGCGGGTCTACACCCACAATTACGGTTGTTCGCAGCTGGGCGACGACCACGCCAATACGCAGCGGGCGCTGGCCGCGCTGGTGCGTCACCCCAATGCGGGCGCCGTGCTGGTGCTGGGCCTCGGGTGCGAGAACAACCAGGTGTCGGCCCTGAAAGAGGTGATCGGCCAATGGGACGACGAGCGGGTGAAGTTCCTCGTCGCCCAGGAGGTCGAGGACGAGATCGAGGCGGGATTCGAAATCTGCCGCGGGCTGGTGGAAAAGACCAAAGCCGATAAGCGTCAGCCGCTTCCGCTCGCTTACCTCAAGGTGGGCTTGAAGTGCGGCGGCTCGGACGGTTTCTCGGGCATCACGGCCAATCCGCTGGTAGGGCTGTTTTCCGACTGGCTGATCGCGCAGGGCGGCACGACGGTGCTGACGGAGGTTCCCGAGATGTTCGGCGCCGAGACGATCCTGATGGACCGCGCCGCAGACCGCCGGGTTTTCGACGGAACGGTCTCGCTGATCAACGATTTCAAACGCTATTTCCGCCGGTTCGACCAGCCGATTTATGAAAATCCCTCGCCGGGCAACAAGAAGGGCGGCATCACGACCCTTGAGGAGAAATCGCTCGGCTGCGTGCAGAAGGGCGGGGCGCAGCCCGTCGTCGACGTGCTGACCTACGCACAGCCCGTCACGAAGCCGGGATTGAACCTCTT
>ERZ780198.3547-NODE-3547-length-10561-cov-2.754140_pt1 | contig 10561 bp, 12 predicted proteins | sample MGYA00510979_ERZ780198 | MGnify/ENA primary metagenome ERZ780198 (study PRJEB29588, sample SAMEA2158039) | human gut metagenome | biome: human gut; feature: human-associated habitat; material: faeces | place: Denmark | collected 2008/2010 ...
CTTCGTAAAAATCAACGGGTTGTTCGTTTTCGTCGTAAAGCGTTACGATTTCCTCGTCGTCGAAAACTTCGACGTTTTCTTTTTCTTCGTTCATAATTGTTCTCCTTGTTTGGATTTTTTATAATAGTCAAGATAACTTTGCAGAATTATCGCCGCCGCTATCCTGTCAACTATCCCTTTACGTTTCGATTTTTTAATCTGCGCTTCGTCCATCCGCTCGTCCGCTTCTACGGTCGTGAGCCGCTCGTCGAAAAAAACGACTTCGATACCGGAAACCTTTTCGAGAACTTTGCCGAACGAACGGGTTTTTGATACTCTTGCGCCTTCGGTCCCGTCCATATTAAGCGGAAGTCCTACGACTATGCGTTCAACTTTTTCGGCTTGCGCGATCGCAGCGACCGCGTCGATGTTTTTCCGCATGCTCTGCGACGCGATCGTATCCCGTGCCGTAGCCAGAATCTCAAGTTCGTCGCACGTGGCGATACCTATTCTCGCGTCTCCGTAATCCACGCCTAACATTCTCATACGGTTATTATAACATATTTTTTCCGAAAGTCAAAATTTTTTGGCACGTTTTCGGAAAAATGCGACCGCAAATATACGCGCGATCGCATTTACCTGAGTTTACTCGTTCATACCGCAACCGCAGCCGCAACCGTCGGATTTCATCTGTCCGGCTTTTTCGGCTACCTTCCGCTTTGCTTCGCCGATCAGTTTTTGCGCTTTCGGCGTAGCGGCGACTGCCATTCCGGCTATCGCGCCGACGGCAAGTCCTATCATAAGGTCCTTCATCTTCGCACCTCCCGATTTTAGTTTGCGCAAAAAACGCAAACTAAAATCGGTTCCGGCGCAGTTAAATTTTACCTATTTGTCCGGATGTTCGGTTTTATACTTTTTCAGGTAATCGTTTACCGCGGCTTTGATTGCTTCTTCCGCAAGAACCGAGCAATGCAGTTTCTGAGGGGGAAGTCCGCCGAGTTTTTCGACAACTTCGGCGTTGGTGAGTTTAAGAGCCTCGTCGACCGTTTTGCCTTTAATCATGGACGTTGCGATCGACGAAGTCGCTATCGCAGCGGTACAGCCGAACGTCTGGAAACTTACGTCCTTAATGATATTGTCCTCGATCTTCATATAGATCTTCATAATATCGCCGCAAGTAGCGTTGCCCACCGTGCCTACCGCGTTTGCGTCTTCCATCTCGCCCATATTTTGCGGGTTACGGAATTCGTTGATTACTTTTTCGTTATACATTTGCGTTTGCTCCTTTTATCTCGTTGAAAAGCGGCGACATTGCGCGCAGTTTGTTTACTATTTTTTTAAGTTCGTCCACCGTATAATCCACCTCTTCCATAGTGTTGTGCTTGCCGAAACTGAATCTTATCGATCCGTGAGCGATTTCGATCGGAAGTCCCGTCGCAAGCAGTACGTGCGACGGTTCGAGAGAACCGGACGAGCAAGCCGATCCGGACGAGGTAGCGATTCCGGCAAGATCGAGCGACATCAGTATGCTCTCGCCCTCGATGTACTCGAACGAAAAATTCGCGTTCTGCGGAAGTCTCTCGTTCTCGTCTCCGTTATAAAACACGTAAGGGATTTCGGTTTTGACGCGCGAAACGAAACGGTCGCGAAGGGGTTTGATGTAAGCGTAGTTTTTGTCGAGGTCGCGTACGGCAATATCGAGAGCCTCCGCGATTCCGACTACCGACGGAACGTTGGTGGTACCGCCGCGCATCGTGCGCTCCTGATGTCCGCCCGTCATAAACCTTTCGGGCTTTACGCCGCCGCGGATATACAACACGCCGATTCCTTTCGGTCCGTAGAATTTATGTCCCGAAAAAGACATCATATCCACGCCGAGGTCGTTTACGTTCATCGGGATCGAACCCATTGCCTGAACCGCGTCGGTATGGAAGAACACGCCTTTTTCGCGCGCGATCGCGGCAAGGTCGCGAATCGGCTGAATCGTTCCGATTTCGTTATTCGCCGTCATAATCGAGACGAGCGCGGTTTTATCGTCGATTGCCTTTTTAAGGTCTTCGGGGTCGACGATTCCGCGTTTTCCGACAGGCAGATAAACGATTTCGTAACCGAGTTCTTTCTGAACCTGATGGCAGGATTCCATTATCGCGGCGTGTTCGATCGCGCTCGTGATTATCTTGTTGCACTTGCCGCGCATCTTAAGCGCCATGCCCTTTATCGCCCAGTTATCCGCTTCGGTTCCGCCCGAAGTGAAATAAATTTCGTTGGGTTTCGCGCCGATAAGTCCGGCGATTTTACGGCGTGCCTTGTCTACCGCGTACGCGCCCTCTTGTCCGAATCCGTGCATACTGCTTGCGTTACCGAAAATATCGGTAAAGTACGGCGTCATTTTTTTAAGCACTTCGGGATCGAGCGGTGTCGTCGCCGAATGATCGAGATAGATTCTGTTCATATTACCTCACACAACTGTAATCTTTTATCATATCGCTTATCGTGGTCGAGGATAAAATCCCGTCGATACCGTCGTAAAGCCTTTTGAAAATCGTTTTGTTCGGGCAATATTCGTCCGGACATTTTCCGCTGCAGCAGTCCGCTATGTCAAACGCGTCGTCAAGCGCAACCAAAACTTCTTTTACGGTCGTCGCATCGGCGGGTTTCGACAGATAATAACCGCCGTTTGCGCCCCTTACGCTCTCGACAACCCCTCCCCGCCGAAGCATACCTATAAGTTGTTCGAGGTACTTTTCGCTGAGGTTGGTTTGCTTTACGAGCGTCGGAAGCGACACCGGCGAATCCTGTTTCGCCACCCCGAGTAAAAAGGCGACTCTGAGTCCGTATCTGGCTCTTGTGGACAGTTTCAATTCTTAATCCCTACCTTTTCACTATGGTATCTGTATTATAATACCGCAGACCCGATTTTGTCAAGCGTTATAAGCGTAGTATTTGCCACTTCGGCGAAAAATTTTTCATGTATGCGACAAATTTTAATTTAATGTAAGACGGCTGATATACTCGTACTTATTGTCGGTTATGGTAGACGCTATTTTTTCCACGACGGACGGGTATCCGAGCATTTCTTTTTTGATCGCGGAAGCGGCGGCAACGAGTTCGGGCGTGAGGTCGTACGCGCTCTCGCCGTGCTGGTTTACGCCTATAAAATCGCCTCCGCCACGCACGCGGTAATCATACTCGGCAAGCGCGAATCCGTCCGTATTATCCGTGAAATAATCGAGTCTTGCGCGCGTTTCGGGCGAGTCGTTATCCGACAATATAAAGCAATACGAGTCCTTGTCGCCGCGTCCCACTCTGCCGCGAAGTTGGTGAAGTTGGCTGAGTCCGAACCGCTCGGCGTCGTACACGATCATGGTCGTTGCGTTGGGAACGTCGATGCCTACTTCGACCACGGACGTTGCTATAAGAACGGCGATTTCGCCGCGGGCGAACGCGGACATAATATCGTCTTTTTCGCGATCTTTCATCTTTCCGTGCAAAAGCGCGGCTTTATTACCAAGCGACTTTTTGCGTTTTTCGTAGATCTCGGTCGCGCCTTCCGTTTCGTCTTCTTCGTCTCCCGATATTCGCGGCGCAACCACGAAAGTCTGCTCGCCGTTCTCCGCCCGGGTACGCACGTATTCCCACATATCCTCTTCTTTTTCGGGCGGAACGAAACGCGTTGTCGTCCTTGCCTTTCTCGCCGGAACGCCTTTCATTTCGACGAGACCGAGTTCGCCGTAAAGCGTGAGCGCGAGCGTACGCGGAATGGGCGTTGCGGACATTACGACGGTATCCGCGCCTTCGGACTTGTTTTCGAGTTTGCCGCGTTGCGCGACTCCGAACCGATGCTGCTCGTCCGTAATTACGAGCGAAAGCGCGTTGAAAATCACGTCATCGCCGAGCAGCGCGTGCGTTCCGAACGCAAGACTTGCCGAGCCGCTTTCGAGATCTGCGAGAGTTTTCGCCCGCGCCGCCCCCGTAACAGAACCCGATAAGAAGGCGCAGGTCACGCCCTTTTCGGTAAAAAATTTCAAAGCGTTGCGGAAATGCTGACGCGCGAGTATTTCGGTAGGACACATAAGCGCCGCCTGATAGCCGTTAAGCGCGGCATAATACATCGCAAGAAACGCGACTATCGTTTTTCCCGAACCTACGTCGCCCTCGACCAGAAAGTTCGTTTTTTCGCGCGAGCGCATACCTTTTATTATATCGCCGAGCGCGGATTTTTGTGCGGGAGTAAGCGAATACGGAAGCGACGAAATCGCTGCGTTAAGTTCGTCGGTGCTGTCGCCGTAACGGAACGGCTTGTCTGCCGCCGAACTTTTTACGAGCGAGTACGCGCAAAGATTGTAAGCGAGTTTTTCGATCGAAATGGTACGTTTTGCCGTCGTCACGTCCCCGATTCTTTTCGGAGCGTGCATATTCCGCACTGCTTCGTCCACGCGTCCTATGCCGTATTTTTCGGCGACGACGGGCGGAATATATCCCTCGACTTTAACCCGCTCGAGAGCCTTACTCACAGCCTCGCCTACGAGTTTACCGCTCACTTTTCCTATCGGTCTATAAACGGGAACGACGCGGTTTTCGTTACCGTCGAACGGCAAAAGCGTCGGCGCAAGGATCTCGAACGTCGATTTGAATTTTTTTAATTTACCGCAAATATAATAGTACCTGTCTGGGATAACGTTTTTGACCATATACGGTTGATTGAACCAACTGCACCAGACCGTTTTACCGTCGTAAACGAACTTCGCTTTAACCACGCCCAGCGTTTTTCTTATGCGCGCATATTTCGGTTTTTCGGCGGATGACGCGAGTATCACGACTCTGTCGCCCTCACACGCAGCGTTAAGATCGGTAAGGTGCGCCGTGTCGATATACCGCGCCGGAAAATACGTCAGAAGGTCGGCAGGGCTGTCAAAACCCGCCTCTTTCATAAGCGCGATACGCTTTTCGCCGAATCCTTTTATCTCACGAAATTCCATATTTTTATCCACCGGGCGTTAATTTTGCGAATATCAAATGTAAAAAGAAGTCAAAAGTTATCCACAGACTTATCCACAATCAACAAAGATTTTCCACAAAATTGTTTAACAAGTGTTTCACAACGTTTCACGGAGTAAAATTGTAAGCAAAAAGTTATCCACATTGTGTGGATAACTTTTGAATTTCGCCGTCTTTGTGGAAAACTTCACTACCCGATTATTCGAGCGAAACGATGTAGTAGTAAAGCGGCTGACCGCCGAAGTAAGTATCTACGTCGCAACGCGGATATTTTTCCGCGATAACCGCCGCGATCCCGTTCGCCTCCTCTTCGGTAACGTTATTTCCGAAGTAAAGAGTTACGGTAGTCGTGTCTTTATCCATCATACGGTCGATAAGCTGTTCGGTAACCTTGTTTACGCTTTCGCCCTTGGCAACGATCTCTTTGGAGTTGATTCCGATGATATCGCCTTCTTTAAGGTCGAATCCGTCAACCTGCGTACTGCGTACGGCGTAGGTAACCTGACCGGCGCGAACCGACTGCATCGCTTCGATCATATTGTTCTCGTTTGCGGTAACGGTATCTTCGGGATTGAACGCAAGCATTGCGGCGAGTCCCTGCGGAATATTGCGCGACGGAATAATGTGAAGTTTGCGTTTCGAGAGCGCTTTTGCCTGCTCTGCCGCAAGAATGATGTTTTTGTTGTTCGGAAGAACGAACACGTCTTTTGCCTGAACCTTGTCGCAAGCCTGAGCGATATCGTCCGCGCTGGGATTCATCGTCTGACCGCCTTCGATTACGGTGTCGGTAAGAAGATCCTTGAATATGGTGGAAAGACCGGCGCCGGCGCAAACCGATACGACTCCGAACGGTTTAAGTTCTTCTTTCTTTTTACCGATGAGCGCGCGGTTCTGCTCGAGCATGTTCTCGATTTTAAGTTTGTCGAGTTCGCCGAGACGAAGAGCGTAAGTAAGCGCGAGTCCGGGTTCGTTGGTATGAACGTGTACCTTTACCATACTGAGATCGCCGATTACGAGTACGCAGTCGCCGATATTCATAAGGTCCTCGCGGAATTTGTCGATATCCGCCTCGGTCGTCTTTTTATAAATATTGATAATAAAGAACTCGGTGCAATAAGCGTATTCGATGTCGGCAAGGTCGTTATAGTCGAAATGCGATTTTTCCGAATACTTGTCGTCCGAAATCTGAACGTTGTCGTCGAACGCGAGAGAAACGTCTTCCGTTCCCAAAAGCACGTGGTAAAAACCCTGCATTACGATCAGAAGTCCGCGACCGCCTGCGTCCACAACGCCCGCCTGAGCAAGTACGGGAAGCATTTCCGGCGTCTTTTTAAGCATTTCTTCGCCCGCCTCGATAACGCTGTTGAAGAAATCGTCTACGTCGATGTTTTTCTTTGTGATGTTTTTCGCGTGGTCGCTCATCGCGCGAACGACGGTAAGAATCGTACCCTCTTTCGGCTTGGTAACCGCTTTATACGCAACTTCCGTTCCCCTCGCGAGACCTTTTGCGAAGAGTTTGGAATTTATGTCGCCGGTCGCGGTCGAAAGAACGTCCGCCATACCTCTTAAAATCTGCGACAGTATAACGCCGCTGTTACCGCGTGCGCCGCGAAGCGCGCCTTTTGCCATCGCTCCGCAAAGATCGTCTATATTGTTGCTCGGGCAAGCCGAAACTTCTTTGGCTGCCGAGAACATAGTCAGCGACATATTCGTACCCGTGTCCCCGTCGGGAACGGGAAAGACGTTGAGTGCGTCTACGTGTTCTTTGTTTATATCAAGGAGTTTCGCTCCGTTTAAAATCATTTTACGGAGCAAAGCGCCGTTTACGGTCTTCTGCATTATATTCCTCCAATGCAATTAAAAAGAAAAGTATCAATACCGCGTATCGGATCTATACGCGTATTCCTATCACGTTTACGTTTACGGTATCAACGACCATACCGGTAAATTTTTCCACGTCGTACTTTACCGTTTTTTTAAGAGTCGTCGCAACCGCGTCTATCGACACGCCGTACTTCATAACGACGTAAAGGTCGATGTACACTCTGTCGCCGTTCGTGAAAACGCGAACGCCGCGCGAGAGTTTGCTTTTTCGGAAAAGATCGGAAATATTATCGGACAGTTTCTTGGAAACGAGATCTACGACGCCGTAACATTCCGAGGCGGATTTACCGGCAACCTCCGAGATAGCCTCCTCGGTGACGGTGATTCGTCCGTACGCATTAACGGTGTTTACGCCCATTTGCTGTCCTCCGTGCTTTCCCTACTTATACATTGTATAACATTCGGGATATAAAAGCAAGGGTTTTAGGGGTATTTTGCGAAAAAATCCCGAATAAATACCTCCCATATCATTATATATGCCCTTAAAGCAAAAAAAATTTGCAAAACCGACGCAATTCGCTTGCATAGTTTTGCAAAAAGTGCTATATTTTATAGGTAAGTCCAAAAACACCCTCGGAGGTATCATTATGAGCAAAGTATGCGCTATATGCGGAAAAGGCAAAGTAAGCGGCAACAACGTAAGTCACAGCAACCGCCACACGAAACGCACCTTCGGCGCGAATCTTCATAAAGCTAACGGCGAAATCGAAGGTCTTAAAGCCAACGAATACGTTTGCACGCGCTGCATGAGAACGATCAACAAGAACGCTTAACGCAAAGTAAAGTCTTTTGTGCGGAGCCGTTTTACGACGGCTCTTTTTCTTGTTTTAAATCGCGCGCCCACACCGCCGCGCTTGTACGAAAAAACGGATCCGCATCAGTTACGGGTCCGTTTCTCTTTTCCGAAAAACAATGCTCTCAGAAGTCCCGCAAGAAACCGCGGAGCCTTTACGCAAATAATCTTCATATCCTCACCTCTCGATAAATACGAGCGTTTCTCCGCTAAGATCGACTTCGACGACGTCGCCCTTCGCCTCGTTTGAAATTCCGAGCGATTGTTCGCGATAAAGCGTCACGTCACAAGCGGAGTACTTAAGCCCTTTCGTTGATAGTATATGCGAGGACTCGAAGAACGGTACCAGCGAAAAATATCCGCCCGGTTTCGTTTTTTGGGTAAATCTCTCGCTACGAAGAATCGCGAGCCATTTCCGGCTTATAAGCCGCACGAACGCTCCTCTCTTTTTACCCAGATAAAGAAGGGACAAATTAGCGTACGCGTGATCGGGTCGCGCGCCGCCGAACGCTCCGTAAACGTCGATTTCGTCCGCTCCCCTTTCTATCGCGCACGCGATCGCGAGATGTCCGTCAGTAAAGTCTTTTTCGGGCGGAAAAGTTAAAACTTCACTGCCGATCGGAAAGTCGCGCTCCGACACGCTGTCGAAGTCGCCCAGAATCACGGTCGGGACGATCCTGCCGCGAAGATAGTCGTACGCGCCGTCCGCGCACACGGTAAAGTCCGCACCTTTTGCCGCCTCGACAGGGTCTGAATCGAACTCGCCGTTAAGAAAAATCACCGCCTTCATTTCGCGCTCCGAAGTTCGTCCATCGCGACCCGCGCGTCTTTTGCGCCGAAAACGGACGACCCCGCGACGATCGTATCCGCGCCCGCCGCCTTTACGGCTTTTATCGTTTCGGCGTTGATTCCGCCGTCGATTTCAAGCCGCGTTTTCAAGCCGCGACGTTTGATTTCGGCAGAAATTTTTTCAAGTTTGCCGACTGCCGACGGAATAAACTTTTGTCCGCCGAACCCGGGATACACGCTCATAACCAGAATCATATCCGTTTCGTCCAGATAGTCGAAAACGACCTCGGCGGGAGTGTCCGGACTTATTACGAGACCGTTCTTTTTACCGAGCGCGCGTATACGCGCAAGGGTTTCGCGGAGCGCGCCGCAAGCCTCGTAATGCACGGTAATATAGTCCGCGCCCGCTTTTGCGTACACGTCGATATACCGCTCCGGACGGTGAACCATAAGATGTACGTCAAGTTCGAGATCGGTGTGCGGACGAATATCGGCAACCATCTTCGGTCCGAAACTGATGTTCGGAACGAAAAGTCCGTCCATAACGTCGCAGTGTATTATATCCGCACCCGCCGCGGTTATTCTTTCCACTTCCTCGCCCATTTTGGCAAAGTCCGCGCTGAGTATGGACGGCGCAATATAAAGTTTGTTCATTTTACTTCCTCCCGAAGTTTTTATAAGCGGTTTTAAGTTCTTCGAATATCGTAAGGTACCGTTCGTACCTATCGCGGTTAAGCCGACCGTCAGAAACGGCGCGTTTTACCGCGCAGTCGGGTTCGGTAGTATGCGTACACGGGTGGAATTTGCACCCGTCGGCAAGAGCCACGTATTCGTCGTAGTACGCCGCAAGCAAACGGTAATCTTCCTCGAACGCGTCAAGCATCGAAAACCCTGGGGTATCGATTACGGTTATTCCGTCGCCGGCGTTTACTATCCGCGCCGAAGTCGTGGTATTTTTGCCGCGCATAATCTTTTCGCTTATCTCGCCCGTTTTGTGCCGATCTTCGCCCGTAAGCGCGTTTACGAGCGTAGATTTCCCCACGCCCGACTGTCCGGCAAAACATACGAGTTTTCCGCGTATCGCCGCAACGAGTTCGCTTATCTCGCCGCGCCGGGCACAAGTCGCAACCACCGCCGCCGCGTCGGAGCCGTACTGCTTTTCGATTTCGCCCGGACCTACTCCGCCGAGATCGCTTTTGTTAATACAAATAACGCAATCTACACCGGCGCGCTTACAGTTTACGAGCATTTTATCGACGAGCGCAAGGTCCGGTTCGGGCGACGGCGCGATAACCGCGACTATCGCGTCCACGTTCGCGACCGCCGGACGAATAAGCGAGTTCGACCTCGGACAAACCTTGGTTATTACCGTTTCGCCGTCCGAATCCGAAAGTTCGACGAAATCGCCGACGAGCAGTTCTCCGTCGCGCTTTAATTTGCCGCGCGCCCGAACGAACAGCGTTTTGCCGTTTTCGTCGACACCGAAACGGTCGGAATTATGCGAAATCACCCTCGCTCTACGCTTTTCCATTTACGTAACTCCGCCTCAGTTGTCCGCACGCTCCGCCGACGTCCGAGCCTTTGGACTTGCGGATCGTCGCGCTTACGCCCATTTCGTTGAGTTTTTTCATAAACCTCTCTCCCTCTTCTTTCGTACAGCCGGTAAGGTTTTTCTCTTTTACGGGATTGAGCATAATGAGGTTGACGTGGCACGGAAAACCGCGAAGAATCTCGCTGAGCCGTTTTGCGTCGAAATGATTCATATTCACGCCCTTAATCATCGTGTATTCGAAAATCACGCGGCGTCCCGTTTTTTCGAAATAGTATTTCGCGGCTTTTACGATTTCCGCGATCGAATACTTGTTCGCGATCGGCATTACCTTACGCCGCGCCTCGTCGTCGCTTGCGTGAAGCGAGAAAGTAAGCGTTACGGCAAAACCGTCGTCGGCAAGACGATACACGTTTTCGACGAGTCCGCACGTAGAAAGAGATATGTTGCGCTCGGACATATCGAGTCCCTTCTCGGACGAAAGCATACGTATGAATTTCGTAACTTCGTCGTAGTTATCGAGCGGTTCGCCGCTGCCCATAAGCACGACGTTAGTTACGGCTCGCGTT
>ERZ780198.3552-NODE-3552-length-10549-cov-3.301887_pt1 | contig 10549 bp, 7 predicted proteins | sample MGYA00510979_ERZ780198 | MGnify/ENA primary metagenome ERZ780198 (study PRJEB29588, sample SAMEA2158039) | human gut metagenome | biome: human gut; feature: human-associated habitat; material: faeces | place: Denmark | collected 2008/2010 ...
GCAGGGCGCTTCCCCGTGCGGCGGCCGGCAATCGCCGCAGGCGACGCAGGGGGCCTGAAAATTTTTCACACATTGCACATTTCCTCCTCCTTTTTTTGAAAAAAATCTTGACTTCCGGCATTTTTTGTGCTATACTTTACAAAACCTGATTAAACAATTTGAAACACAAATGCGTTTTACAGCTCAAAAATCCGGGTTTTATCGCCAATTTTGTTCAGCGGAGTTTAGTTTAGCACAGTTGGGGATTTTTGTCAAGCATTTTTTGAAAAAATTTTTTCGGAGGTCAGGATGCAGTTTTTTAATAAAGTTCAGTCTCTTTGTCAGGAGCGCGGCATATCGGTCACGGCGCTGGCGCTGGCGCTTGGTTTTTCCAAGGGAACCCCGACCAACTGGAAGACCCTGAAAAAGCCTCCGCGCGCCGAAAATGTCAAAAAAATTGCGGATTATTTCGGCGTGCCCCCCTCCTATTTTTCCGAGGACGAGGCCGAAGAATCGCTTTTTGACCGGATTCCGGGCGCGTTCCGTCCCACTTTCCGCCGCGTGCCAATCCTGGGCAAGGCCGGATGCGGCCAGCCGATCTACAGCCCGGAAGAAAACGAATACGCGCTGCTGGGGGACGGACTGAAGGCGGATTTTGCGCTGGAGGCCAAGGGCGACAGCATGACGGGCGCGCAGATTCAGGACGGGGACATTGTGTATTTTCTCTGCGCCGACATGGTGGACAACGGCCGGATCGCGGCCGTCAGCGTGGACGGCGAGGTCACGCTCAAGCGGGTTTATTATTACCGGGAGGAAAACAAGCTGCTTCTGATGGCGGAAAATCCGGCATATCCGCCGTTGGTATACATTGGGGAGGAGCTTTCGCAGATCCGGATACTGGGGTTGGCGGTGGCGCATTTATCCCGGATTCGGTGATGGTGAGGGGCATCTTGGGCGGATTTGAGGGGCATCTTGGGCGAAGACCAAAAAGCGGGGGGGAAAGGATAGGGCAAAGGGGGAAAGTCCCATACATTGTCGTTTATTCTCTATAATCCAAGGTCTCTGAGGTAGGAAACGCTTTGCGTTTCCACGCAATCCCGCTTTTTTATCGCCGAAATCGGCTCTCAGCGTATAAGATACGCTTCACGAGCCGATGTTCGACGATTCTTCATCCCAACCTGCTCCCTCAGGGGAAGTTTGGTTGAGGGGCATCTTGGGCGAAGGCCGAAAAGGGAAAGTTCCGTACATTGCCTTTTGTTTTCTATAGAAAAAGGTGTATTCACAAAAAAGGACGCCGGAAAAGGCGTCCTTTTTTAATTGTTTTCAGCGGCGCATGAGGTCGGCCAGCGTGACGCTGTCCAGGTATTGATTGACCGTGTCGAAAAGGCCGTTCCAAAGCGGCCGGGTGCGGCACTCGGCCGAGCGGCCGCAATCGGCCGCGCCGCAGGAAAGGCAGGAGACGGGGGCCAGGTCGCCTTCCGTAAGGCGCAGGATCTCGCCCACGCGATAGTCTGCCGGATCCCGGGTGAGGCGATAGCCGCCGCCGCGGCCGTGGATGCCGGTCACCAGGTTGCCCTGTGTGAGGAGCGGCAGAATTTTTTCCAGATATTTCAGCGAAATGTCCTGCCGGGCGGCCACATCCTTCATGGGGATATATTCCTCGCCGCCGTGTTCGGCCAGGTCGATCATCACGCGCAGGGCATAGCGCCCGCGGGTTGAAATCATCATATTTTTCTCCTTTTTGGGGTGGTTGCTTCCTTTCGCCTGATGTCGGCGCCCGGCTTTTTACTGTCCCGGCGCGCGGCGCGCTCTTTTTAACCGGAGCACTGTGCGGTTTTGCAATGACCGCAATGCTCGCAATCGGGCGCGCCGAGTTCGGCGGGCGGGGTGAGGCCTTTGCGGGTGTAATAATCCAGAAGCGCCCGTTTGATGGCTTCCTCGGCCAGCACCGAGCAGTGGATCTTGTGGGCGGGCAGGCCGCCCAGCGCCTCGGTGACGGCCTTGTTGGTCAGGGTCATCGCTTCCGAAATCGGTTTGCCCTTGATCATTTCGGTGGCCATGGAGCTGGAGGCAATGGCCGAGCCGCATCCGAAGGTTTCAAATTTCACATCGGTGATGAGGTCGTCCCTGACCTTGAGATAGATTTTCATGATATCGCCGCATTTGGCGTTGCCGACTTCTCCCACGCCGTCCGCGTCTTCAATCACGCCGACATTGCGGGGGTTGCGGAAGTGATCCATCACTTTTTCGCTGTAAAGTGCCATTTTATGATTCCTTTCTTTTTACGGAATGAGGAAGGCCTGTCTGCCTTCGCTCAGATTGCGCCAGACCGGAGACATTTGGCGCAGGTAAGCGACCACTTCGCTGACGGATTTGATGATATAATCAACCTCTGCCGCGGTGATATCCTCCGAGAGCGAGAGCCGGAGCGAGCCGTGCGCGATCTCGTGCGGGCGGCCGATGGCCAGCAGCACATGGCTGGGATCCAGCGACCCGGAGGTGCAGGCCGAGCCGGAGGAGGCGTAGACCCCGCGGTCCGAGAGGAGGAGCAGGAGCGATTCGCCCTCGATCCCCTCAAAGCAGAAGTGGACATTGGAGGGCAGACGGTGAACCGGGTCGCCGTTGAGAACCGAGTGCGGAATCCCGGAAAGCCCTGCAATCAGGCGCTCCCGGAGAGGGAGCAGGCGCGCGGTGGTCTCCGGCAGGTTTTTCACCGCCTCGCTCAGCGCCGCGGCCATCCCGGCGATGCCGGGGATGTTTTCGGTGCCGGCGCGTTTGCCGCGCTCCTGCGCGCCGCCCTCGATAAGGGGCGTCAGGCGGATGCCCTTCCGGGCATAGAGCGCGCCCACGCCTTTCGGCCCGTGAAATTTGTGACCCGAAAGCGAGAGCAGGTCGATGTTGTCGCGCACGACATCCACCGGCAGATGCCCCACGGCCTGCACGGCGTCGGTGTGGAACAGCACGCCCGCCTCGCGGCAGACTGCCGTGAACAGCGCGCAGGAGACGCCGTCGGTCGTGTAGCGCTGGTTGGCGTTGAACTTGATGACGACGCCGCCGTTCAGACGCGGCGTGTTGGTCATGTCGGCGTATTCCGGATGGTTCGGGTGGACGCCGTGGGCGTTGTCCGCCGAGACAAGGAAGCTCTGCGCAAGCATTCGCAGATACCCTTCCTCATTCAGCCCCAGCGCAAGCGCGATGCGCCGGAGCGTATCGGAAAGCAGGCTCGACGCCGCGCCCTGCTTCGTCTCGCTGCCGACCTCCTCATTGTCGAACGCGCAGAAGACCGGCACGCTGCCGGAGGCCTTCGCTGCCAGAAAGCCCTCGAGCAGACCAAACACGCAGCCGAGATCGTCCAGCCGCGGGGCGAGAATAAACTCGTTTTTCGCGCCGAGGCACGTGCCGCGCGTGCGCACATACAGGCTCAGATCCTCGCCCAGCACCTCGTCCTCCTGCACGCCCGCAGCCTTGGCCACGACGCTGCGGAAGCTGCCGGAGGATTCCTGCATGCCATAGAGCGGGAGTGTGTCAATGTTTGCCATGAACTTGAAGCCCTCGTTTGCGGCGCGGTTCATGTGGATGGCGACAGAGGGGATCACAGCCAGATCGCGGTCTACATCGACCAGCTTCGTTTCCAGCTTCCCGTCCTTCGCCGTCACGACGCGGCCTGCGACGGAAAGCGGCCGGTCGAACCATGTGCCCATGAGCATGCCGCCGTATTTCTCCGTCGACAGCTGCACATACGGGCCGGACTTTTTCTCCGGGTTGTGCTTGATCTTGAAGGTAGGGGAGTCGGTATGCGCGGCGGCCATCAGGAAGCCTGCGGGCGCACTTTGCGGGATGCGGAAGGACAGGAGCGACGAGCCGTTGCGCGTGACGAAGTATTTCCCGCCCGGCGTCAGCGCCCACGCGTCCTGCTCCCGCAGCTGCGTATAGCCATTTCTTTCCAGCTGCTCCGCGAGCGCCTGCACGGCGTGGTAGCAGCTGGGGCTGGCGGAAAGAAAGTCGAAAAGCTGTTCGGTAAGCATGAAAGAACCCTCCATGTGTCGTTTTCTTTCAGTATACCGCGCCCGGCGCAGACCCGCAAGGGCGAATTTTCGCGCGGCTCTTTTCAATGCGGGAAAAATGTGCTAAACTATAGAAAAATAAAAGCAATGGAGGCTTTTTTATGAAAAAAACAGTCCTGCGGGAATACGCAAAGCTGATCGCCAAGGCCGGAGCGAATGTCCAGAAGGGACAGGAGGTCTTTATCACGGCCGAGCTTGACCAGCCGGAATTCGTCGCGATGGTGGTCGACGAGTGCTATAAGCTGAAGGCGAAGAAGGTCGTTGTCGACTGGAGCTATCAGCCGCTTACGAAGCTGCACGTGCGCTACCGCTCCGTCAAGACTCTGTCCACGCTCGACAACTATGAAGAGGCCCGCTGGCAGCACTATGTCGACACCATTCCCTGCCGCATTTATCTCATCAGCGAGGACCCCGACGGCCTGCGCGGCGTGAACCAGGAGAAGATGGCAAAGTCCCAGCAGGCCAAGTACCCCATCATCAAGGGCTACCGCGACCAGATCGAGAACAAATATCAGTGGTGCATCGCCGCTGTGCCGGGTGAAAAGTGGGCCAAGAAGCTCTTCCCGGAGCTGCGCGCGTCGCAGGCCGTGGAAAAGCTGTGGGACGCCATTCTGAAGACCTCCCGCGTGACCGACGATCCCATCAAGGCGTGGGAAGACCACAACCGGGATCTGCATGACCGCTGCGAATATCTCAACAAGCTGCATATCCGCGAGCTGCGCTATAAATCCTCCAACGGCACCGACTTCACCGTCGGCATGATCCCCGAGGCGCAGTTCTGCGGCGGCGGAGAGACGAGCCTGCAGGGCATTTTCTTCAACCCCAACATCCCCACCGAGGAATGCTTCATCTCCCCGATGCGCGGCGTGGCCGAGGGCATCGTCTACGCGACGAAGCCGCTGAGCTATCAGGGCCAGCTGATAAGCGGCTTCTGGATCCGCTTCCATGAGGGCAAGGCCGTCGAATGGCACGCCGAGGAAAACAACGAGCTTCTGACGAAGCTCATCGAAATGGACGAGGGCAGCCGGTATCTGGGCGAATGCGCGCTCGTGCCGTTCGATTCGCCCATCAACCAGACGGGCCTGCTGTTCTACAACACGCTGTTCGATGAGAACGCCTGCTGCCATCTGGCGCTCGGCATGGGCTTTGCGGACACCATCAGGGACTTCCAGAACAAGACGCTGGACGAATGCCGCAAGCTTGGCGTGAACGACTCCATGATCCACGAGGATTTCATGATCGGCTCGGCAGATCTCTCGATCGACGCTGTCTGCGAGGACGGCAAGACCGTTGCCATCTTCCGCAACGGAACCTGGGCGTTCTGATCGGATCTGTCAGGGGCTGCCTGTTACGGGACATCGAGCTTGACAGCGGCTGTCTTTGAATGGCTGCGGTAAATCAGCTTTGCATTCAAAATCTGCGAAGCAGTACGAATTCGCCTAAGGCTCCTCTTTGCACGCAAAGGGGAGCCCTTTTGTTGCGCCTGCGCATGGAAAAATGCGGGGCTTTAGCGTGGTGCACAAATAAAAATGGCAGGCGGATTTTCTGCTGTTTTGTACAGAATACAGAGGAAATTCTGTGCGCACTGGCGAGGAGGACTGGATGAACGCACAAAAACAAGCGGTAAAAACTGTGAAAAATGCTGATTTTTGTTCAAAAAGACACGGAAAGATCGCCGTTTTTGGACGAAATCGGAACGCGCGCAGGAAAAAGATACGGCACGGGAAGCGAACCGGGCGCTGTCGGGAAATGTACGGGAAAAGACAATTTTTCAGGTGGAAAAAAATCATTTTAGTTGATTCTGGACGGTGAATATGCTATAATAACTTACAGATATCTCATAGTATTCGTCACGCGGTCAGATGGCCGTGCGCGGCGGACGGATATCAAAACCAGCGATAATTTTCTGTGGATCAAACACAGTAAATTATAAAATTAAAACAGGAGGATTAAGATGAAAAAGAATCTGAAGAAGCTCTTCGCGCTGCTTCTCGTCGTCGTCATGGTTGCTGCCATGTTCGCCGGCTGCGCAAACAACGCCGAAAAGCCCGCTGAGACCACTCCCAGCGACACCAACACCCCCGCTGAAGACACCAACACTCCCGCCGAAGACAACACCCCGGCTGAAGATGCGACTCCCGTCGAGACCCGTGAGAACAAGGTCATCTACGGCAGCACCACCGAAATTTCCGGTGACCTCGGCAACGCATGGTGGACCAACAATGCCACCGACAAGATGATCCGCGACCTGATCAACGACTATGACACCGTCATTTTCGATCAGTTCGGTCAGATGGTCATGAACGCTACCACCGCCGCTTCCATCGACCAGGTTCACAACGATGATGGCTCCATCACCTTCACTGTCAAGATCAACGAAGGCCTGACCTACAACAACGGCGAGCCCATCACCGCAGCTGACTATGTTGCGTATGCACTGGTTGCCTACTCGCCTGTCACTACAGAAGCGGGCGCCAAGATCTCTGCGGAATCCGTTGTTGGCGCTGCCGCATATCAGGCAGGCGAAACCAAGGAGCTGGCCGGCGTCCGCCTGCTCGATCCCTATACCTACTCCATCCAGATCACCCCGGAGAAGGCCAACTACTACTTCGCAATGACCTACGCATCTCTGGCACCTCTGTATCTGCCGCTGTACGGCGGTGAGGGCCTCACTGTCAAGGACGACGGCAACGGCGCGTATCTCGACGGCGGCGAACTGACTGTCGACGGCGTCAACGCTTCCCGCTACGTCTACGAAGGCCGCGTTGTCGCTGGCCCGTACATGATCAAGAGCCTCGACACCGGCGCTCTGACCGCTACCCTTGAGATCAACCCCAACTACAACGGCAACTTTGAGGGCCAGAAGCCTTCCATCCAGACCGTTGTCATCGTCAAGGCTGAAGACGACACCATGATGGACGCCTTCAAGACGGGCGAAATCAACTTCCTGTCCCAGCTGGGCGAAGGCGACAAGATCAACGCTGCGCTCGATCTGGTTGACGCGGGTGGCTTCAACTACTGCCATTACACCCGTAACGGCTACGGCAAGCTGATGTTCCAGTGCGACTTTGGCCCCACGCAGTTTGCTGCTGTCCGTCAGGCAATCGCTTACCTGCTTGACCGCGAAGAGTTTGCAAACACATTCTGCGGCGGCTACGGCTCTGTCGTTCATGGCCCGTACTCCACCGCACAGTGGATGTATCAGGATTCCGAAGAATTCTTCAACGACAACCTCAACACCTACTCCTATGACCCGGCTAAGGCTGTTGAAGTCCTCGAGGCTGACGGCTGGACGCTGGACGCCGAAGGCAACGAGTATTCCGGCACCGGCCTGCGGTACAAGGAAGTCACTGCTGAAGAAGCCGGCGACTACGCTCTGAACGTTACTCTGGCTGACGGCCGCATCCTGATGCCTCTGCACATCATGTGGTCTTCCTCCGAGGGTAACTCCGTCTCCGCGCTGCTGGCCACCATGCTTGCCAACGGCAAGCAGACTGCTGATGCCGGTATGCAGATCGAGCAGGTCACCATGACCTTCTCCGAACTGCTGAACTGGATGTACCGCGATACCTCCGTCGGCGATCAGTATGGCGTGAAGACCTACGGTATGTACAACCTGGCCACCGGTTTTGCCGATGTCTATGACTATGCCTACAACTACGCTTCCGATCCCGAGTCCGATTATGTCAAGCAGGGCTGGAACCAGAACTACATCTTCGACAAGGAACTCGACGACCTGTCCATGGATATGGTTTACAAGCCTGCTCCTGGCGACGACGCGACCTACCTGGATTACTTCCAGAAGTTCATCGTCCGCTGGAACGAACTGCTGCCGGAAATCCCGCTGTACTGCAACGAGTACCACACCTTCTTCCCGGATTGGCTGAAGAACTACAATGAGTCCAGCCTGTGGGACTTCCAGAAGGCGATTGTCTACGCTTCCATCGACGGCGCACAGTAATATCGATCCCTTCCCCATGTATCCCAGCGACGGGGCGGCATAACCGCCCCGTCGCTTGCGGCATCTTTAGCGGTTCTTTTTCCCTTTAGCGTACCATATTTCGTCTATTTTTCCTACGAATAATGACCGTTTTCGGTTTGATATAGAGTTTTTGCGCTTCATTTTGAAGCAAATACGAAAGAAAAGGAGGGTGTGCGGATGACCAAATACGTACTCAAGCGACTGGTTTACATGGTGATCGTGTTCCTGCTTGTTTCGCTTCTGATGTATTCCATCTACAACCTGATCCCAACTGACCCAGCCCGGGCACAGCTTGAACCGCTCAAGACAACGCTGACCCCGACAGAGTATGAAACGCGTTACCAGGCGCTTCGCACCGAAATGGGGCTGGACGATCCGCTGATCGTACGCTATCTGCGCTGGTTCGGCTTCTGGCCGGATGTTGACGGCGAACTCAACGGCATGCTGCAGGGCAACTTCGGCTATTCCCAGATCTACAAGACAAATGTTTCCAATGTTCTGCCGGCCCGAATGCTCAACACGATCTACATCAACATTTTCTCAACGCTTGTCGCGCTGGCCATCACGATCCCGCTTGGCATCTACTGTGCCGTGCATAAGCGCAGCAAATCAGACAACGCCGTGCAGGTGCTGTCCATTGTGGGCTACTCGATTCCAGTCTACATCATTGCGCTGCTGTTTATCTGGCTGTTCGCGGTCACGCTCAAGCTGCTGCCGGTCTTCGGCATGCAGACGCCGGGCAATAACTTCACCGGCTTCCGTGCGTTCCTCGACAAGGTCTACTATATGACGCTGCCGGTGCTCGTCATGACGGTCGGTTCGCTCGGCGGCATGACCCGCTACGTCCGCGCCGCCATGATCGAAGCGCTCAGCATGGACTATATCCGCACCGCCCGTGCCAAGGGCCTGCGCGAAAAGGTCGTCGTCTATTCCCACGCATGGCGCAACGCCCTGCTGCCGGTCATTACCGTCCTCATCGGCTGGTTCATCAGCATCTTCTCCGGTTCTCTGATCATTGAGCAGATGTTCGCGCTCAACGGTATGGGCCAGCTGTACTATCAGGGCCTGATGAACAACGACTTTGAACTTGCACTGGCGATTCAGATGTTCTATGTGCTCATCGCGCTCGTCGGCCAGCTGATCACCGACCTCAGCTACGGTATCGTCGACCCGCGTGTTCGCGTCAATAAGTAAAGGGGGAGAAGAAACATGGAAAAAAAGAAAAAATCGACCCTCTTTACCCGTCTGTTCGGCAACCGCAACAAGGTCACCGACTTCATGACGGAAGAACAGCTGCAAAGCCCCGGCCGTCTGATCCTCAAGAATTTCCTGCATAACCGGCTCGGCATGATCGGTCTGATCGTGTTCCTTCTGATTTTCCTGCTGGTCATGATCGGCCCGAATTTCTATACGCTCGACCTGTCCTATCAGGACAACACCCAGCTGAACGTCGCGCCCGGAATGAACATGATGTCCATTCCCGACGGTATGAAGCATAAGGTCGCAGATATCTCTCCCGGCACGACCTATGGCGTCGGTGTCGACACCGACGGCAAGGTCTATACGTGGGGCTATACCAGAATCACTGAAACGATCGATCTGAAGAACATCCCTGAGGAGGTTCAGAACGCAAAGATCGTCAACGTTGCGGCAGGCTATGACCATATCGTCGCACTTGACGAAAACGGCGCGATCTATGTCTGGGGCAACCGCCGTCTCGGCCAGGATATGCTTCCCGACAAGCTCCAGATGGCTGCCGCCTACGGCAAGAATCTCGGCTTCAAGCAGATCGAGGCCAGCAACCAGTTCTCCGCGGCTGTCACCGAAGACGGTGAACTGTTCCTCTGGGGCAACGGCAATCAGGCCGACATCAAGGTCAAAAAAGAGTATCAGGGCAACATTGAAAAGGTCGCCCTGACGGCCCGCGCGTACATCGCTCTGACGAAGGACGGCGCAGTTGTCTACTCTGGCTTCCAGAAGGACAATGCCCTTGTCCGCATCCCGGACGGACTGGATTCCGGCGTCGTTGACATCGCAGCGTCCAGCAACGCGGTCGCGGCGGTCAAGGAAGACGGCACCGTCGTCGTCTGGGGCACCTGCACCAACGGCGAAAAAAACGTTCCTGCATTTGAGAGCAAGCCTGTCGAACTCTACGGCGGCCGCTATCACTTCACGGCTCTGATGGACGACGGCGAGGTCATCTCCTGGGGCGACAACACCCACGGACAGGCCTCTGTTCCGGCCTCCTTCAATGAGAAGGAGATCGTCACCGTCTACGCGGGCTTCTACCAGAACTACGCTGTCACGGTCGACGGCGACGCGGACGCGCCCTATTACCGTCCGCTGGGACTTGACGGCGAGCCGAAGGTCTTCCTGAAAGCCAAGCCCAAGACCGATCTCGACAAGTGCACCCGCTGCGGCGTGTGCGCCTCTCTCTGCCCGATGGGCTCGATCAACCCCGACGATGTGACGGAGGTTGCGGGCATTTGCATCAAGTGCCACTCCTGCGTGCGCAACTGCCCGA
>ERZ780198.3553-NODE-3553-length-10547-cov-2.763534_pt1 | contig 10547 bp, 9 predicted proteins | sample MGYA00510979_ERZ780198 | MGnify/ENA primary metagenome ERZ780198 (study PRJEB29588, sample SAMEA2158039) | human gut metagenome | biome: human gut; feature: human-associated habitat; material: faeces | place: Denmark | collected 2008/2010 ...
ACCCTGAACCGGTTTGTAATCTGCAGATGTGTAGTACTCTGTAATATTACCAATGATAACGCCGACAATCAGACCAGCGATTACTGCGATTGCTGCGTTCATGTTTCCGAAAAGCACCCAGCTAAGTGCTAAAGAAGCAATGATTACGATTGCTGAAGAAGCATAGCTTCCTTTTGTAAGAGCTTTCTGAGGATTTGTGTTCTCTCCGCCTCTTACGAAGAATGTTCCAAGGATAGAAGCGATCAGACCACATCCTGCGATTGCAAGTGGGAATAATACTCCTGAAACTTCACTTACTGCAACACCAAGTGTCAGTGCTGAGATCAGAGATCCACAGTAAGACTCGAAAAGGTCAGCTCCCATACCTGCTACGTCACCTACGTTATCTCCAACGTTGTCAGCGATAACAGCCGGGTTACGCGGGTCATCTTCCGGAATTCCCGCTTCGACCTTACCTACCAGGTCAGCACCAACGTCTGCTGCCTTCGTGTAGATGCCGCCGCCGACTCTGCCGAACAGCGCCATGGAAGATGCGCCGAGACCGAAGCCGGTTACGCATTCAACAACCGTTGCAAGGTCTAACGCGCACAGTACAACGCCCAGTCCGAACAGACCGAGACCGGATACGCAAAGACCCATGACAGCGCCGGATCTGAACGCGATTTTTAATGCCTTGTTCATGCCGGACTCTCTCGCGGCATTCGCGGTTCTTACGTTACCGAGCGTAGCGACCTTCATGCCGAAGAAACCGGCTAAAACAGATAACGCCGCGCCGCACAAATAAAGAACAGCGGTTGTCCAGTTTTGAAGCGCAAAACCAATTACTAAGAATAATACAACAACAACGATTACCATTGTTTTGTATTCTCTTGCCAGGAACGCCATCGCACCTTCTCTGATGTATCCGGCAATTTCCTTCATCCTGTCGGTACCCTCATCAGTCTTCTTGATCCATGATGCTAAACAGAAAGCAACAATCAGACCAATGACGGCCGCGACAACCGGAAAAATTTTTTCCATAATATAATACCTCCTACTCACGCCGAATAAGAGGCACGTCCTTCGTACCTCTTTTCATCGTGAAATATAATAAAAACAATTTAAAGCAAACGCATGTTTCTCACAATTATTCCATTGTGACGATTACAAGAGAAAGCACTATGAACAATACAGCGCCGATAGCGGTCACTTTTTCCAGCAGTGCTTCATAACCTTTGCTCTTTTTCTTACCGAAAAGCTGCTCCGCACCGCCTGCGATGGAACCTGACAAACCGGCGCTGTTTCCGGACTGCAGGAGCACGCTGGCAATCAGAATCAGACTTGCAATTGCGAGCAAAATCATTAAGACAATCTTCATCTCATACCTCCTTGTAATTTTAACTTGTTAATTGTACCATACCTTGCCTGATAAAATCAAGCTAAAAGTTTACAATTTCATGAAATTTTAGCGGTTCCAGGCTGGCTCCGCCTACCAAAGCACCGTCGATTTCCTCTCCCTCCATGATCTCCGTCACATTTTCAGGCTTCACGCTGCCGCCGTACTGGATAATCACGCGGTCGGAGACCTCGTCACCGTACATTTCTGTCAAGGTATCCCGAATCAAAGAACACATCATATTTGCCTGAATCGGTGTTGCGGTTCTGCCGGTGCCGATAGCCCAGATCGGTTCATAGGCGATAACTACACGCTCTGCTTTTTCCGGCGGAATGTCATGCAGCGCGTTCTTTACCTGCTCGCTGACCAATTGGCGTTCATAGCCTGCGTCTTTTTGCTGCAGGTTCTCGCCCACACATACAATCGGTACAATTTTTGTTTCGAGCAGTGCCTTTACCTTGCGGTTTACAGTATCGTCCGATTCATTAAAATACTGTCTGCGCTCCGAATGTCCGACGATACAGTAATCCACGCCGATTTCCTCGAGCATCGGAATCGAAATTTCTCCGGTAAAAGCGCCCTCTGCTTCATAATGCACGTTCTGCGCGCCGACCCCGATACCGGTTCCGCGAAACGCTTCTACCAGAAACGGCAGCTGCGGATACGGAGCGCAAACGGCAACCCGCACGTCAGACGGCTGATATATTTTTTTGAATTCCTCCGCGAAGGCCCTGGCTTCCGCGATGGTTTTATACATTTTCCAGTTTCCTGCGATAAAAGGATAGCGCATAGAAAATTTCGCCTTTCTTTATTTAATAAACTTTTTCAAATGTTTCAAAGTTCTGATCAGCTGGCAGGTATAACTCATTTCATTATCGTACCATGCCACGATCCGCACCTCATAGATATGCGTGCCGCACTGCTGTGCCAGCGTTTGCGTCGCGTCAAAGAGCGATCCGTAACTCATGCCGATAATATCCGAGCTGACCAGTTCCTCCTCCGTATAACCGAAGGACGCGTTGGCGGCGGCCTTCATCGCCGCGTTGATGCCCTCGACGGAGACACTGTCGGTCATGTCCTTGAGAGTAGCATCCAGAATCGTGATGGAACCGGATGGAACCGGAACTCTCTGCGCGGAACCGATCAGTTTGCCTGCCAGCTCCGGAATGACCAAACCAATCGCTTTGGCCGCGCCGGTCGAGTTCGGCACGATATTGATCGCGCCTGCTCTGGCTCTGCGAAGATCCCCTTTTCTGTGCGGCCCGTCCAAAAGCATTTGATCGCCGGTATACGCGTGAATGGTCGTCATAAAGCCTGTGCGCACTTCCCGATAATCATTCAGAACCTTTGCCATAGGTGCCAGACAGTTGGTCGTGCAAGAGGCTCCGGAGATAATATGGTCGTTTTCGGTCAGCGTTTCATGGTTGACACCGTAAACAATGGTCGGAAGGTCATTGCCTGCCGGAGCCGAAATCAGCACCTTCTTGGCGCCTGCGTCGATATGTGCCTGCGATTTGGCTTTAGACGTATAGAAACCCGTACATTCCAAAACGACATCGATATCGAGTGCTTTCCATGGCAGATTGCGCGCGTCCGGTTCCTTGTAGACCGGAATATCCGCACCGTCCACTGTGATGGAATCTTCATCCCAAAGCACCTCGTGTCCATGGTACGCGCCCTGTGAGCTGTCATATTTTAAAAGATGCGCCAGCATCTTAGGGTCAGTCAGATCGTTGATTGCGACTACCTGCATCTCGGGATCTTCAAAGATCTTACGAAAAGCCAGTCTGCCGATACGTCCAAATCCGTTAATTGCTACTCTTACCATCCTTGTACCTCCTGCGTCTTTTCTGTGTCACGCGGCAAGCGCACCGCACGCGCCGCGGTGTCCTGTGTGCATGCCTATTTTTCCTCGATCACGGCAATGCCCGGAAGCACCTTGCCTTCTAAAAATTCCAAGGAAGCGCCGCCACCGGTGGAGATGTGGGTCATCTTGTCCTTCAAGCCGAACTGTTCACAAGCTGCCGCGGAGTCACCGCCTCCGATAATCGTCACAGCATCTGCCGCGGCCAGTGCTTCCGCGACGGCTCTGGTTCCACCGGCGAAATTCGGCATTTCGAAGACACCCATCGGTCCGTTCCAGACGATGGTTTTGGCCTGTGCGATCTCTGTCTTGAACAGTTCGATCGTCTTCGGGCCGATATCCATACCCATCATGTCAGATGGAATTTTATCGTTATCGAATACAGCAAATTCCGTATCATTTTGAAATTCCTTCGCGCAGACCGCGTCAACCGGAAGCAGAAGCTTTACGCCTGCTTGTGCTGCTTTTTCCAAAATTTGCTTTGCGAGTTCCAGGCTGTCCTGATCCAGAATGGATGTCCCGATTTCCAAACCCTCCGCTTTAAAAAACGTGTACGCCATACCGCCGCCGATGATCAGCGCATCAACCTTTTTGAGCAGGTTTTCGATGACCGGAATCTTATCCCCAACCTTCGCGCCGCCCATGATCGCGACAAACGGTCTCTTTGGGTTTTCTACCGCGTTTCCGAGGAACTGTACCTCTTTTTCAATCAGAAAGCCTGAAACACATGGCAGATAATCCGCGATTCCCGCTGTCGAAGCGTGCGCTCTGTGCGCGGTGCCAAAAGCATCGTTGACAAAAATATCTCCGAGTGAGGCTAATTCTTTGGCGAAGACCGGATCATTCTCGGTTTCTTCCTTGCGGAAGCGTACATTTTCCAAAAGCATGACATCGCCCTCCGCGAGCGCTGCCGCTGCGTGCCGCGTTTTTTCGTCCACCACGCGATCCGATGCGGCGAAAACCACCTGTTTGCCCAAAAGCTGCGTAAGTCTGTCCGCTACCGGCTGCAAGGTAAATTCTTTTTTCGGTTCACCCTTCGGTCTTCCCATATGGGACATCAGGATGACCTTCGCGCCATGCTCCGTCAGATAACGGATTGTCGGCAGTGCCGATACGATACGGGTATCGTCGGTAATCTTACCGTCCTGCATCGGTACGTTGAAGTCGCATCTGACGAGAACGCGCTTCCCTTTTACATCAATGTCTCTGACTGTTTTTTTCATAAATCTCTTCTCCTTTTCATTTACTTATGTACATGATGTACGCGGATTTATTCACAGTCGATCTGATGCATGTATTTGAGCATATTCAAGAGATTGCTGGAGTAACCGAATTCGTTGTCATAGTAGGCGATCAGCTTGAAAAAATGGTCATTCAGTTCAATGGTCTGTCTGGAGTCAAAGATGGAGGTATGGGAATCTCCCACAAAGTCACCGGAAACCACTTCATCATCGACATATTCCAAAACGCCTTTCAGATAAGTCTCGGAAGCTTCTTTGATCTTCTGTCTGAGCTCCGGACCGCTCGTCGGTGTATTCAATACCACGTTGACATCGATCACGGAAACGTCCGCGGTCGGTACACGATAAGAAATACCTGTCATTTTGCCCTGGAGAGACGGAATAACCAGCCCGACGGCTTTGGCCGCGCCCGTTGTGGACGGAATCACATTGCCGAAGACACTGCGGCCTGTTCTCCAGTCCTTGAGAGATTTGGCATCGACAACCTTCTGCTTCGCGGTCGCCGCGTGAATGGTGGACATCAGGCCTTCCTTAATCCCGTAATGATCTTCGATCACCTTCATCAGAGGCGCGAGACAGTTAGTCGTACAGGACGCGTTAGAAACGACCTTCATATCCGAATGGTAGTTCTCGTGATTTACGCCGTAAACGAAGGTTGGTGTATCTTTATCCTTTGCCGGCGCGGAAATAATGACATGCTTCGCGCCTGCTTCGATGTGATCCATCGCTTTTTCGGTCGTAACATAAGCACCGGTACAGTCAATCACATAATCGACACCTGCTTCTTTCCACGGGATCTCCAGCGCGTCGGAACAGGAAAACACATCCACATGTTTGCCGTCAATGTATATTCCGGACTGGTCGTGATCTAAACTCTTTGGGAATCTGCCAAAAACGGTATCGTATCTGAGCATGTAAACCATGTACTCCAGATCCGCGTTTCTCAAATTGATCGCTCTGATCTCAATCTCCGGCATTTCCATCGCCGCGCGGATCACAACACGTCCAATTCTTCCAAAACCGTTGATTCCTACTCTAATCGCCATTTTCATTCTCCTCCTAAATCTCTTTGAATGACTCTTTGATTTTATTTGTTTATGTTTTTAAAATATATTAATATCTTCTTCTCTTGGAGGAAGATAAAATATTCATACCTTCTCTGTATTTTGCGACCGTCCGTCTGGAAATCTCGATGCCTTTTCTGCTGAGAATTTCCACCATATCCTGGTCACTGTAAGGCTTCTTCGGATCTTCTCCGTCGATGATCTCCTTGATAAAGGATTTGATGCTGTTGGACGACATGCCCTCACCATCAGCGCCTGTCACACCGCTGGAAAAGAAATATTTGATTTCAAACACACCGCGCGGCGTCTGCATATATTTGCCGTTGATAGAACGGCTGACTGTAGACTCGTGAATATCAAGCGCTTCCGCGACCTGTTTGAGTGTCAAAGTTTTTAAATATTTAGGACCCTTGTCCAAAAACTCCTTCTGGTAATCCACGACAGCCTGCGCGACATTATAGATCGTTTGCTTGCGCTGTTCAATGCTACGGATCAGCCAAAGCGCCGCATTGTATTTATCACTCAGATACTTGGAAAGTTCCTCATCATGCGGAGCCTCTTTGGCGATTGTCGAATAATACGGGCTGACCATCAGCCGCGGCACGGCTCCGTCATTGGTCACGACATGGTAATCCCCGTCGATTTTCTCTACGGTCACATCCGGCACGATGTATTTGACATTCTCTCCGGATGAAAACTGACGTCCCGGCTTCGGTTCCAAAGTCCGGATCAAGTCAGAAATCAACTGTACCTGCGGAATCGTCAAGCCGGTCGCTTTCGCTACTTTGTTCAGCTTATTATCCCCAAGATCTGCCAAATGATTCAAAATAATATATTCAACGGAGTCCTCTAAAAGTCCCTTGACTGCAAGCTGAATAATCAGACATTCCTCCAGATTTCTCGCTCCCACACCGGCAGGCTCAAAGGTTTGAATTACGTCCAGCACATGCTCGACTCTGGCAAGCGGAACTTGAAAACACTTCGCCACGCGGCCGATATCAACAGTTAAATAACCGTTGTCATCGATAGCTTCAACCAAATATCTGCCTATTTTGAGATCGCAGCCCTTTAACTTGGAAAACGTCAATTGCAGAAGCAGGGAATCCTCCAGGGTCTCCTCTTTGCTGACGAACTGCTCGAAAGAAGTTTCGTCGTGATCTTTGGAATATTCCCACTGTCTGTAGCTGATATCATCATATTCCGCTTCTTTGACCTTTTCACGCAGATCGATGTCAGACTGTTCCGCCTCCTTCTTGTCCAAGGTCTCGGTCTTGGAAACCTCCGGTTCCCTTTTGTTGTCATCGTTTACTTCATATTCCAGTACCGGGTTCTGCATGAGTTCGTTCTGCACAAAGGAATCCAACTCCTGCGTATTGAACTGCAAAATCTGAATCGCCTGGATCAGTTCCGGGGTCATGGTCAGCTTTTGGGTTTGTTCAATTGTTAAATCATATCCTAGCTTCATCCTACACCTCGAATAAAAACACCATAAAACTCTTATGCAATTATTATACCAAAGAACATGCCCTATTTCAAGCCCGGAAAACCTAACTGTCTCAGAGCTTCAAATAAAATAATGTTCGCGGAATTTGCCAGATTAAAAGACCGCAGACGCGTATCTTCGCTCATAGGAATTCTGATTGCCGTTTCCGCGTGCGCGGCGATAAAATCCCGCGGCAGTCCCGCTGTCTCCTTACCGAACAGAAACATGTCCTCGTCTTGATATCGCGGCTCGGTATAGATTTGCCCACCCTTGGTTGTCGCCAGGAACAAGCGTCTGTCTCCGCGGCCGTATTCTTGCATAAACGCTTCTAAACTTTCATGCACCTCGAGTTTTACAAACGGCCAATAATCCAGTCCCGCGCGCTTCAGGCTCTTGTCATCGATGCAAAAGCCCAGTGGTTTGACCAAATGCAGCACGCTGCCGGTCGCCGCGCAGGTTCTCGCGATATTGCCTGTATTCGGCGGTATCTCGGGTTCTACAAACACAATATGTAATGCCATCTTCTCTCCTATCTATCTCGTAAATGACGCGTCTTGCGTTTCACGAATTTTTTCCACTCACACTATCATAACAAATTTTTAAAAAAAATAAAGAGAATTTCATGACAAAGTTAAAAAAATATTATATAATGATTCCTGCGATTATACAAAATTCAGATCGTAATCACGGAGGAACATACATGAAAAAACTCAATGTCGGCATTTTAGGCTTCGGCACCGTCGGCGGCGGAGCTTATGAAATTCTTACAAAAAATCATGATTTAATCACACAAAGAACCGGCGTTTCCATTGATGTCGTCAAGGCTCTGGTCCGCAGAAAGCGCGACGGGATCCCCGCGCATCTGACCACCGAAGACCCGGACGATATTCTTAAGAATCCCGCGATCGATGTCGTCGTGGAAACGATGGGCGGAATTGAGCCGGCAACCTCTTTCATGCTGCAGGCGATGGAGAACGGTAAACACGTCGTCACAGCGAACAAAGCCGCAGTGGCAGCAAGTTATGAGAAACTGCAGGCCGCTGCCGCGAAGAATCACGTCAAGCTTTTGTTTGAGGCCAGCGTCGGCGGCGGGATTCCGGTTTTGACCTCTATTCAGAATGCGCTGCAGGGCAACGCATTTTTGGAAGTCATGGGTATCGTCAACGGCACCACAAACTATATTCTGACAAAAATGACCGAAGACGGCTCGGACTACGCGGATGTTTTAAAAGACGCGCAGGCTAAAGGCTTCGCAGAAGCTGATCCGACCGCCGATGTGGAAGGCATCGACGCAGCGAATAAACTTTCTATCCTAATCGCCCTGCTCTTTGATCAATATATTCCGCCGCAGGAGATCCCGACGACCGGCATCTCACAGATCACAGGTGCAGAGATTGCAGCTGCGGCATCCGAGGGCTGCAAGCTCAAACTGATTGCGCACGCTTCCATCGATGCAGATGGTAATGTCACTGCCAGTGTTGCGCCGGAAAAACTGCCGGTTTCTCACCCGCTGGCCGGTGTCAGCAATGAGTATAATGCGGTTTATGTGACAGGAGACATGGTCGGAGACGTTATGTTCTACGGCAAAGGCGCCGGTGCCCTGCCGACAGGCAGCGCAATAGTCGGTGACATCATCAGCATTGCAAAAAGCATATAAATTTCATTCATCATCAGAATCGATATCGACGCGATTCGTAAAAATACATTTAAATACCTACGGAGGATAATTTCAATGAGTTTATACAAACAATGGTTAGACCTGATGGAAGGTCAGACAGATGAAACGTTTGAAGCGTTCTGGAAAGAATACAGCGAGACCGAAACACGCGTCTACGCGCACATTTTAGAGAGTAAGGAGCCGCGCCTTACGGGCAAGTTTTCTGAGCTGGCCGCAAAATTCGAGGCAGATCCGGTCATTTTCATGGGATTTTTGGACGGCATTCAGACAAGCCTGAACAATCCGTTTGAGTTAGATGCTGTGACCGAGGATACGGACATTGATCTTGACATTGATTTTGAGAAGCTTTATTTCAATATGCTCAAGGCTGACGCGGACTATCTGTACACGCTGAAAGCATGGGAAGGCATCTTCTCAGAGGATAAGATCATGCAGATCATCAAGGACTTCAAGCGCTCCAAGATTGTCCACAAGGAAAAGGAGCCAGGCAGAAACGATCCATGTCCTTGCGGCAGCGGCAAAAAATACAAAAAATGCTGCGGCGCGAACAAATAAAAAATCAGAAATTTAAAGGGACGGCGTACATAATCCGATACGCCGTCCCTTCTCTTTTGGCATGTATTGCTGAAATTCGTAAAGCTTAGATTCCTATTGCGACAGCGACGCAAATCATGACGCACTGCAGCAGGAACATCATACCGAACAGCGGCGTAATGAATTTGTACCATCTGTTCAAGCCAACACCCATGATACCGCATTCTGTCGCAACGGCGGTCGGCCAGAACATATTGGAGAAACCATCTCCGAACTGGAACGCGATAACCGCGACTTCTCTGGACTGTCCAATCAGATCTGCCACAGGTGCCAAGATCGGCATGGTTACAACCGCTTGCCCGGAACCGGACGGAATAAAGAAGTTAACCAGATTCTGAACCACTACCATGCCGATCGCGTTTACAGACTCCGGAAGCTGCGACACAACATTCGCAAGTGCGTTTACACAGGTATCGATGATGTTTCCGTCAGTCATAACAATGGAAACACCTCTGGCCATGCCGACGAGCATCGCGCCGAACAGCGCGCTCTTCGCGCCCGCAACGAACATGTCCGCGATTTCGTTGCTTTTGAGTCTGTAAATCAGACAAGTCAGAACCATAAATACCAAAAACAAAGTCGCGATCTCTCCCAGATACCAGCCCTGGAGAATAATGCCTAAAATCAAAATCACAATCAAAGCAATGAATCCCAGCAAGGCAAGCTTATGCTGGTTCGAAAAATGCGCGTTCATAATTTCCTCTTTGGAACCCAGGTTCTCGGTTCCTTCCAACGCGTTCGCGTCTCCGTACATGACGCTCTTTGTCGGATCCTTACGGATTTTATTCGCGTAGCGCATGACATAGGCGACAGCCAATACCTCAAAAAGTACAAAGCATACAATACGGAACGCCAGCAGCTTCGGTGTAACTAAATCCACCTCTGCAACCGCGGAAGCGACGCCGATGGTAAACGGATTCAGCGTTGCTGCCGCGAAACCTGTCGCGACACCTACGAATACAATCGCGCCGCCGACGATACGGTCATATCCGAGCGCGATGACGATTACGATAAAGGCCGGAATCAGCGCGTATGTCTCTTCGAACATACCAAAGGTCGTGCCGCCAAGACCGAATAAGAGCATAAATGCCGGAATAATCAATACATCTTTGTCTCCGAGCGTACGGAGTAAATAGCCGGTCAACGCGTTCAATGCGCCTTTGCTGGAAAGCACGTTGACGTAAGCGGCCGCAAAGAGAATGAAAAAGATGATATCAGCAGCGTCACAAAAACCGTTAAATACGCTTT
>ERZ780198.3554-NODE-3554-length-10546-cov-2.570870_pt1 | contig 10546 bp, 5 predicted proteins | sample MGYA00510979_ERZ780198 | MGnify/ENA primary metagenome ERZ780198 (study PRJEB29588, sample SAMEA2158039) | human gut metagenome | biome: human gut; feature: human-associated habitat; material: faeces | place: Denmark | collected 2008/2010 ...
TCTGTCAGGGACAGACCGTAGGAAATATTCACACTCTTGTCTGTGTAACTTACATAGTTGATATCCGATGCTTTAATTCCGGTGATATCCATTCCGTCCATCGTCTGGATAAAGTAGATCGCTTCGCTGTTCCTGTCATTATCAAGAAGCTCCTTTAAAGACATCTCCGGAATTTCAGGAACTCTCATATCAAAGCTTGAATCTTCAATGTCGCTCTGAGACATCATGTCAAATAAAGACATCTGGCCTGAGATGCTGTCCTTGTTCTGCTTATTGGCATTGTCCAGCATACGATCGGAAATTGCCAACTTGGCCTTTCTTGTTCCCTCAAAGCAGTCAAGTGCTCCGGCTTTTATGAGATTTTCAAGACTTCGCTTATTTAAATCTGAGCATAATCGTCTTACAAAGTCCGCCATGGATTTATATTTACCATTTAAGTTTCTCTCTGTTACGATTCGGTGGATTATAGGTCTTCCTAGGGCTTTTATCTCATTTAATGCAAAATTAATTGCCCCGTTGTCAGCTTCAAAATACTCACCTGATTCATTTACATTTGGAAGCTTAAGCTCAATGCCCATCTGCTGGCATGAGTACATATATCCCGCTACCTTGTCAGTGTTATCTATTACGGATGTCATAAGGGCCGCCATAAATTCCACCGGATAATATGTTTTCAGATATGCAGTTCTGTATGTAATAACCGCATAGCAGGCTGCGTGGGATTTGTTAAATGCGTACTTTGCGAAATCTATCATTTCATCAAATATTCTGCCTGCAGTTTTCTCATCTACGCCTCGCTTAATACAGCCGTCAACGCCCTCTTCTTCATTTCCGTAAATGAAGTTCTTGCGTTCCTGCTCCATTACGTCAGACTTTTTCTTAGACATGGCACGACGAACAAGATCAGATCTTCCCCATGAATATCCTGCCAGATCTCGAACAATCTGCATTACCTGCTCCTGGTAAACGATACAGCCGTATGTTGAAGAAAGAATAGGCTCAAGCTTATCTGAATCATAGACAATGCTGTTACTGTTGTTCTTTCCCTTTATGTATTGTGGAATAAAGTCCATAGGACCCGGTCTGTAGAGAGAAATTCCCGCAATAAGATCTTCTAGACTTTGTGGCATAAGTTCCTTCATGAAGGATTTCATACCTGAGCTTTCAAGCTGGAAAATACCTTCGCACTTACCTGTACTTATATAATCAAATACCTTTTTGTCCTTGTAATTGATCTTATCAATTGAGAAATTCGGGTCCTTTTTATTGATCATGTTAACCGCATCACGGATAACCGTAAGAGTTCTTAATCCTAAGAAATCCATTTTAAGAAGACCAAGTCTCTCAAGAGTTGTCATTGTAAATTCAGCAACAACCGCATTATCCGTACCTACTGCAAGAGGTACATAGTCATCAACAGGTCTGTCACAGATAAGAATTCCTGATGCATGAACTGAGGCATGTCTTGGTAACCCCTCAAGTCTCTTGGCTCTGTCAATTAATTCAGTGACTTCCTCATCTGTTTCATAAAGTTCCTTTAAGTCCTTATTTACTTCAAGAGCCTTATCGATTGTAATTCCCAGTGTCTGTGGAATCATTTTCGCAACCATATCTCGCTTCGCATATGGCATATCGAGAGCTCGTCCAACGTCCTTAATTACAGCACGGGCAGCCATGGTACCAAATGTTACAATCTGGGATACGCACTCACTGCCATATTTTTCAATAACATAATTGATAACCCTGTCACGCCCTTCATAGCAGAAGTCCGTATCAATATCGGGCATGGATACTCGCTCAGGGTTAAGAAATCGCTCAAAGACAAGATTATATTCAATTGGATCGATATCTGAGATAAACAGTGTGTATGAAACTATACTTCCCGCTGCAGAACCTCTTCCGGGACCTACAGGAATGTTGTGCTCCTTGGCAAAGTTAATATAGTCCCAGACAATCAGAAAATAATCCACATATCCCATGTTGTGAATTACCTCTAATTCGTACTTCAGTCTCTCAGTTACTTCATTTTTAAATGTTTCATCATTTAACTTATCGCCATATCGAAGCTTTAATCCCTTATCACAGAGGAAATTAATGTAATCCCATGAAGATTCAAACTCATCAGGATACTTAAATCTTGGCAATTTAGTAACACCAAACTCTATTGTTACGTTACATCTGTCTGCAATTTTCTGAGTGTTTTCCAGTGCTTCAGGTACATAGTCAAATAAATCCGCCATTTCCTCAGGTGACTTGAGATAGTACTGACCACCCGGATATCTCATTCTGTTTTCGTCATTTACAGTTGTCTGTGTCTGAATACAGAGCAGAATGTCGTGGGCATCCGCATCTTCCTTATATGTATAATGAACATCATTTGTGCAGATAAGTGGAATGCCTGTCTCGTCACTCATTTTAATAAGCTGTCTGTTAACTTGCTTCTGGGCAGCTATTCCGTGATCCTGCAATTCCAGGAAAAAGTTGTTCTCACCAAATATATCCCTTAAACGGATGGCCTCTTTTACGGCATCATCATACATTCCCATTGTTAATGTTCTTGGAATTATTCCCGCAAGACACGCACTTGTTGCAATAATACCCTCATGATATTTTTCAAGGATTTCATAATCTACTCTTGGTTTATAGTAGAAGCCTTCAGTAAATCCGATGGATACGATTTTCATAAGATTCTGATAACCCTGATTGTTTTCCGCAAGGAGAATAAGATGATTATATTTGCCTTCGCCTGACTGCTTTTCCTTATCAAATCTTGAACCCGGAGATACATATATTTCACAGCCGATAATAGGCTTTATTCCGTTGCTTCTGGCTGCTTCATAGAAGTCGATTACGCCATACATAACACCATGGTCAGTAATCGCAAGGGAATTCATTCCAAGCTCTGCCGCACGCTTTGTAATCTCCTTAATTTTACTTGAGCCATCCAGCAGTGAATACTCTGTATGGACATGTAAATGCGTAAATGCCATAATTTCCTCACGATTTGTCTCTTATTCAATAGTAACCGGTCAGATATCCAATATATGTATATGTGACTCTTTTCTGCACCGGCAGTAAAACAAAGTGCTATTATTCATTAGTATACACGTTCCGGCGTTTTCAAACAATAAAAATAATAAAGGTGCGCATCTTTGCAAGCTTGCTTTTCCTGTACAGTAAAAAAGATGGAAGCAACCGAAATTGCTTCCACCTTTTTATATAGTAGTAATAATTCATACTCACATGCGCAAAGTTGCATTCTACAAGTATGCTTTCAGCGCATCTACCTTGTCCAGCTTCTCCCAAGGCAGATCCAGATCGTCTCTGCCAAAGTGTCCGTAAGCTGCTGTCTGCTTATAGATCGGACGTCTCAGGTCAAGCATCTTGATGATACCGGCAGGTCTGAGATCAAAGTTCTCGCGGATGATCTCTACAAGCTTCTCATCGGAAAGCCTGCCTGTTCCGAATGTATCAACCATTACGGAAGTCGGCTGTGCAACACCGATCGCATAAGAAAGCTGGATCTCGCATTTTTCTGCCAGACCTGCTGCCACGATATTCTTCGCTGCATATCTTGCTGCATATGCTGCACTTCTGTCAACCTTTGTACAGTCCTTACCGGAGAATGCGCCACCGCCGTGTCTTGCATATCCGCCGTAAGTATCCACGATGATCTTACGTCCTGTCAGACCCGCATCACCGTGAGGTCCGCCGATGACAAAACGACCTGTCGGGTTAATGAAATACTTGGTATCTGCGTCCAGAAGTTCCTTTGGCAGGATCGGATCAAATACATATTTTTTGACATCCTCATGGATCCGTTCCTGCGATACGTCCGGGTCATGCTGTGTGGAAAGTACAACTGCTTCCAGGCGGAGCGGCTTTCCGTTTTCATCATATTCTACGGAAACCTGGCTCTTGCCATCCGGGCGGAGGTAAGGCAGTGTGCCATCCTTACGAACCTTTGTAAGCTGACGCGCCAGTTTGTGTGCCAGACTGATCGGATATGGCATATATTCTTCTGTTTCGTTTGTAGCATAACCGAACATCATACCCTGATCGCCTGCACCGATAGCTTCCAGCTCCTCGTCAGACATTTTATTTTCCTTAGCTTCGAGTGCCTTGTCAACACCCATCGCGATATCTGCAGACTGCTGATCCAGTGCTACCATAACTGCGCAGGTATCTGCATCAAAACCAATCTTACCGCGGTTATAACCGATCTCATCTACAGTTTCACGTACGATCTTCTGTACATCCAGATGTGCCTTTGTTGTGATCTCACCTGTTACCAGTACAAAACCTGTACAGCAGCATGTCTCACATGCCACACGGCTCATTGGATCCTGCTCCATGCAGGCATCCAGAATCGCATCGGAAATGGCATCGCAGACTTTGTCAGGATGTCCTTCTGTAACAGATTCTGAAGTAAATAAACGTTTGTCCATTTTGTCCTCCTTTGACATTAGAAAAGTCCGCTTGAAACAAGCGGACCAATAAACATAGAAGTCCTCTTATTGTTCGATAGCTCGCTCAGGTTGGCACCTTCCCGATAGGGGGTTGCCGTGGCTTCACAGGTCCTCTGTACCTCCACCACTCTGAATAAGAGAAATTTACCAATATGAAGTTCTACGTAACTACATTGCTATAGCTACTATACGGCAGAATACAGGCGCCGTCAAGTGGAATTTTTATCATCTTCTACTCGTTTGCAACTAAATACATACTTCGTATGTACCCGGTTTCCTTCCCTGCTATATGTAGTCTGAAATATATGGTATTTTGTGAAAAAGGACATCATCGAGGCGGTCTACCGCTTCCGGTTTCCCCTCAATACGCTCCAGTGCATACAGACGCTCTGCGGTCTTATAGCCCAAGAGAAGTGTTGTCAGCGTTCCGATCTCCATACTGAGCTTATATTCCGGTTCTTCCCGCGTCAGATGACAGGCACCTTCCGAGAAGCAGAGCCTGAAGGAACGATTATTCCATGGCAGAAGCTTATCCTCGATCTCCAGCTCCATATATAAAGTACCGCCATCCGGATCACATGGATAATCTTCCAGAAAACCTTCAATGTCGATCAGCCGTCCCATGGCATAGGGGCGGATTGTTTCCTTAATATCACCGTCATCCATTTCAAAAGCGATCGGTTCACTGAAATAGGTATTGCCATGTACCTCATCGATCATGGAATCGTGTGCATGGATATACTCCCAGAGTCCCTTCTTCGCTTCTCTGTTTAAATAGATCATTTCCTTGATATGCATGATATCATTTTTGATCAGATATACCATAAAACCACAAGGCTTGTCCTTCGTATTATAATAAACCGCGACATTGGTATCATCCTCATCCCAGCGCCAGTATTCTTCCCATGCAAGCGCATTCCGGAACAGACAGCCATGTGTGATCGACGCAAAATGGGAATGCAGTTCATGGAAATCCGTGCTCTCCCAGTCCACGCGGCGTACATAGCCCGGTGCTTTTACCTTGGTCGGGATCTGCCGGTCTTTGATATTAAAGGAGATCTTGTTAGAAATGATCTCCCAGCCCAGATGATGATACAAAGGGATCGAATACGGATAGAGAAGGGCAAACGACCGTCCCTGTTTCTTCATATGAGAAAGGCTTTCAAACATCAGCTTCTTCATAATACCCTGTCCGGTGTATTCCGGATAGGTACAGACGCTCGTTACAAACCCTACCTGAAAAACCTCTCCGTAAATATTCATTTTCAGCGAATAGACCGCAAACTGCGAGATCAGGGAATCCCCATCAAAACAGCCCAGTACATCTGCTCGCTCCAGTACCGGGAACTTTGACTGCTTGATCTCCTCGTCCTTCCAGCCTGTCGCCGTCAGCTCGTCCTCCGTTACCTGAAAGGTATAACGGAGCAGTGCATTATATTGATCCAGATCCTTTGTTTCCAAATAGCGCATTCCGTAATTTTCTACTGCGTTCACTTTCGTTCTCCTGCCTGCTTTGTTTGTGTTAAGTCTACCACATACCGGTTAAATTTTGTAGTGTATACATGGTGATTTTTAATGCAAAAATAAAACAGTCCTCTTCTGTTTTCTTTTCCACCCATGAATTGACAGATAAACGTACAAAACGTATAATTTAACTAATTTTAATTGTTTATGATCGAGGGCTGACAGGATGAAAAGAACTTTTATAGCCAATTTAATACCGGGCATGGTCACTGGAGAAGATGTCTATTCTTACAGCAATCAGTTAATTGTCTCAAAGGGCACTGTGTTGACCGATAAGATCATTACCCGGCTTGAATTTTATTCTGTTCCGAGCATCCGCATTATGGAAAACGAGGTACAGGAGCCAACTATATCCGATCCTTATTCTGCACGTATTCAGGCAAGCCCGGAGTTCCATAAATTTAAGGAAACTTTCGACACAACGATCGTCGATTTCAAGGATCAGATCAATGATATCGTGGAAAAAGGCGCTCCGATTGATGTTTCAGCCATGCTGGATGATACGCTGAAGCTCTTACAGGCAGACGGCGAAAATGTTAATTTCTTTAACATGCTCCACAATATGCGTGCTTACGATGATCTTACCTACGCGCATTGTCTGAATGTTGCCCTGATCTGTAATGTTTTTGCCGGCTGGCTGCATTTTTCGCAGGAAGATATTGAGCTTGCGACACTTTGTGGTCTGTTTCACGATATCGGCAAGCTCTGCATTCCCGATTCGATCATCAAAAAACCGGATCGTCTGACCAATGAGGAATACGACGTGATCAAAACGCATACGATCGAGGGCTACAAAATCCTGCAGAACCAGCCTGTCAACGATCACATCAAAAATGCCGCCCTTATGCACCACGAGCGTTGTGATGGCAGTGGATATCCTTTCGGTCTGACCGGAAACCGCATCGACAAATTCGCCAAGATCGTCAGCATTGCAGATGTCTATGATGCTATGACAGCTGCGCGTGTGTACCGTGGACCGCTCTGCCCCTTTACCGTCATTGATATCTTTGAAAAAGAAGGGCTGCAGAAATATGAATCCGAATACATTCTCTGCTTCCTGAAAAATGTTGTTCTCACCTACATTGGGCAGCGTGTCCGTTTAACGAATGGGCAGGAAGGTGACGTTGTTTTCATCAATCCGCAGCAGTTATCCCGCCCTATGGTCAAATGTGGGGATACCTTTGTCGACCTTTCCAAGCAGAAAGATATTGCTATCGAACGGCTGCTGTAATTTCACTTATATAAAACAATAGGGACGTTCCTCGGAACGTCCCATTTCTTTTCTTTATCCAATTTTCAATTTCAGCTTCTGGACTTCTTTTTCATCTGCCGCTTTTTCGATCTGAGCTCCTAAGCCTCTGAGCTTGACATCAAAATCTTCATAGCCGCGCTCAATATACAGGATATCATCGACAACCGTGATGCCCTCTGCCGCAAGACCGGCGATCACAAGCGCCGCGCCTGCACGGAGATCCGGCGCATCAATATGGGCTCCCGTATATTTCTTAACGCCCTCAATAATGGCTGTATTGCCTTCTACCTTAATATTAGCTCCCATCTTTGTCAGCTCGTCCACATAGCGGAAACGATTTTCAAAAATGCTTTCCGTTACAATGCTGGTTCCTTCTGAAAGTGCCAGCGTCACAGCAATCTGTGGCTGCATATCGGTCGGGAAGCCCGGATAGGCAAGTGTCTTGACATGTGTATGGGTCAGTGGCTTGGAAGATACCACACGGACTGCATCGTCAGACTCTTTGATCTCACAGCCGATCTCGATCAGCTTTGCACTGATGGACTCCAGATGCTTTGGAATGACATTCTTGACTGTCACATCACCCTTTGTGGCTGCTGCTGCAAACATGAATGTACCGGCTTCGATCTGATCCGGAATAACGGAGTATTCTGTTTTATGCAGCTTTTCCACACCGCGGATACGGATTACATCCGTTCCTGCGCCCTTAATATTAGCTCCCATGCTGTTTAAAAAGTTTGCCACATCTACTACGTGCGGCTCCTTCGCTGCATTCTCAATAATCGTGTTCCCCTCAGCAAGCGCTGCGGCAAGCATGATATTGATGGTAGCTCCAACAGATTCCATATCAAGGTAAATATGTCCGCCTACAAGCCTGTCCGCCTTAGCAGTAATCATTCCATAGGCTGTATCAACCTCAGCTCCCATAGCCTTAAATCCATTTATATGCTGGTCAATAGGCCTTGTACCTATGTTACAGCCACCCGGAAACGCTACATGGGCTTCCCTGTATTTTCCAAGCAATGCTCCCAAAAGATAGTAGGAACCCCTTATCTTCTTCGCCTTCTCATAATCAACAATCGTGGTATTTATAAGTCCACCATTAATCTTGTATGTGTGTCTGTCAATCTCCTCAACCACTGCCCCAATGCTCGCAATAGCTCCTAAAAGAACTCTTATATCACTCACATCCGGTACATTATCTATTGTCACTGTCTCATCAGCCATAATAGCAGCCGCGATAATAGCCAGCGCCGCATTCTTGGCTCCAATAATATTCACTTCACCGCTTAAAGGATTTCCACCCTTAATAACATACTGTTCCATTACATACCTCAATATTACATGTAATTGTCATAATCATTTTAATGCATACAGCCGAGCCTATTACAGGGTATCTTTCATTATAAGCTATATGCTCCTAAATATCTATCCTATTATAGCATAAAAGTACTTTTTGTAAAGAAAATTAATAAAGCAGAGGGAAAACACTTCTCCCCTCTGCTTTATATTGTGTGCATTATTTGTTCAAATAATCGTATGGATTCTTGCAATTTCCCCAAAGTAAAACTTCAAAATGGAGATGTGGTCCCGTTACATTTCCACTGGCTCCAGACAATGCAATTCTCTGCCCCTGTGATACGGTCTGTCCAACAGACACCTCTATTGAGCTTAAATGACCATATCTTGTAGTCAATCCGTTTCCGTGGCTGATATCTACGCACCAACCATATCCACCGTTCCAGCCTGCAAGTGTTACCGTACCACCACATGACGCTCTTACAACGCTTCCCGATGGAACATACAGGTCAATACCTGTGTGGAAGCTGCTCGGCTGTCCTGATACAGGATGTATACGATATCCAAATCCTGATGTCAGAGTCATGGTGCTTAGCGGGTTAATGAATGTCGGAGGAATAAGTGTTCCTCTCTCAATCACTGTCGCTGTCGCCTCTGTGATAATTCTCTGGCTGATTATCTCTCTGTCATACTCCTTGTTGTTAGCATAGCTTACAACTGCGATAACCTCTCTGTAACCCGGTGTTCCGGTTGAAATTATATTCTGCTGTCCCTGATACATGCTGTTATTGTCAACATATACCACATCTGCCTCATACTCTTCATTGTATGTGACTTCTTCCTTTACAACTACTGAAAGCTCAGGTGTAGGAACCGTTATTGTTATGATGTCATCCGGCATGATTACACTGTTCTCATTAAGTCCCTCATTAAGCTCGTACAGCTCATCAAGACTAATGCCTGTCTTGTCCGCTATAGACGAGAGACAGTCACCCGACTGAACAACGTATGTTCCCTTCGCAGCCTTCTCCTTGGTGATATCTTCTAATGCGTCCTGTACCGACATCACTGTGTTGGCATTGCCTCTTGTCTCTATAACCTCGATATTCTCCTTGAAGCCTACATAGAGAACTCCGTCCTCAAATACTGTATCCTCTGTGACCTGAACCGTATCCGTGCCGTCTATTGTGGCAAGTACCTTGGCTGCCTCATTCATTGTGATATCCGCTGTGGCAACATTGACTGTCTTATGTGAAAGACCATTATCCGTGCTGTCGACAAGCTCCACCTGAAATGCTCCGGCATTCTCACCTGCTATTCTGTTCTTGGCAGCCTCTAAGAGTTCAACAACCTCTGCTTCACTGCCGACCGTAACCATATAATCATCTATACGAACCGTATACGCTAAATTCTCCGGAACATGAGCAACCGCGTTAACCGCACTGTACATAGCCTGCTCAAGCTCGTTCTCATCAAGAAGCCTGCCCCTTATGTTATCGTCTGCGAAAATCTCAAGCTCCGTATCCGCATACACTGTCGTTCCATATTCTTCATTAAGTTGTCCTCTTACATTCTGAAGCGCGGTTCTCGCCGTCTCTTCATCCTGTGTACACCCTATCGGTGTTCCGTTGAGTACAACTGTATATCCTGCTGTTCCATTCACCGCTCTGCTGTCGGCTTCAACTGTCTGCGGCGTTGTAAAACGTGTCGCAAACGGTATAACAAATATAATAAACAAGCAGGCAGCTACTGCAACCTTCAGATAAATATTTTTAAGTTTTCTGTACTGCCTGGTCAGCTTCATGATATCCTCCCAAAAATGTAAGAACTTACTTAACAATTTTGTAACAAACACATACTACCAAGAAATACCCGATTTGTAAAGTTTTTTTTGTTAAAAACCGAATGTTTTTTTACGAATTTGTTACAAAATGTTACAAAGGACTAAATTTTTTTGTTAATATTTACATTATTTGGAAATTATCGAACTATATAGTTCGTC
>ERZ780198.3558-NODE-3558-length-10526-cov-17.029128_pt1 | contig 10526 bp, 7 predicted proteins | sample MGYA00510979_ERZ780198 | MGnify/ENA primary metagenome ERZ780198 (study PRJEB29588, sample SAMEA2158039) | human gut metagenome | biome: human gut; feature: human-associated habitat; material: faeces | place: Denmark | collected 2008/2010 ...
AGAGCAAGCTCTGCAGTGTTCTCTCGGGTGGTGAGCGCAACCGTCTGCAGTTGGCCTTGGCATTGAAGCAGGAAGGTAATGTGTTGCTCCTCGATGAGCCAACCAACGATATCGACGTGAACACACTGCGTGCCTTGGAGGAAGGTTTGGAAGCATTTGCCGGTTGTGCTGTGGTTATCAGCCACGACCGCTGGTTCCTCGACCGAATCTGTACCCACATTCTTGCCTTCGAGGGCAATGGTGAGGTCTTCTTCTTCGAGGGCAGCTATTCTGAGTATGAAATCAACAAGGCGCGCCGCCTGGGCGATACAGAGATCAAGAAAGGTCGCTATCGCAAGTTGATGGAGGAATAAGTTGATGGAGAAATAAAAAGGAGAAGTCCCCATCGGGTCTTCTCCTTTTTTATTCCAGCAACTGGTGTCAACACCATCATCCATAAGCAGCACTCTGCTTCTAAGATTTTAAAAACTAACAATATAAACGTTTTAAACTAACAATATAAATATGAGAGCAGCATTCATATCACTATCCTTTCTGCTGGCTGGCTCGCTGATGGTTCCTGCCATCGCACATACACCTGCAAGCAAGAAGAAAGTTGCAACTACAACTCAAAAAAGTAAAATCCTGCCGATGAAGGAGTATATCGACCAGCTGATGGCAAAGATGACCCTGCAGGAGAAAATCGGTCAGCTCAACCTGATGGTGGCTGGCGACATCACTACCGGTGGAGCCCTGAACACCCAGGTGGGTGGCGACATTGCAAAAGGCAACATGGGCGGCGTATTCAACATCAAGGGACTCGACAAGATCAAGGCTCTCCAGGACATCGCCATCAAGAACAGCCGTCTGGGCATTCCGCTGCTGGTGGGCATGGACGTAATCCATGGTTACGAGACTATGTTCCCTATCCCTCTCGCCCTCTCCTGCTCCTGGGATACAGAAGCGATGAAAAAGGTAGGCGAAGTATCGGCAAAGGAAGCCAGTGCTGCAGGAATCAACTGGACTTACTCGCCCATGGTAGATATTGCACTCGACGCCCGATGGGGACGAATCAGCGAGGGTAACGGAGAGGATCCTTACCTGAGCGGCGTGATGGGTGCCGCACTCACACAGGGTTACCAGGGCGCCGATATGCGCACAGAGGAGATATTGAAAGCCGATAGAATCATGGCTTGTCTCAAGCACTTTGCCCTCTACGGAGCCGTGGAGAGCGGCAAGGAATACAATACAGTAGATATGAGTCGCATACGTATGATGAACCAATACCTGCCTCCTTACGAAGCCGTAGTAAAGGCTGGCGTAGGCAGCGTAATGTCTTCGTTCAACCTGATAGATTACACCCCTGCCACCGCCAACCACTGGATGATGACTGATGTCTTGAGAAAACAATGGGGATTCAAGGGCTTTCTCGTAACAGATTATGCATCTATCGCCGAGATTCTGAACCACGGCACTGCCAAGGATCTGAAAGAAGCATCAGAACAGGCACTCCTGGCAGGCACGGATATGGATATGTGCTCCAATGCCTTCGTCAAGCATCTGGCACAAAGCGTGGCTGAGGGCAAGGTGACAGAGGAAGATATCAACATCGCCTGCCGACGCATCCTCGAGGCAAAATACAAACTGGGATTGTTCAGCAATCCTTACCGCTACTGCAATACCAAGCGAAACAAGACCGACATCTACTCTGCCGAAAACCGACAGATAGCTCGCGACGTAGCAGCCGAGACCTTCGTGCTTCTGAAAAATGAAGGAAATCTTCTTCCTCTGAAGAAGCAGGGAAAGATAGCTCTGATTGGTCCTCTTGCAGATACCCGCAACAATATTGCCGGCACATGGAGTGTAGCTCAAGCTCCTGAGAAATACACCACCATCAAGGAGGCGATGGAGAAAGCGCTCAATGGCAAAGCCACCTTATTATATGCTCAAGGTAGCAATATCTGGCGCAACCATGAACTTCAGAAGAACGGCGAACTGGGCAAGTCTATAGCCTGGGGAGATGAGGTAAAGATGAAGAACGAGGCACTGCAGATAGCAAAGGAAGCAGACGTAATAGTATGCGCTATGGGCGAAACAGCCGACATGAGCGGTGAATGCGCAAGCCGCACTAATCTGGAAATGCCTGATGTGCAGCAGGAACTTCTGGCAGAACTCGCAAAGACGGGTAAGCCTATCGTATTGCTCAACTTTGCCGGTCGTCCTACGGTTTTGTCATGGGAGAAAGAACACATTCCTGCCATCATGAACGTATGGTTTGGTGGTTCTGAAGTGGGAGACGCACTTTGCGATGTCATCTTCGGCGACAAATCGCCATCGGGTAAGCTCACCACTTCCATGCCAAAGACAACCGGACAGGAGCCTCTCTATTACAATCATCAGAATACGGGAAGACCAGTACCAGATGACAATCAGAAATTTGCCAAGTTTGCCAGCAATTGTCTGGATGTAAGCAATGGTCCTCTCTATCCATTCGGCTATGGATTGAGCTACACCACTTTCGAGTATGGCGATTTGAAGCTAAGCAGCCATGAAGTCAATACGGATGACTGGAAGATTACCGCCACCATCAACTTAAAGAATACAGGTAGCCGAGATGCCGACGAGATAGTTCAGCTCTATATCCGTGATATGGTAGCCAGCATCTCTCGCCCAGTCAAGGAGTTGAAAGGTTTCCAGCGAATCCATCTGGCTGCAGGAGAAAGTAGGGAAATCAGCTTCGATATCACTCCTGAAATGCTCAAATTCTATAACGCAGAATTAAAGCATGTGATTGAACCAGGCGACTTCCAGATTATGGTGGGAGGAAACAGTAAAGAGGTAAAGACACAGAACCTCACTGTAAAATAAATCAAGTTTCTCAAATGAGGAAATTGGTTGAAGTTAAAGAAGTTATCACTCCCTACAGTCGTTCGGGAAGTTAAGAGACAATAGTCTTCCGGTGTAAAACGTAGGACATTTGTCCCTTAACTTCCCTCTTACTTTCCTAACTTCCATTAACTTCTCCACATACGACAGTTCTGTAATTAATCTCAGACCAGCCCCAGGAGTTCTGCAAAATCATCAATGATAAATTCGGCAGAAGCCAACTGCTCGCGGGTTCCGTTTCCGTAAGTTACGGCACAGGCCTTGCAACCGGCATTGTGAGCCATATCTACATCAAAGGTCATGTCACCAATCACCAAGACTTCATCAAGCAAATCCTCCACATCTCCTGATTCTGCTGAAGTTACGGGATTCTTCATTCCCTTCATTTCTCCCAGAGCCATGAAAACCATGTCGGGTGCAGGCTTCACATGCTCTACATCATCGCCAGCCACAATAGAAGAGAAAATATCTTCCAGCTGCATCTGCTTCACGTATCCGTCGAGCGAGCAATGGTTGCGGCTGCTTGCCATACCCAGAATAAAACCCTGGCGATGTAATTCTCTCAGGGTTTCTATTACATGAGGGAAGGGCTGCACGATCATCGTCTTCTTGTTATCCAGGAAGATTTCGCGATAGGTTGCCGCACATTCCATTCCTTCCTCAGCACTCATTCCGAAGAGCGAGATGAAAGCCTCATCCAGTCTTAAACCGATGGTCTTGGCACAAGCCTCATCCGATTTCACTTCCAGTTTTCTTGCCCGCATCGTATCCTGCAAGGTCTTCACAATCAAGCTCTGCGAATCTCCGATGGTTCCATCAAAATCAAAAATTATATACTTCATTACTTTCTTGTTCTAATTTCGCATGCAAGCTCCACACGCCCTGAACCAACGGTCACCGACCGAAGGGAAAGGTAAAGGGCGAGAGTCTTGCAGGAGCTTTTGAGCTTTCAGCCCATCTAGAACCACATGCGAAAGTTCTGTTGTTTTATTTGTTCTTTATCACTTTTATGATGTTGTTACGGGCCACATCCGGCTTCATCGCCTCATCCAGCGGCATTCCTTCCGGAGTAACCTGAATAACCCTATCAAATCCTGCATCCAGCATCGTCTGCCTGTCGCTCACGCCACCCGACACGAGCCACACAAGGGGGAAAGAAGATTCCGGGGATTTGTAATCCCCGGCAAGCTGTGAGCAAGCCACATGGCTTTTATCCGATTCCTTACACTTCAGAACATGCTCCAGAATCCTTTGCGGCAGTTTCCCCATCAAGGTCTGACGGTCGCTATGTCCCTCGCCCGTAATCACGAGATCAGCATCCTGAATGAGCGCATCAAACTCAATCTCATCCAAGAGAAGCTCAGCCCCAGGACGAGCCTCAGCATTGAAATATTGCAGGAAAGCATAGCCCAAACCTCCGGCTGCACCAGCTCCGGGAACCTCACTCCTATCATATCCGAAATGCCTGGAGCTTACCTCGGCTAACTTCCTTGCCCTATCATCCAGCATCTGCACCATCTTAGCATCTGCTCCCTTCTGAGGCGCAAAGACATGAGCCGCCCCATTTTCACCACAGAGCGGATTGGTAACATCTGAAGCCAGCACAAAACTGCATTCCTGGCGGATTTCCTTCCAGTCGTCGCCCATCGCCTTAAGCATTCCGATGCCACAATCGGATGTGGCGCTTCCGCCCAAGCCCACGATGAAATGGCGCACGCCCCGGCGATAAGCATTCATAATCATCTCACCCACGCCCCAGGAAGTAGCCTTCATCGGGTTGCGCTGTTCAGGCTCAATCAGAGCCAGTCCTGCGGTCTGCGCAATCTCGATAATCGCCGTATCATCCACGATTCCGTATTCCGCCTCAATCCATCTCATCAGCGCATCATGGGCATGAATCTTCACTCGCACTCCCTTCATTGCCGAGAGGAAAACATCGAGCATTCCCTCTCCCCCATCACTCATTTCCAGGGTAATGATTTCGGGAGAAGCATCTTCTGAATCCAATATCTTTATTTCTGAAGCAGCATCAGGAGACAATTTCTTTATTTCGGGAGAAGCATCATCCGCATTCCATTCCTTTACACCTGAAGCAATCGCCTCATTCACCTCTCTGCTCGAAAGGCAGCCCTTATAAGAGTCGCAAGCAATTATTATCTTCTTCTTTTTAACCATTGTCATTTTTCTCTAATAAATCATTTTATACCCAATTCCCCTCACATTGATGATTCTGATATTTTCATCGGCAGATAACTTGTGGCGGAGCTTGGTAATGAAAACATGGAGACTGCGGGAATTGAAGAAGCTGTCATCGCCCCAGAGTTGCAGGAGAATATCCTTACTCTCTACCACTTGATTCTTGCTCTCCACAAGCATGCGAAGGATTTCTGATTCACGATGTGACAGTTCTGTATCTTTACCATCCAACTGCAGAATCTGACTGGTAACATTCAGGCGATAACGACCGATGGAGAGCCATTGATCAGCAGCATCCGGATTATCAGGAGAAACATTCCCCCCTTCCTGTTCTTCAGAAGAAATATTTCCTGCAGAAACCCGATGACAAAGCGACTTGATGCGGACGATGAGCTCCTGGATGGCAAACGGCTTCTTCAGATAATCATTACCACCCAATTCAAATCCCTCTACCACATCATTCACCGCCGAACGAGCCGTGAGAAAAAGCACAGGAGTACGGGAATCCGTCTTGCGGATACGGCGCACCATCTCGAAACCATCCATTTTGGGCATCATCACATCCGCTACCAGCACATCAGGCTTCTGTTCTTCGAACATACGAAGCCCTTCTTCGCCATCATGCGCCGTGCGCATCTCGAAGCCCTGCGCCTCCAAGGTGTCGCTCAGAATCATCGCCAAGGATGTTTCGTCTTCTACCAGTAATACTTTTATCTTATTCATTGTTTCTTTTTTACTTTTAAGATTAAGACTTGGGGGACCAGCGATGGAATCGCTGGGAACGGGGGTGCAAAGGAGACTAGGTTCTTTTACCCTTTTACTTTTTTACCCTTTTACCTTTAAGAAAATGCAGGGTGAAGCAGCTTCCTTTTCCCGGCTCGCTTTCTACGGAAACAGAACCACCCATTTTCTCCATCAGGCTCTTGACATAGAAAAGCCCGAGACCATAGCCCTTGACCGTATATTTATTGCCATCCGTCACCCGATAGAACTTGTCGAAAATATAAGGCAATTTATCGTGGGAAATACCGATTCCATTATCTGATACGGAAACCAGCACTTCATCCTCGGCTTTTTGGAAAGCCTTGATTTCTATCTTCACGCTATCTTCAGAATACTTGATAGCATTGTCTATGAGATTGCTCACGATGTTTGAGAAATGCATCCGGTCGGCATGAACCATCAGATTTTCCGGTTCTACAGACAACGAAATATTCACCTTTTTATCCGTTATTTCTCCTGATTTCACTTTCAGCTGATGCTGGGAGATTAATGGTTCAATCACCTCCTTCATTGGAACTTCCACGATATTGAGAAGCATCGATTTCCGTCGTTCCATACTCATCGACAGAATCTGTTCCACAAATCCGCTGAGCGTCTGCAACTGCTCCTGGGCGATGTTGAGATACTTGCGCGCCTTATCAGGATGCTGGAGCATTCCGTAGTTCAGCAGGGAGTCAGTGGCAGCATAGGCTACGGCTATCGGAGTCTTCAATTCGTGCGTGATATTATTGGTGAAATCACTCTTCATCTCATCAAGCGTCTTCTGCTTGAGCATCGTATGAACCAGGAACCAAAAGACGAAAGCCAGGATGAGCATGATGAAGAGCGATGTGGCAAGGATGCCTGCCATCTGGCTGAGCACAGTCATCGTAAGCGGCTCTAGGGTGAGGACATATTTCTCCTCATTCGCCTCCCCCTCATTGCAAACCACATATTGGTATTGCTTGGCATTGGCGGAAGGCACATACCCCTTCGTCGTCACTTTCGCCAAAACCTTCTTTCCTGCAAAAAGCTGAATCTGATGCGGAAGCGGATGAATATCGTCGCCCACCAACAAACTGTCTGAAAGCATCTTGGCAACCCATGCACTGTCATAGTCATTGATGTCAGGTTTGGCGATTTCATTCAATTTGCCAAACAGCGCTTGTTGCACCATAGTTGCCAGCTTGCCCGACATCATCATCATCAATTCCTGGTCCTTGTCATCTTCACTACGCTTCTCTTGCTTGGTAAAAGTTGTTTGAACAGACTGAACGATCTTTCCTCCACGAACCTTTTTCACCTTTACCTTTTGATCTATATCATCGTCTTCATCCATAGAAAAAGCAACAGCACCCGTCAGTTGTCTATGAGGCCCTTTATCATCATTGCGCAATCGTTCGATTCGCTTCTTCATCTCCATGAAGTGAGCGTACTCCATTCCACCCTTGATTTTTGCTTCAACCTCCTTTTCCTGAGACTGATAAAGCCCCACGAGCCAATAGGTCTGATATGCGAAGATGCAGACCAAAGCCGTGATGACAAGCGTAACTATGTATTTAAGATTCAACTTCATTCTTTCCTTTATTAAAGATTTTTCCAGATGAATTCAATACTCATTTTCTGAAAATCGGATAAACCTCCGTGGTATTCTTCCATCCCCATTTACCATTCTTTTGTGGCGCAAACTCTCGTCCCATCTTGGCTCCTATCCCCCAATGTTGATTGAACATCACTTCCATGAAGCCACCATAGCTGCTCTTGGGATTGAAAGGAGACATGATGACGCTTCGAGGATCAGAGGTTTTCGTTGGAACATATTGTCCATAGAATCCCACTGTGAGCCAGTCGTTTACCTGATAAGCCATTCGTCCACCAAAAGAAGCTTTGGTGAGATTGCCAAATCCATATACTCCCGTGTTTATCTTTTCTATCCCAGCATAAGGAGAAAAAACAAAACGACCGAAATTTTGTTGATAAACAACCCCTGCAGCCTGACTGTTCATCAGTCCCGGGACTTCAATACCCAAAGAATATACCGCCATCGTACCCAAATTCGGGGAAGGAAGAGAAAAATGAGGTATTGCATTCGGTGCAATCTCCAAAGGTTTTCCTTCTTCCGACATCCAAGGTGCATTCGATTCAGAGTAATAAGATTTGCCTTGAAGTACAGGAAAACCACCGAGCGAAGGACGAGAATATTCCAACGACATACCTTCCTTAAACGACATACCTTCCTTAGGTAAAGATGCCTTCGGAACGGAATCCAAAGAAACACTCTTCACTTCCTGCGCTTGCATTACCAATGTACAAAAGCAAGCCACAACTGTCAATATGAATATTCTCCGTTTCTCTTTCATGCTTGCAAAAGTAATAAAAAAGAAGATAAGTAAGATACTTTTCAGGAAATTATTTCTGATTTGATAAGACTAAATAACACTTCTGATAAGACTTGATAATCAAAATTCCTTGCTGACACGAGATATTTGCAGTACTTTTGCAACCGAAATCGGGAGGGTTTCTTCCGAAAGAACGATAAAAAGATAAAACGATAAGAAGAATATGAAAAGATTGGTTATATTAAGCGCTTGCCTGGCAATCAGTCTTGCCGGCTGGGCACAAGGAAACAGAAATGATTCCCTGAGAATGGACAGCATCATCCATTCCCTCCCCGATGTGATGGTAAAAGGCAACCGACCTATCGTAAAGGTAAAAGGGGCGACATTGACCTATGACCTGCCTCAACTCATCAAAAACCATCCGGTGGATAATGCCTATGAAGCCATCAAGCAACTGCCTGGCGTGAGCGAACAAGATGAAACCTTGACGCTCAACGCCCAATCCGTAACCGTGATGATAGACGGCAAAACTTCCACCATGACGAGCGAGCAGCTCTATTCGCTTCTGAAAACGATTCCTACCAGCCGCATCGCCAACGCTGAAGTTGTCTATTCAGCCCCAGCCCGCTATCAGGTAAAGGGACAAGTCATCAACCTCCTGCTGAAGCACAACACAGGCTTTCACTCCCTGCAAGGCGAGTTCTTCGGCGGCTACACCCACCAGAACCGCAACAGTTACACAGAGCGCACCTCCTTGCTCTTCACCAACAAGAAATGGGAAATAGACATGCTCTATTCCTTCGGTCATGGCAAGAGATATTATTACTATGAAAATGAGTTTGCCCACACCTTGACTGATGGCACTTCCTATGCCTTCTCTACACATAGCGACAATATCAAACGTCATCTCAACCACAACATCCGACTGGGAATCAACTATCATCTGGCAAAGGATCATCAGCTCAGCTTTGCCTACACCTCACAACTCAATAACACGAGAGGAACTTCAGAGGATGATGGCGATTTCACATCCCTTCTCAGAATCCATGCCAAGAGTCAGTTTCACAATTTCCGCCTGGATTACTCCACACCATTCGGCTTCTCGGCAGGAGCAGAATACACCTATTATAATTCACCGGATGAACAATGGCTGAAAAGCAGTCTCTACGATGAGATTTACGACATCACAAGCCAGCAACGAATCGACAAATGGTACGCTTACCTCAAGCAGGAGCACGACTTAGGAAAAGACTGGGGCTTGAACTACGGCATCAATTACACCACATCAAGAGACAAGAGTTCGCAGGAAAACAACAACAAGTCTTCTGATGGCAACACCATTCAAACCGAAGACCAAATGTGTTTCTATATCGGAGCCAGCAAGTCGTTCGGCCAAAAGCTCACGATGGAAGCATCGCTCATGGAAGAATATTACCACACCCCAATCTGGGATGAGTGGAACCTCTTCCCTACACTCTCCATCACCTATCTTCCAAAGGCAGGACACGTCATCCAATTCGACTTGGATTGCGACAGAGACTACCCTACCTATTGGTCGGTGAAGAACTTCACCACCTATAATGCGGGCGGATATGGAAAGATTGTAGGAAACCCGACGTTGAAGCCTTCACGAGACCTCAGCCTCTCGCTTACCTACATTCTGCACAGCAGATATGTGGCAAGTCTCTTCTTCAACAACTCGAAAGATGAATTTCGTCAGCTTCCTTACCAGAGCGACAAGAAGAAGGAGATGGAATACAAGCATGTCAACTTCGACCATGTAAACCAGGTAGGCTTGATGCTCACAGCCCCAATCAACATAGGCAACTGGTGGCAGAATCGCCTTACCTTCACTGGCGTATATCAGAACGACAAGAATTCCCACTTCTATGATCTTCCATTCGACCGCAGCAAATGGTTCTGTCAAGCCCAGTGGAACGGCACTTTTCTCTTTGGCAAGCATGTGCTTCTCAACCTCGATGCTTCCGTCCATACCGACGCCATCCAGGGAATCATCGACATCCCAGCCTCAGGCTATCTCAACGCTGCCCTCACCTGGAAGCCTCTCAAGGATGACAAGTTCCAGCTGAAAGCCTACTGCAACGACATCTTCGAAACAGGCGACAACCATCTGCACGACACCTACCGAGGTCAGCACGTCATCAACAAAATGTACTTTGGCAGAATCATAGGCCTCTCCCTCACCTATCGTTTCGGCGGCTACAAGGCCAAGCAGCATGAAGAAGTAGATACTTCCAGATTCGGGAAATAAAACGAGAAAAGCTCACCAAGAACATCAAAGTCCTGGCGAGCTTTTCTCGTTTCATATACACTATTCAAGTTTCTTTACTTCAAAATATTGAC
>ERZ780198.3560-NODE-3560-length-10522-cov-4.031910_pt1 | contig 10522 bp, 9 predicted proteins | sample MGYA00510979_ERZ780198 | MGnify/ENA primary metagenome ERZ780198 (study PRJEB29588, sample SAMEA2158039) | human gut metagenome | biome: human gut; feature: human-associated habitat; material: faeces | place: Denmark | collected 2008/2010 ...
TCTCTGGCGCGTGAGGGTGGGGCGTTTTGAAACGCTTGATGACGCCAAGGCCGCGCGCGACCTTCTGGCTCTTAACAGTGAATCCCACGGCGGCATCAGTCAGCTGCCCGCTAAGAAGTAAACGAACGCCATGAATGAAGCTGATTTTGTGATCTGTGCCGTGCTCCTTGTGTCCACCGTGGTGGGCGTCAGCCGCGGCGTGGTGCGCGAGATTCTCGCCATCGTCGGCTGGGCCGTGGCGATTTTTCTAGCGTTGAATTATTCGCCGGAATTGGCGCGCGTGATTCCTCTGGAAAGTCTCGGCACGGCTGTGAGAACGGCCTGCGCCGCGGTCATCATCGTGGTGCTCACGCTTTTTACCTGCGGGCTTTTCGGAAAAATCTGCTCGAGGCTTCTGGCGGCTGCGGAAATCACCTTTGAAGACCGTGCGATCGGTTCGGTTTTCGGTTTTGCAAGGGGCGTCGTTGTCGTGTGCCTGGCGGTGTTTCTTCTGGGGATGACCTCGGCCGTGAGAACCGGCCAGTGGCGCAATTCCGTGTTGATCGTCCCCTGCGAGCGCATCATCGACTTTACGATGCCCTATATGCCGGAAACCATAGTCGAGATGCGCAAGCGCTACAGTGTGCGTTAACATTTCGTCATAGAATTCCGAAACTCTTGCTTCAGAGAGGCTCAGCCCCTGAGGCACCTCCTTCTTTTTTTACATAATCCGGGAAAACTCAACATGTGCGGTGTTGTCGGCTTGGTCAGTAAGGAACCTGTTAACCAGCGTCTCTACGATGCGCTGCTGCTTTTGCAGCACCGCGGTCAGGATGCGGCGGGGATCGGTACGTTGGACGGCCTCACGTTTCACTCCTATAAGGCGATGGGCCTGGTGCGCGACGTCTTCCGCACCCGCAACATGAGGGATCTCACCGGCAACATCGGTATCGGTCACGTCCGTTATCCCACGCAGGGCTGCGCCAGTTCCAATCAGGAAAGCCAGCCCTTTTATGTGAATGCCCCCTACGGCATCATGTTTGCCCATAACGGCAACCTCACCAACTCCCACGCCCTCCGCCGGGAGCTGGAGAGTCAGGGCTCCATCTTCCAGACCACCACGGACTCTGAGGTCATCGCCTACATCATCGTGCAGGAGAGACTCAACCGCGGCTCCATCGAAGAGGCTGTTTCCGCCGCAATGGACCGCATCGAGGGTGCGTATTCCCTCGTCCTCTCCTCGCCGACGAAGCTCATTGCCGCGCGCGACCCCCACGGCTTCCGTCCCCTCTGCATGGGGCATCTGAAGGACGGCTCTGTTGTCTTCGCATCTGAATCCTGCGCGCTCGACGCCATCGGCGCCGAGTTTGAGCGCGACATCCGCCCCGGTGAGATCGTTGTCGTCGACACGGCCGGCGTTCGCTCCGACACGAGCCACTGCGGCAAAGCGCCGAAGAAGCTCTGCGTCTTCGAGTTCATCTACTTCGCCCGCCCTGACTCCGTCATCGACGGCAGCAGCGTCCACGTCGCACGCCAGCGCGCAGGCGCGTTCCTCGCGCTCGAGCATCCCGTGCAGGCGGATGTCGTCATCGGCGTGCCGGATTCCGGCCTTGATGCAGCCCTCGGCTACGCGCGCCAGAGCGGCATCCCCTACGGCATCGGCTTTATCAAAAATAAGTACATCGGCCGCACGTTCATCTCGCCCACGCAGACGATGCGCGAAAATGAGGTCAACATCAAGCTCAACCCCATCCGCTCCGTGGTTGAGGGCAAGCGCGTCGTGCTGATCGATGACTCCATCGTCCGCGGCACGACCTGCCGCCGCACGATCGACCTATTGTGGAAGGCGGGCGCGAAAGAGATCCACATGCGCGTCAGCGCGCCGCCGTTTGTCTCCGAGTGCTACTACGGCACGGACATCGACGACAAGAATAACCTCATCGCCACGCACCACACGGTCGATGAGATCGCGAAGATCATCGGCGTCAACTCGCTCGGCTACTTAAGCATCGAGGACGTCGTCAAGCTCGCCGACAACACCGAAAACGGCTTCTGCACGGCCTGCTTCGGCGGCGGCTATCCCACGAGCATCCCGAAAGACGGCGGCAAGGACCGCTTTGAGTGCAAAATCAGTGAAGGGGAGAAGAAAAAGAATGCGTAGTTTTTCCGAGAGCTACCGTGACGCCGGCGTGAATATCGAGGCCGGCTACGAGGGCGTTAAGCTGATGAAAAAGCACGTCCAGCGCACCATGATCCCAGGCGTTGTGTCCGATATCGGCGGCTTTGGCGGCCTGTTCGCACCCGATCTCACCGGTATGAGCGAGCCTGTGCTCGTCTCGGGCACGGACGGTGTGGGCACGAAGCAGCGCATCGCGCAGCTGATGAACAAGCACAGCTCCGTCGGCATCGACTGTGTCGCCATGTGCGTCAACGACATCATCTGCTGCGGCGCAAAGCCCATCTTCTTCCTCGACTACATCGCCATCGGCAAGAACGAGCCGGAGAAGGTCGCGACGCTCGTTTCCGGCGTGGCGGAGGGCTGCGTGCAGTCCGGCTGCGCGCTCATCGGCGGCGAGACCGCCGAGCACCCCGGCACCATGTCCGCCGACGACTACGACCTTGCGGGCTTCGCCGTCGGCATTGTCGACCGCGCGAAGATCATCGACCACGACCGCATGCGTCCGGGCGACGTTGTGATCGCGCTTACCTCAAGCGGTATCCACTCCAACGGCTATTCCCTTGTGCGCAAGGTCTTCAACGTTGAGCACGCGGACCTCGGCGCGTATGTCGACGAGCTCGGCTGCACGCTGGGCGAAGAGCTGCTGCGCCCGACGAAGATCTACGTGAAGCCCGTCCTCGCCGCGATGGACGCCGCGGACGTCCACGGCGTCAGCCACATCACGGGCGGCGGCTTCTATGAAAATATTCCCCGTATGCTTCCGGACGGTGTGCGTGCGCAGGTACAGAAGGACAGCTATCCGGTGCTTCCCATTTTTAAATTATTACAGAAGACCGGAAATATTGCAGAGCAGATGATGTACAATACCTTTAATATGGGACTTGGCATGGTGCTGGCAATTGATCCTGCCGATCAGGACAGGGTGCTTGCAGCAATCAAAGAGGCCGGAGAAGAAGGCTATGTGGTTGGAAATGTCATTGCCGGTGAAAAGGGTGTAGACTTATGTTAAGAGTTGGAATTCTTGCCGCAGGCGGCGGAACGAATCTGCAGGCCATTATTGATGCAGTGGAAAGCAGGAAAATTACAGATGTTGAGTTATGCTTTGTATTAAGTAATAAACCGGGTGTACGGGCTTTGGAGCGTGCGAGGACACATGGAATCAAACCGATCGTGGTGGATATGAAATCCTATGCGGATCGTGCGGAGTTTGAGAAGATGTTGATCGAAACGATTGATGCAGAAGCCCCGGATCTCATCGTTTTAGCAGGAATGATGATTATGATGCCGGTCGAGCTGGTACGGAAATATCATAACCGGATCATCAATGTGCATCCGGCACTGATTCCTTCCTTCTGCGGGAAGGGCTTTTATGGAATCCGTCCGCACGAGGCTGTTTTGAAAAGCGGTGTGAAGGTAACCGGCGCTACGGTGCATTTTGTGGATGAGGTATACGATCATGGTGCGATCATCATGCAGAAGGCGGTTTATGTGAAGAACGGTGATACGCCGGAGGAACTGCAGCACCGTGTGATGGAAGAAGCGGAATGGCAGATTCTGCCGAAGACCATTGATCTCATTGCACATGGCAGGGTAAAGGTAGAAAATGGAATCGCAGTCGTAGAAGAATAATCATTTTCCGGCTGCTCGGCTTACAGTTACGAAGAGGCAGAATTACCATAATGGTTTACATAATGTGAAATCATAGGACAGGAAGACGGAGGAAGCTATGAAAGTATTGATCGTAGGCGGTGGCGGCAGAGAGCATGCCATTGCAACAAGTGTCGCAAAGAGCAGTAAAGTAGATAAAATTTATTGTGCACCCGGAAATGCAGGAATCGGTCTGATCGCGGAATGTGTACCGATCGGAGCAATGGAATTCGATAAAATTGTTGCATTTGCCAAAGAAAAGGAAATTGATCTGACGATTGTCGGGATGGATGATCCCCTTGTCGGTGGACTTGTTGACCGTCTCGAAGATGCCGGATTAAAAGCGTTCGGACCCCGTAAAAATGCAGCAATTCTGGAAGGAAGCAAGGCTTTTTCCAAGGATCTGATGAAGAAATACGGAATCCCGACGGCTGCCTATGAGAACTTTGACAATGCAGAGGATGCCCTCAACTATTTAAAGACTGCATCGTTCCCGATTGTATTAAAGGCAGACGGATTGGCACTTGGAAAGGGTGTGTTGATCTGCAATACCCTGGAAGAGGCACAGGATGGCGTGAAATCCATCATGCTCGATAAGCAGTTCGGAACTGCCGGTAATCGTATGGTAATTGAAGAATTTATGACAGGAAGGGAAGTTTCCGTGCTCTCCTTTGTCGATGGAAAGACGATTAAAACCATGACCTCTGCACAGGATCACAAGCGTGCAGGAGACGGGGATACGGGATTAAATACCGGTGGTATGGGAACCTTTTCACCGAGCCCGTTCTATACGGAGGAAGTGGATGAATTCTGTAAGAAATACATTTATCAGGCAACCGTAGATGCCATGGCAGCAGAAGGAAGAGAGTTTAAGGGTATTATTTTCTTCGGACTGATGCTGACCCAAAAGGGACCGCGTGTGTTAGAGTACAATGCGCGTTTCGGAGATCCTGAGGCTCAGGTGGTGCTGCCACGTATGAAGAATGATCTGATCGAAGTAATGGAAGCCTGTATTAATGGCACGCTGGATCAGATTGATCTGCAGTTTGAGGATAACGCAGCAGTCTGTGTGGTACTTGCTTCTGACGGATATCCGGTCAGATATGAAAAGGGCTTCCTCATTCACGGACTGGAAAGGTTTGAAGGGCAGGATAATTATTTCTGCTTCCATGCAGGAACGAAACAGACTCCGGAAGGAATTGTAACAAACGGGGGACGTGTTCTTGGCATTACAGCAAAGGGTAAGGATTTAAAGGAAGCACGTAAGAATGCCTATGCGGCAACCGAATGGGTTTCCTTTGAAAATAAATATATGCGCCATGATATCGGAAAGGCAATTGACGAGGCGTAAATTGTTCGTGGTGTGGAAAGGGTAATTTATGAATGAGAAACGGCGGCTGGTGGCTTTGAATGGCTTTCTGCGGCCAACAATCTGCAAAGCCTGCGGAGGAATCCTTATCTATAAAGGATTGGGAGAATACCAGTGTGAGGATTGCAATGCATGTGAATATGATGACTACGGAAAGGTAAGATCGTACCTTGAAAAGCACCATGGAGCTAACGTGGCAGAAATTTCCTCGCAGACAGGGGTGTCACACAAGGCAATCCGTGATATGATTAAGGAAAATCGTTTTGAGCTTGTTGAAAGTAAAGGCGGTTATCTGCGGTGCGAGATCTGTGGAGAGAATATCCGCAGTGGAAGGCTTTGTCCGAAGTGCGAAGCGGCATATCACAGGCAGATTGAAGATGAGGCGCGCCAGCAGAGGAAAAACTATAAGCAGATGTCCGGATTCAGCGGCGAAAGGCCGGAGGGTGAGAGCGGACGAAGGCGTTTTGAAAGATAGTGAAAGAAAGGTACAGGATAATTATGAAAAAAGGGATTCTTGGATTTGCAGTTGCAATGATGGTTTTTGGACTTTCTACCATTTCCAGCCTTGCAGCAACGGGAACCGTAACGGCCGGAACAGCGAAAATCAGAGAGAAAGCAAGCACAGACAGCTCAGTGGTGGCATCGACCTCAAAGGGGGCTAAGATTGATATTGTCGGAGCAGAAAAGGACAGCTCCGGAACCGTATGGTATAAGGTGCCGGTAAGCGGTGGCTCTTATGGTTATGTAAGAAGCGATCTGGTAGAAACAAGTGATAAGATTGATGTGACAGACAATAGTTCATCCTCGTCCGCAGATGCTTCGACCTCTGCTTCAGCTTCCAAACCGGAAGCAACCGTGCCGACCGCAATTGGTGAGCAGGCAGCGACAGTAAAGTGTTCTTCGAATGTCAAGGTACGTGCAGGTGCATCCACGAAGCATGATGTAGTGACCAGTCTGCCTGATGGAACAGCAATTACCCTGATCGGAGAGGCAAATGATGCAGCAGGAAATAAATGGTATCAGTTAAGATGCGAATATAATGGGAAGACTGTAGAAGGATACATTCGTTCCGACCTGATTGCAATTGGTTCGAATGCTTCTGCCGCAAATGGAACAGATAGTACGGATGCAGCCTCAGCGGATGGCTCAGAAGCAGTAGACGGAGCAGAGGTAACGGATGGTGCCGAAGCAGAAAATCCGGATGAGGTGCAGGAAGGCGATGGGAGTGAAGAAGCACCGGAAGAACAGCCGGAGCCGGAGCACAATGATTATGAAGTGGTTTATATGACAGATACAGAGAATCCGGATACCGGAAAGTATTATCTGTACAATAACATTGATGGTACGATGGCAGATGTGGAGGTTTTATTTTCCTCTGTTACGACAGCAAATGAGAATGTAGCGCGTCTGGAATCCGAGTCATCCCAGAAAAATATTGTTATCATTATTCTTGCAGTTGTGATCGTTCTTCTTTTCATCGGACTTACTATCCTGATCATCAAGCTGAGGGGGGCATATGAATATGATTATGATGAAGATGAGGAAGAAGACGAAGAAGAGTTCGATGAACCTGCTCCGAGAAGACGCAGACGTGATTATCAGGAAGATGAAGTAGAGGAACGGCCGCGCAGACAGGAGCGTGCAGGTAAGGCTTCAAGAGAAGAAGAAATGCGTCCGGCAAGGAGAGAGCGTGGACGCGAAGAAGCACCGGAAAGAGAAGGAAGACCTTCGCGTAACAGTAATCCGGAACGACAGGGACAGCCTGTGAGGAGACCTGCAGAAAATAACGAAGGAACGGTGAAGAAAGCGCCCCGGAAGGCGCAGAACTTCCTGACCGATGACGATGAGTTTGAATTTGAATTCTTGAACATGGACGATAAAGACATATAAAAAACAAAAGGAATAGCATCTGCTATTCCTTTTATTCAAAAGAATGGATTATAAAAATGATAATTGAAATTGATTTTAACAGTGAGGAAGCTTTATATCTGCAGGTGCGCAACCAGATTATTCATGGAATCGCCACGCTGCAGCTTCAGGAGGGGGATGAGCTCCCTTCGGTGCGGCAGATGGCAGATGAAATCGGAATTAATATGCATACGGTGAACAAGGCCTATACGGTCTTAAAGCAGGAGGGCTTTATCCAGCTTGATCGTCGGAAGGGTGCAGTAATCAGCCTTGATATGGATAAGCTCAGGGAACTTCAAAGCATGCGGGAGCAGATGAAAGGAATCCTTGCAAAGGGAATTTGTAAGGGAATTTGTAAGGACGAGGTCTATGAACTCGTCAATGAGATATATCAGGAATATGGAGGAGAATAAACGTGTGGTCAGGTAGTTTTACAAAGAACGCGCAGGCGGCACTGACACTTGCAGAGAAAACGGCAGCCAGATTGCATACCGGTTATGTGGGTACAGAACATATTCTGGTGGGACTTCTTAAGGAAGAAAGTGGCGTAGCAGCCAAAATTCTGGAAGATAACGGTGCTGATGCAGATAAAATTCTGGAAATGATCCGGGATCTGATTGCTCCCGATGGGGAGACCGCCGTGAAAGAGCGGGGAATGTATTCACCGAGAGCACGGAGAGTACTGGAGGAGGCGTATGTGCAGGCTGAACGGTTTGGCGCAGACAGTGCTGGAACAGAGCATCTTCTGCTGGCCCTTTTGAAGGACCCGGACAATGCAGCGGTACGTCTCTTAAATACCCTTGGCATTTCGGTACAGAAGGTTTATGTTGATACGCTGGTGGTTATGGGGGCAGATCCGGCGATTTACAAGGAGGATCTGCGGAATAAGAAGAATAATAACAGGAAGCAGCCCTCAACACTGGAACAGTACAGCAGGGATCTGACCGCGCTTGCTGCACAGGGAAAGCTGGATCCGGTCATCGGAAGAGATATGGAGATTCAGCGTGTGATTGAGATCTTAAGCCGCAGGACGAAGAACAATCCGTGTCTCATTGGAGAGCCGGGGGTCGGAAAAACTGCTGTGGTAGAAGGGTTGGCCAACCGTATTGTGGAAGGCAATGTTCCGTTTACGATTCAGAATAAGCGGTTAATGACGCTGGACTTGTCCGGAATGGTTGCAGGCTCCAAGTATCGTGGAGAATTTGAAGAACGAATTAAGAGAGTCATCCGGGAGGTACAGGAGGATGGAGACATTATCCTGTTTCTGGATGAAATTCATACCATTATCGGGGCAGGCGGTGCCGAGGGAGCAATTGATGCTTCCAATATTCTGAAGCCGTCACTGGCAAGAGGGGAGCTGCAGCTTATTGGAGCAACGACCATTGCCGAGTATCACAAATATATTGAAAAGGATGCGGCCTTAGAGCGCAGATTCCAGCCGGTAAATGTGGAAGAACCGACAAAGGAGGAGGCTCTTTCCATCCTTCGTGGAATTGCGTGGAAATATGCACAGCATCATCGTGTGCAGATTACGGATGAAGCACTCATTGCTGCCGTGAATCTGTCAGAGCGTTATATCAATGACCGGAATCTGCCGGATAAGGCGATTGATCTGATTGATGAAGCCTCCGCAGCGGTACGCCTGCAGCACTCCAAAGCACCGGAGGGCTTACAGCAGCGAAGAGAAGAGCTTCTTGCACTGGATGCTGTTCTGGAAGAACAGCTAAAGGAAGGAAGACTTGAGGAAGCCGCAGAAACCAACAGGGAACAGGAAAAGCTTCTTAAGAAATATCAAAGAGAAGAAGATCGTTATCAGAAGAAGCAGGCCGAAAGCCGGATCGAAGTGACAGAAGGTGACATCGCAAAGGTGGTTTCTACCTGGACGAAGGTTCCGGTAAGTAAGCTGACAGAGAAGGAGAGCGACCGGTTGCTGCACCTGGAAAAAGAGCTCCATAAGAGGGTTATCGGACAGGAAGAAGCAGTGTCCGCAGTGGCGCGTGCAATACGGCGGGGAAGAGTCGGATTGCAGGATCCGAACCGTCCGATAGGATCTTTCCTGTTTTTAGGACCTACCGGAGTCGGAAAGACCGAGCTTAGCAAGGCTCTTGCAGAAGCCATGTTTGGCACGGAAAACGCACTGATCCGTGTCGATATGTCCGAATATATGGAAGGTCATTCCGTATCGAAAATGATCGGTTCCCCTCCGGGATATGTCGGCTTTGAAGAAGGCGGACAGCTGAGTGAGAAGATCCGGAAGAATCCGTATTCGGTAGTGCTTTTTGATGAAATTGAAAAGGCACATCCTGATGTGTTTAATGTACTGCTTCAGGTATTGGATGATGGGCACATCACTGATTCCAAGGGACGTAAGGTCAGCTTTAAGAATACCGTACTGATTATGACCTCCAATGCCGGGGCTCAGAGAATCATTGCTCCGAAGAACTTAGGGTTCCTTACGGAAACAACCAGGGAGCAGGATTACGAGAAAATGAAGTCCGGAGTTATGGAAGAGGTAAGAAAGATCTTTAAACCGGAATTTATCAACCGTATTGATGATATTATTGTATTTAAGACACTGGAAAAGAAGGAAATGCTGGAGATCGTGCAGCTTCTCAGCAGTCATCTTTCGAAGCGGTGCGAGAAGGAAATGGAGTTAAAGCTTCATTTCAGCAATGCCTTAAAGGAGCATATTGTGGACAAATATGCGGACTATAAGATGGGTGCGAGACCATTAAAGAGAGCCATCCAGAACGTGATTGAGGATCCGCTTGCGGAGAAGATCCTTGCGGGTGAAATCCATGCCGGGGATCAGGTTACGATTGGTTTCCGAAAAGGACAGATTTCCTTTGACGTCAAAAACTAAATAGTTTATACTTACCATATATAGAACAGGTACGGCAAATGTACAATCAGGAGGAAATACAAATGGCTGTTGTAGAAGAATTACTTCGTGAAGAAAGTGATGGAACCATCAGCTTCGGCAATCATGAGCTGGCAGAAAAGAAGAAGCTTGAGGATTTTGAATACGAAGGTGATTTGTATAAGGTGAAGACCTTTCAGACGATGACGAAGCTTGAAAGAAATGGATTATTCGTATATGAATCGGTTCCTGGAACGAGCGTTTTTTACTTTAAGGAAACGACGGATAGTGTTGAATTTACAGTTTCCGGAAATGAAGATGCACAGATTACATTAGGCCTGTGCGAGGATACCGAATATGAGGTATTTGAGGACGGAAAGAGCAGAGGCAAGATGAAGACGAATCTCGGCGGTAAGCTGAATATCAGTGTAGAGCTTGAAAATGCAGAGGAAGTTCATATTAAAGTGATTCATTAAAGAGATAGTGTAACCTATTCAGTACAGGTCGAAGCATTTACTGCCAAGGCCGTAAGAAAATGATTCAGTAATGCAAAATCCCATCGGCGAAGCCGATTTGGAAT
>ERZ780198.3567-NODE-3567-length-10503-cov-2.948220_pt1 | contig 10503 bp, 8 predicted proteins | sample MGYA00510979_ERZ780198 | MGnify/ENA primary metagenome ERZ780198 (study PRJEB29588, sample SAMEA2158039) | human gut metagenome | biome: human gut; feature: human-associated habitat; material: faeces | place: Denmark | collected 2008/2010 ...
GTGAAAAAGAATACTACAACTAATAAAATTATTAAAAAGTTAATTTCAAAAAAGAAATATTATGTTAAAGTACGCTCTTATAAACAGAGTGGAAAAACAAAAACTTATGGTAAATACAGCACTGTTAAAAATATAACGATAAAATAGTCTCCCTTTGATTTCTATAAATAATATATCAAAAAGTTTCCGGTATCTTATCTGTTACCGGAAACTTTTTATTTGTTAATATATACACTATTTTAAGACACGGAAATTTTTTTCATTATCGTAATCTTTATGAATTCCATCATCCCGATACAATTCATATTCTGCACCTTCGTACCCAATAAGAGAAATCTTATCTTCATCAATATCTCCTGTGCATTCTGCCTTTGGAACTATAGGAATACATTTATTCTCTCGGATAAACAAAGGAACCTCATTTAAAGCTACACTTATATAATGTACTCCTGCATCCATCTTCTCCTGATGAATATTTCCGTCTCCCATAAATTTCACAAACACCATATCTTCCGGAAGATATACAAATCTTCCGTCCGCATTCTGCGTATAAACCGGTGCTATCATAACCTCATTGCCAAGCATCATCTGATCTTCTACCTGAACTGCAATCTTATCATCCGGGTACACAAATGCCAATGGTTTAAACATCATATCGTCATTTAAAACTGCTTTCATAAATTCGCTGTACAAATATGGAATCAGACGATACCTTACTGATATTACATTTTCAAAATCAGACGAATCCTCAAATTGATAAAATTCCTGTTCTCTTGTACCCATAGCAGAATGATTTCTCATAAGTGGTGTAAATACACCAAGTGCAAGCCAGCGAAGTAATAAATCTCTTGAGGTATCTGAACCAAACCCTCCAAGATCGGCTCCTGTATATAAAATGCCTACCATATTTAATGACGGAAGCATCTTAAGATTCATAAGGATGTGGCTCCACCAACTTAAGTTATCACCCATCCAGATTCCACCATAACGATGCATTCCTACATATGAAGAGCGAGAAAACATGAGAACTCTCTCGTCTGGTTTTATTCGTTCAAAAGCTTCTCCTGCTGCTCTTGTCATATTATAGCCAAACAGGTTGTGAACATCTGCATGATTGATTTTTTTGCCATCTACATTATGATAAAAACTCTTGTAATCATCCGGATTGTTTGCCAGACTACTCAATGCACCAAGTACATCAAATGATGATATTTTTTCAGAATCCTCAATAAAATCCATCAGGACTGCCTTTGCTTTTTTCAATCCTTCCGGAGTATGGAAAATTGCAGGCTCGTTCATATCATTCCAAAAGCCATCGATTCCCATATCCAGAAGTATCTTATATTTGTCACCAAACCATTTTCTTGCATCTGCATTAAGAAAATCCGGAAAATGAGTTTCTCCCGGCCACACAGTTGCAACGAATTCACTTCCATCTTCTCTTTTACAAAAATAGTTGTTTTTTACTCCCTCCTCATAAATATCATATCCTTTTTCAATCTTTACTCCTGCATCAATAATAGGAACAAGATGTATATTCTGTGCTTTCATTTCTTCTACAAACTCAGGAAAATCCTTAAATTCATCTTTATGTAATGTAAAGTCCTTTAAATCATCCATATAGTCAATATCCATATAGACCATATCAAGTGGAATATGCTTCTTTCTATGCTCATTTACCACTTTTCTAAAATCATCTTTTGTCTTATATCCCCAACGGCTCTGACCATAACCAAATGCAAATTTAGGTGGAATATAACTTCTTCCGATTATTTTTCTAAATTGTTTTACGATATCAAGTACATCTTCTCCTGTTATAACATATAAAGATAAATCACTTCTGTCACATGTGATAACCAACTTATCTTTTGTCCGATAAGCAACATCAAAAGTCATCGAAGACGGATAATCAAAAAAAAGACCAAATGTGGCATCACCATCTACTACAAGAAAATTATGTGCTCCGTACAGACTTTTTGTATCTTCATAATGTCTTGGCTGATCTGCACAGTTACTGATGTACTCAAAACCTCTCTTATTTATTCCTCGTACATTTTCACCAAGACCATATATACGATCCTTATCCCCCAAAATATATGTGTAACAAAATTCTTTTTCTGCTAAAACTTTTCCATAATCTGGAACACCGGTTTCTATCTGAATATCTGCTACTACTGCTTCTGTTTCAAAAGGATTTCCATAAACATATTTCTTTACCATTTTCTGCCTCCTGTCATTATTTTTTATAGATTATTAACGATTAGCTGATATTTTATTTATATCATAGACATACCTGCTTGCAATTTCTTGCATAATCTTATATGCTAATAACACAAAATTGACTTTCGGAGGAAATCATGGGAGAATTATCCAGAAAAAATAGTACACTTTTAGAATCTGTCCCACATGGCACATCTTACAGACCTATAGAGGAAATGAGTTTTCACTTTGACAGACAAAAAGATGCCAGCAGTATATTTTCTGTTGATAACCACTGGCACCCGGAAATAGAATTTGTATACGTCGTCGAGGGACGATTTTATGGAGAAATTAATTTAAATGAATGTATTCTTAATCCGGGAGACATTATGATTGCCGGATCACAGGATTTACATGCTTTGAAAGGACTATCTGACCAGAGTACACATGAGGCATTGATTTTTCATCCAAAAGCTTTTTCCTTTTCTTATGACGATGAAATGCAACGCACCTTAATATCACCTATCCTGGCAAGAAGCGTTTCATTTCCTAATTTTATAAAGTGTGATTCATCTTATTACTCTATAATAGCAACACCACTACTTGAGATTATAGATATTGCAAAAAAACAGACGCAAAACTGGTATATTGAGTGTAAATTGCGTCTGATGCAACTATTAAACATCATGAAACAGCAACAAATTCTTATTCCTGTCGAAGAACTTGTTTCATCCAATGAAAAACAAAAAATTGAGAGATATAAAATTTTGACTTCTTATATGGAAGAAAATTTGTCAAAAAATATCACATTAAGTGAGCTTTCAAATCTTACATCAACAAACCCACAATATCTCTGTCGCTTTTTTAAAGAAATATCAGGTATTTCTCCGATTCAGTATTTGATTAACCGCAGGATAGATATGGCATGTGCCATGCTTCTTGAAACAGACAAAAGCATCCTTACAATCTCAATGGATTGTGGATTTGATAATGTAAGTTATTTTATTAGGAAGTTCAAGCAAAAAAATGGTGTTACCCCTAGAGAATATCGAAAAAGGACTTGTTCTTGCAAAAAACATAGCTGATAAAATAGGATGTTTTGCTAAACCTATCATTATATGTATAGCAGAAAAAGCCCGCCAACCCGCATAAACTCAAGGTTTCTTTGACAGCAAGCACACAGTCTCCACATGAAAACTTCCGCCAAACATATCGCAGGCTCTTACTCTTTTTACCTCATATCCCCTGTCTGCAAGCACTTTTACATCTCTTGCAAGTGTTCCAGGATCACAGCTTACATAAACTATTCTCGATGGTGCCATCTTAACAACAGTATCTAATAATCTTTCGTCACAACCTTTTCTTGGCGGATCAAGTGTTACTACATCTGCACTAAGTTTACCGCAACTTTTTTCATACTGTTTGGGTACCACAGCCTCTGCTGCCCCGACAAAAAATTCCGCATTTGTTATATTGTTTAACTTGGCATTCTGCTTTGCGTCCTCTATTGCCTGCGGTACTATCTCAACTCCGCATACTTTCGCTGCCTCTCTCGCCATGAAAAGTGATATTGTTCCTATTCCGCAATACAAATCCCATACCACTTCGCCCTCTTTTATATCTGCAAATTCAAGAGCCGTCTGGTAAAGTTTTTTTGTCTGCTCAGGATTCACCTGATAAAACGAAAGCGGCGATATACGATATTTTATATCACCTATATAGTCCTCTATATATGACTGTCCGTAAAGTGTCTCTACTTTTTCTCCCAAAATAACATTCGTATTTTCACGATTTATATTAACAGTGATGCTCTTTATCTCAAGGTTAATTCCACAATTTTTTATCATTTCAACAAATTCTTCTGAATATGGCAGCTTTTTGGCATTTATAACAAGACATACCATAACTTCACCGGTTGCTTTTCCTACCCTTGTAAGTATATGTCGTACTATCCCTCTGTTCTTCTTTTCGTCATATGCCGTAACATTATATTTCTTCATAAATTCAAGAACAGTTTCTACAATCTGTTTGTTACATTCATGCTGTATAAGGCAGTCCGTCTGAGGTATAATGCTGTGTGTTCTTCCCGCATAAAACCCTGCAACAGGATTACCGTCTTTATCATACCCAACCGGAAATTGTGCTTTATTTCTGTAATGAACAGGTTTGTCCATCCTAAGAATAGGCTCCATTATTATCGGAGTCTTGCTTTCAGCAGTGTTTTCTGCATTTTGCTGTTCTTCCGCATTTTTATATTTCCTATATTTCTCCTCTGTGTAAACAGGAACACCGCCTATTCTTCTAAGACAGTTAGCTACTTTCTCTTCTTTCCATGAAAGCTGCTTTTCGTATGAACAATGCTGCAGCTGGCATCCTCCGCACTGCCTTGCCACCGGACATTCAGACTCAACTCTGTATTCAGACGGCTCTATTATTTCAAGCATTCTCGCATATCCGTAATTTTTCTTCGTTTTCATAACTTTAACTCTTACTTTGTCTCCGATAAGAGCATCTTTTACAAAAAGTGTGTATCCGTCAATCTTACCTATTCCCTCCCCTGTACTGCCAAGGTCGGTAATCTCAAGCTCGAACTCGTCATTCTTATTACACACAAATTTTTTTTCCTTATTCATAATATTTTTTCCTCTATAAAACCTCTTTAAAATATCCGCAAAATATCAACAAAAGCCGACAAACCAATTATAAACAAAATAATCAGCTTCTCAGCTTTTTCTTTTTTAATCATTTTCTCTTTGCCACACTACCTGTACTCTGTCTGATGTTTGAATCGACAAATCTGTTGAAGCCAAGCCACTCCGTTGTCGGATTTGCCTTGTCATATATCTCAGTCATGGTTTCAAGTTTTGCGTCTGTATTGTCCGCAAAATTAAGTGCCATCGCCTCCGCTATAGCAGGCTTTTTCGGTGAACCATATTCAAGTTCTCCATGATGTGCAAGTATGCAGTGGCGAAGTTCTGTTGCAAGCACAGGCGGAAATCCGCTTATCTGGCGTATCTTATTTCCGATTAGTTCAGCTCCTATAAATATATGTCCAAGAAGCTGCCCGTCATCTGTATAATCATTCATCGGAAAATCTGATAATTCAGTGACTTTTCCTATATCATGAAAAATTGCTGCTGTGACAAGCAAATCTCTGTCAAGTATAGGATAATTGTCTGCAAGAAATACGCACATCTTTGTGACTGCAAGTGTATGCTGCAAAAGTCCTCCGATAAATCCATGATGCACCGATTTTGCTGCCGAATGAACTTTAAATTCTTTTACAAATTCCCTGTCATTTATAAAACACTCTTCCGTAAGCTGTCTAAGGTGCGGCTCTTTAATGGTAGCTATAATACCTTTAAGTTCCGAATACATCTCTTCAATATGACCATTCACTAAACCCAATGATTTTTGTTGGGCCTTAAAATAACGCTGCGATTTCTTTACAACAACCATAACCAATACTAAACTCAATGGAATGACAATTAAAGCCATAAGTGTCATCTTCCATGAAATACTAAGCATCATGACTAAAAAGCCAATAATTTGTACAAAGCTAGATACCATAGTGGATAAAGATTGGTTTAACGATTGTACTAATGTATCCACATCATTAGTAAATCTTGAAAGAATATCTCCATGACTATTTTTATCAAAATACGATAATGGAAGCTTATCAATCTTTTGATTCATTTCTTTACGAAGCTTGTATCCCATTTTATTCGAGACACCACTCATCAACCAGCCTTGAAGATAAGAGAAGGCTGTACTCAAAGCATAAATCGCAAGTAATAAAGCACATGTTTTTTGGATCGCATCAAAATCAATGCCACCTTTACCTTGCACTTTATTCATAAAGCCTTGCGCAATTTCGGTAATAATATTTCCTTGAATCTTAGGTCCGATCACCATGATACATACGGAAACAATGGCACATAATAGACCAACTAGAAATGAGAATTTAAAGGGTTTGATATAGTTTAAAAGCTTCTTCATCGTTCCCTTGAAGTCTTTTGCCTTTTCGCCACCACGCATACCATGGCCCATAGGACCTCTTGGACGATTATTTTGTTTCTGATTAGACATTGGCAAGTTCCTCCTTTGTCAATTGGCTCGACGCAATCTGTTGATAAACCTCACAAGATTTCATCAATTCAGCATGTGTACCTTTGCCAACCATCTTTCCTTCATCGAGTACAATGATTTGATCGGCATGTAAAATACTAGAAATACGTTGTGCCACAAGTAATACGGTACTCTTTGTTTCTTTACAAGACTTTGCCAAAGCCTCTCTTAGTTTAGCATCCGTCTTAAAATCCAAGGCACTAAAGCTATCATCAAAAATATAGATTTCAGGCTTTCTTACAACGGCACGGGCAATGGAAAGCCTTTGTCTTTGTCCGCCTGAAACATTTGTTCCACCCTGATTAATTTCTGAATGGATTCCTTCTGGCTTTTTAGAAACAAACTCCGTTGATTGAGAAATAGATAATGCATTAGAAATATCATCCTTGCTTGCATCTTTTTTTGAATACAATAAATTCGATTCAATATCACCCGATAGTAACATTCCTTTTTGTGGAACATAGCCAATACGACTTCTTAGATCCGCCTGTTTCACATTCCGAATATCAACTCCATCCACTAAGATGGAACCGCTTGTTACATCATAGAAACGTGGGACTAAATTAATCAATGTCGATTTACCAGATCCAGTACTTCCAATAAAGGCTGTGGTTTCGCCTGGTTTAGTTTCAAAACTAATATTACTCAACACTTCTTCATCGGCACCCGGATATTTAAACGATACATTTTTAAAAGAGACAACACCACGCATAGAAGATGAGAAATTCATAGGATTTGATGGATCTTTTATAGTAATTTCACTACTTAAGACTTCATGAATACGCAAAGCACTTACATTAGCTCGAGGAAGCATGATTGTGACCATTGTAATCATTAAAAAGGCCATGATAACTTGCATCGCATACTGCATAAAGGCCATGATACTACCTACTTGAATCATTCCTGAATCGACTTGTTTCGATCCAAACCATAAAATCATAAGGGTTGTACCATTCATTAAAAACATCATGATTGGCATCATAATAGCCATTGCACGTGTTGTGAATAAGGAAATGGAAGTGATGTCTGAATTGGCTTGATCAAACTTTTTTTCTTCAAGCTTTTCATTGTTGAAAGCACGAATGACTAACATTCCGTCTAACAATTCACGAACCACACTATTCATTTTATCGATCATTTTCTGCATGATCTTAAACTTTGGCATCACAATCATAAAGATTAATAGAACCACACTTAAAATCACAACGACACATAAAGCTAGAATCCAAGTCATATTCGCACCCGATTCAATGACGTGTAAGATGGCTCCTACACCAATGATTGGTGCATACATTACGATTCTTAAAAACATCACAATTGTCATTTGAAGTTGTTGAATATCATTTGTGGTACGTGTAATTAAACTCGATGTACTAAATGTATTCAAGTTTTCATTTGAGAAATGAGTGACTTTTTCAAACACTTCTTCACGCAAGTCTTTGGAAAAGCCTGCGGCAATTCTTGAAGCTAAAAAACCAACTAAAATCGCACATACAGCACTGCCTAAGGCATAGCCTAACATCTTAATTCCAGAATAGATAATATAGTCTTGTTGCATCTTTTCCATATTCATACCAAGATCTGTATATTCTTTTTTAAGGAATTGAGAACTCATACTCGATACAGTCGAATCTCCCAATTTAGAAATTTCAGATTTTGCAGCTTTTCTATATGAATCTATACCATTCATCATAAGAAGTTGTGGAATTTGTACATTTTTTTCTTTAGCATCTTTACTTACTTCAACCATTGTCATTTGAAGTAAGGTCAAAGTGGAAGAAAGCTTTCCTTCCTTTTCTTCACCAATACCTTTTAATACATATACATTCTCTGTTTTCAAAGCGGGAATTTCAGTTTTTTCTTCCTTGGTTGCCTTACTTGGTGTAACCAACTTATATGAAGATGTAATCAAATCCTTTTCAGAATCATTTGCGAACATTAAATAGGAATTTAAAGTCTTTTCACGAATTTGTTGATAAACCCCACTTTCAATACCCGCATTCTGAATTCCTGTATTGACAATATTTTGCATATAATCCGGCATTGTTAGTTCACAAGTCGCTTGTCCAAACAACAAACCAAACGCAAGTACAATCGATAGCCAATATGGCTTTAAATATTTCAATATCTTTGTCATTTATTTTCCTCCATATAACGAGCTGTCTTTTTTAAAATATCTCTTAAATGCGCACAGTCTTCGGATCCTAAATAATCCAAAAAATGATATACATTTTCTACATGTGTATCCATTCTTTTTTGAAACATTTCAATGGCTTCAGGGACAATTTGAATATAGACCGTTCTACGATCCGTATTCGAATGCACCCTTTGAAGCAGCCCCTTCTTTTCAAATCCAGCAATCATCTGTGACACAGCTGCAGCAGATACACCCAATATATTTGCCAGTTCGCTCATCGTAATCTGATGATTTTCTGCTTTATAAATCGTTTTAAACAACATCACATCCTTTATTCTAGGACCATCTTTACAATGACGGTTATTTCGAACATAGTTCGTGACTTTATACGTGAGATCAAACATCAAATCGAGTACTTCATCTTGAACTTCCATAAGAACCTCCAATTTATTTAAGTTACTTAACTATATACCTACTTAACTATTTAGTCAATAAAAAAGATATGCATAAAACATATCTTTTAAATGGACCTATGAAACCCTTTAATCGAAAGCCAAAAGATTTAAAGAGAAATTCCAAAGGCTTCTCCACTAATGATTATATCACCTTTAACAGAAATTAAAAAAGAGCGATTTCAAAAGAAAACATTTTAACCTATTATCTAAATTCTTCTAAACATCTAACAAGTCTTCTTAATTAATTAGATTATTCGCATATAGTCTTTTCTAAAAAATCTTTTCTTCAATTTGTTTTTTTAAGTTGTCCAATATACCATACAATTCCTTTTTGCAAGAATAATAATCTAAACCAAAGGTTTTTTTAGTTAATCCTTTTAAAATATCGTTATTATCAATTTCTGACTCTCTCATGTATTGTCCGAGTCCATAATGTGCAAAACAATTTCTTAAATTCCTTTTTTTCAATTTTTTATCTATTTTAAAATGTGTATTATTTTTATCATTCAATCCATCTATAAAATTGCATAAATAATAGTATTGTAAATACGCAAATTTAAATTTTTGTGGTATCTCTTCAACAAAATATGTTTCAATAAACACTGTAATAAAATTGATACTACACAAAACACTAAATAAAACAAATCCTAAATCGCTTTTTAATTTAATCGGGCAATTCTTGTAGAAATGATAATCTTTGTATGTAACAACATTGTTTATATCATCATATTTAAATGGGTCCAATTCCATATCACAAATATATCCAACTAATTTTCCAGTAATAACACTTAAATCTTTTATTTTAGGACCTGCTTCTTCTTGAAAACTATTGAAGGGGTTATACATTGCACATAAAATTGTATTACCGCAAACTACACCATTACAATAATCAGCACCGACATTATAGTAACCTATTACTTTTTCAAGTAAACTTCGATTATTATAAAAATATTCATTACTTCTATTGAATTTTTCAAACAACAATTTTTCATATTCAACAAATGACAAATCATATATTTTATGAGCTTGTCTTAATTTCACATAAAATCGTTTTTCTTCATCATTAAATCTAGGGGCATCTAGCCCAACTTTTTTACACCATTGTTCTGCTCCATCTGCAAAAACACCTAAATAAGGTAAACACATCGACATATAATTTGAATCTATATTCTTTGCATTCTCAAACATATCAATAATTGTATATACAAAACGAGCATCCGACTGCATCAATTCAAATCCTGCTTTTTGAAGTTTATTTAACATACTAGACCACCTTTTTAATTACTCTTCTAACCAAAATAATATTTTAATATAGTTAGCCCTCTATTTTTTTATATATCGTAAATATGTATACATATGTATTGATTAAGTTTTTATAAAACCTATTCTCGTACATCCAATTCCTGCAAAACAATCAGAAATCAAACAGAATTATATATTTTACTGTAATACCACTTTACCTAAAACATAACCAAAGATGTCATCTAATGTAATTATACACTTATAATTAAGATAATTGATAAAACTGTTATATAACTACTTATTAGATAAAATTTATATAGTTTCTCTTTTTGATTTTTTTTA
>ERZ780198.3574-NODE-3574-length-10486-cov-11.628895_pt1 | contig 10486 bp, 9 predicted proteins | sample MGYA00510979_ERZ780198 | MGnify/ENA primary metagenome ERZ780198 (study PRJEB29588, sample SAMEA2158039) | human gut metagenome | biome: human gut; feature: human-associated habitat; material: faeces | place: Denmark | collected 2008/2010 ...
TGACCCCGCAGGAGATCGACGAGCTGATGGAGATCATGCGCGGGTTCAAGAAGGAGGGCAAGTCCATCCTGTTCATCACCCATAAGCTCAACGAGATCATGGCTGTGGCCGACCGCTGCACCGTGCTGCGCAAGGGCAAATATATGGGCACGGTGGATATCAAGGACACTACCAAGGAAGAACTTTCCCGCCGCATGGTGGGCCGCGACGTGCAGCTGCAGGTAGAAAAGCAGCCCGCGCACCCCGGCGAGACCGTGCTGGACGTGGAGAACGTTACCATTCACAACGACCAGCGCAAGAAGGACGTGGTGAAGGACGTGTCCTTCAAGGTGCACGCAGGCGAGATCGTCTGTCTGGCGGGCATCGAGGGCAACGGCCAGACCGAGTTCATCTACGGCCTGACCGGCCTGAGCAAGCTGTCTAGCGGCAAGCTGGTGTTGGACGGCAAGGATATCACCCACGAGAGCATCCGCCAGCGCTCCAAGGACGGCATGGGTCACATCCCGGAGGACCGCCACAAGCACGGTCTGGTGCTGGATTTCAGTCTGGAAAACAACATCGTGCTGCAGCGCTACTGGCAGCCGGAGTTCCAGAAGGGCGGCTTTATCCGTGCCGATAAGGTGCGCGAGTACTCCGACCGGCTGATCAAACAGTACGACGTGCGCAGCGGTCAGGGCAGTGTGACCACCGTGCGCAGTATGTCCGGCGGCAACCAGCAGAAAGCGATCATCGCCCGCGAGATCGACCGCGACCCCAAGCTGCTGGTGGCAGTGCAGCCCACCCGTGGCCTGGATGTGGGTGCTATTGAGTACATTCACCGTCAGATCGTGGCCGAGCGCGACAGGGGCAAGGCCGTGCTGCTGGTCAGCTTGGAGCTGGACGAGGTGATGAACCTTTCTGACCGCATCCTTGTAATGTACGAGGGCGAGATCGTGGGCGAGTTTGACCCCAAGACCACCACCGTGCAGGAGCTGGGTCTGTATATGGCAGGCGCCCGCAAGCAGGGAAAGGAGGAGCAGTAACACATGAATAAGAAAAAACTTTCCCACAGCGGCAGCCTGCAAAGTTCTGTTACCAGCGTGCTGGCTGCACTGCTGTGCATCCTGATTGGTTTGCTGGTGGGATTTCTGGTGCTGGTGGCCATCAACCCCGCACACGCATGGGGCGATGGTTTTGTGCGCATCATCAAGGGCGGCTTCCACGATGCCCCCTACGGCGTGGGCAAGGAGCTGGCCAATGCCGCACCCCTGATCATGACCGGTCTGTCCGTGGCCTTTGCCTTCAAGACCGGACTGTTCAACATTGGTGCAGCCGGTCAGTATACGCTGGGCGCTTACGGCGCGCTGTACTGCGCCATCATGCTCAAGCTGCCTTGGTTCGTCTGCCTGCTGGCAGCAGCCGTGCTGGGCGGCCTGTGGGGCGCGATCCCCGGCTTCTTCAAAGCATACTTCAACATCAACGAGGTCATTACCTCCATCATGTTCAACTGGATCGGCCTGTATCTGGTAAATGAGCTTATTTACCAGAACGGCACCGGCCCCATGTACGACGTGCGCAACACCCGTACTTTGAACCTGAGCAAGAACGCCGATTTTGCCCAGTCCCTGATCCCGGACTTCGGCCTGAACAAGCTGTTCCAGACCAACAGCACCACCATTGCCATCTTCTTAGCGGCAGCGGTGGCCGTGCTGATCTGGGTGGTGCTGAACAAGACCACCTTCGGTTACGAGCTCAAGGCCGTTGGCCTGAACAAGAACGCCGCCCGCTATGCCGGTATCAACGAGAAGAAGAACATCATCCTCTCCATGGCCATTGCCGGTGCGCTGGCGGGCTTCGGCGCGGGTCTGTTCTTTCTGTCCAACGTGTCCCAGTGGAACCCGCTGAACTCCACCAGCCTGCCGGGCATGGGCTTCAACGGTATCTCGGTGGCACTGCTGGCAAGCTCCAACCCCATCGGTACCGTGTTCTCTGCGCTGTTCATCTCCCATATCTCGGTCGGCGGCTCCTTCCTGTCCACCAAATTTTACCCCACTGAGATCTCGGATCTGATCAGCGGCATCATCATCTACCTGTGCGCATTCTCCATGCTGTTCCGCGGCAAGATCCAGAGCCTGCTGTTCCGGAATGCCGAAAAGACCAACGTGAACGCAGAGCCTGCGCCTGCCGCAGAAAAGACCAAAAAGGAGGGCAAGTAATATGCTGCTTCTGATCAAATATACCCTGCTGTACGGCATCGTGCTGATGCTGGTGGCACTGGGCGGTATGTTCAGCGAACATTCCGGCATCATCAACATTGCGCTGGAGGGCATCATGGTCATCGGCGGTGTGGCCGGTGTGCTTACCCTGACTATGCTGCCTGCAAGCCTGTCGCCCTTCCTTGTGGTGCTGATCTCCATTCTGGTGGCAGCACTGGCGGGCGTGGTTTACAGTCTGCTGTTGGCCTTTGCCTCCATCAACCTGAAGGCAGACCAGACCATCGGCGGCACGGCACTGAACCTGCTGGCTACCGCCATTGCCGTGGTCATCTCCAAGTACTTCAGCGAGAGCGGCAGCGCCAAGCTGAACTACTCCAACAAGCCCTTCCTGTTCAGCATCGGCGGGCTGGAACTCAGCGTGTTCGTGCCGTTGGGGCTGATCTTGCTGGTGGTCAGCTACATCGTGCTGTATAAGACCCGCTTTGGCCTGCGCCTGCGTGCCTGCGGCGAGCATCCGCAGGCTGCAGACTCGGTGGGCATCAACGTCTACAAGATGCGCTACGCCGGTGTCATCCTTTCCGGCGCACTGGGCGCCATCGGCGGTCTGGCCTATATCGTGCCCCCGGTGCAGACTTGGAACTTTGAAGTCGGCGTGGCCGGTGCAGGCTTTTTGGCACTGGCAGTTATGATCTTTGGTCAGTGGAAGCCCTTCCACATCTTTGGCGCGGCAATGTTCTTTGCCGTGTTCAAGAGCCTTGCCAACATCGCAGACTCCACCTTCCTCGCACAGCTGCACTGGTCCAGCAACATCTATAATATGATGCCCTTCGTGGCCTCCATGGTCATTCTGGCCTTCACCTCCAAGAACAGCATGGCACCCAAGGCCGAGGGTATCCCCTACGACAAGGGCTCCCGTTAAGCGCTTTTGCTAAAAATCCATAAAATCAGGGCATCCGCAGCCATCAACGTGCTGCGGATGCCTTTTTTGTACGGGAGATGGCACATTTTATCCATGTGTTTGCCGGTAGAAAATGGCATTTTTGCTTGTAAAATACAACGAGATATGTTATCATTAAAGAACGAATGTGTATCTATAGGAACCCGGTGTACATTTCTTGCACTGCGGAAAAACAAGAAAGGTGAGTTTCTCTATTATGGACGAAAAAACAACTATGGGACAGTCGCTCCGGAACATGGAGGACGAAGAGACCATTGATCTGATGGAACTGGCGCGCCTGCTGTGGGCTCATGCTGTGCAGATCGTAGCGGCAGCTGTGGCGGCAGCGCTGATCTGCCTGCTGGTGTGTATGTTTGCGCTTACACCCAAGTATCAGGCTTCCATCAACATGATCGTGAACACCCGGCAGGACACGACCACTACTTTCACCAGTGATAACTTCAACTCGGCTAAGAACCTGATCAGCACCTATGCGGTCATCATCAAGGGCAACACCGTGCTGAACGAGGTCATTGATGAGCTGGATCTGGACATGACCTACGCCGAGCTGTACGACATGGTGGATGTTGCCGATGTGGACTCTACCCAGATCATGAAGATCACGGTCACCGATACGGATGCAGAGCGTGCGGGTGAGATCGCACAGACCATTGCGGACATCGTGCCCGACGTGCTGGTGGAAAAGGTGGAAGCCGGTTCCTGCAAGACGGTGAGCGATGTGTCTATCAACCCCAACAAGGTGTTCCCCCAGACCAAGAAGTACGTTGTAATGGCCGGTCTGCTGGGCGCTGTTCTGGTGTGCGGCGTGCTGGTGCTGGCACATCTGCTGCATGATACCATTGTGGATGACGAAGATATTCAGAAGAAGCTCGGCCTGCCCGTGCTGGGCCTGATCCCGGAGGTGTAAGACGATGTGGAATCTGTTTGGTAAAAAGAAAAAAGAAGGTGAGCACCGCACCCTGCAGCTGATCACCGATAAAAAGATGCCCTTTGGCTATGTGGAGGCTTACAAGTCTCTGCGCACCAATCTGGACTTTATGGCAGGCTCCATGGATGTGCACACGCTGGTCATCACCAGTACCGTGCCGGAGGAATCCAAGAGCAATGTGGCAATCAATCTGGCGCTGACGCTGGCCGAAAGCGGCAAAAAGGTGGCGCTGGTGGATTGCGACCTGCGCAAGCCGGTGCTGCACCGCTATCTGAAGGCCGGTCATAATGTAAAGGGCGTTTCCAACGTGCTGTCCAACCAGTGCACGCTGGACGAGGCTTTGCAGGAGCTGAAGGAAATGAACATGACCTTCCTGCCCGCAGGCACCCCGCCGCCGAACCCCTCCGAGATGCTGAGCCAGCCGCAGATGCAGGCTATGGTGGATACTCTGCGCCAGAAGTTCGATTTTGTCATCTTTGATGCACCCCCGGTGTCGGTGGTCACCGATGCAGCCGTCATCGGCCGCTATGTGGATGGTGCCATCTTTGTAGTGCGCTCCGACTACGCCCCCACCGATGCGGTGCGCGGCGCAGTGAAAAAGCTGCAGGATGCCGGTGTCCGGGTGCTGGGCAGCGTGCTGACCCGATACGACATGAAGAAGGCACTCAAGGGCTCCAGCTACGCATACAGCTATGCTTACAACTACAACTATGCCTACGGCAAGCAGGATGCCACTGCCGGTAAATAATAAGGAAGCATTGTTATGACCGATCTGCATTGTCACATTCTGCCCGGCATGGATGACGGCGCAAAGGATACGGCAGTCTCGCTGGAGCTGCTGCGCAGGGAATATGAGGATGGTGTGCGCAATATCGCGTTCACCAGCCACTTCAACAGCGAACGCACCACGGTAGAAGCCTTTACGGAAAAGCGGCAGACTGCCTTTGAACAGCTGACCGCCGCACTGGAAGGGCAGCCTATGCAGTTTGATTTCAAGCTGGGAGCAGAGGTGTTCTTCTCTCCCGGTCTGTGCGAGCTGGACACCCGGGCGCTGTGCATGGGGGACACCGCCTATCTACTGCTGGAGTTTCCCACCACCCACAAGCCGCATTTTATTCGGCAGACCCTGTACAATTTGCAGCAGCAGGGCATCGTGCCGTTGATCGCGCATATCGAGCGCTACCCCTATGTGCTGGAGGATCCCACTCTATTGTACGACTGGGTAGCCGCCGGTGCCTATGCACAGATCAACGTGGGCGCCCTGCTGGAACCCAAGCTCTGCAAAAAGCTGTGCAAGTTCATCCAGTGGGGGCTGGTTCATGTCATCTCCACCGATACCCATTCCCCGGACAAACGCCCGCCACACATGGCACAGGGCGTGCAGCAGCTGGAAAAGCTGCTGGGTAAGGAAACTGCCGCCCGCATCGTGCACAACGGCGATGAGCTGTTCCACGATCAGGAGCTGGACGCTGTGACCCTGCATCAGCCCAAAAAGTTTTTGGGCAGATGGGTCTGATCCTATTACAAGGAGAAAACTGCCCGGGCGGAGGTGCACTCTGCCCGGGCAGCGGATTTTGGTATGAAGAAAAATAAGGTCCTGAAAATCGTATTGATCGTGCTGGGTGCGCTGGTGGTTCTGCTGGCAGCAGCAGTCCTTGGGGTGCTGTTCTATCTCCACAGTATGGCAGCCGGTCTGCCGGAAACCCTGCCGGACGCCTCGGCGGACAGTACACAACTCACCCTGACGGATGAAGATCTGGATAAGCTGCTCAGCGGCGAGATCACGCTGGAAGAACTGACCGACGAAGCCGCTGCGTCCAACAGTGGGGAACAGGAAGCATCAGCCAGTGCTCCGCAGGAGGACGCGGGCGCTGCTTCGGCCCCGGCGAATTCTGATACTTCTCCGGCGGCATCTGCCTCCCGGACGGAGAGCGGCAGTACCGCTTCCTCCGGCAAGCAGGAGAATGCCGGTACAGCCAATTCCGGTACAGAAAAACCGGCGTCCTCTTCCAGTAAACAGGAAGCCGCTTATGAAAAAGAGGTCAAGGCGTTGCTGCAGCAGCTGTACAGCGTTAAGGCGCGTGCCGAGGCAGAACTGAACAGCTGCATTGCCGGAGCAAAAGCAGAGTTCAAGTCGCTGCCTGAGTCTCAGCAAACACAGGCACGCAAGGTCTCCATCGTACTGGCAAGAAGCGGCAGACTGTACGCGATGCAGGCATCCTACGATAAGGAAGTGGCGAGCATCGTCAGCCAGATGCGCGCCATTCTGACCGCCAACGGCCAGAGCACCGCATTGGCAGATCAGGCCATGGCCTCCTATAAGGCACAAAAGAGTGCCATGTACTCCCAGCTGACCGCAAAACTGTACTCCTGACCCGCAAAACGACCCATGACCACCCGCAACTGTTTCTCCGAGCACTGACTGTACCGGAAAAAGGCTGCGGGTGGCTTTGTTTTGCCGTTTTTGCTGCAATATGGAGAAAAATACTAACGGTATGGATGGATGGTTCCGGGGCAGAGACACTGCTTTTTGCACCGACAGGGGAGGGCAGATTGTACGCACCAACGGAACAATCAACCCAAAAGCCGAAGAAGTAGCACTTTTACCTACAAATATACAGAAAATTTGTATAAAGTATAATATTTCGCTCATGCTTTGCTGAAATGAAGTGAATTTTTTTCATGTAAATTGACAAAATCCGTGGTTATCCTTATAATATATAGAGTGTTTCTCGGGTATGGACGATGGTGTTTATGCGACCGCAAGATGCCATCGTTTTATTATTCGCTTTTTCTGTCCGTGTGCCGAGGACAGACGTCCGCTATGTGTGAGGCTGGCGGACTGCGGGAAAGTATGGCTCGGCCTGAGAGCAAAAATAGTAATTCATTGATAGGATTGGAGTGGCATCAAACGATGGCAAAGTACATCATCAAGCGTGTCGCAATGGGTATCTTCAGTATCTTCATTGTGGCCACGGTTACCTTTTTTGTCATGAACCTGGTCCCCGGTGGCCCGTTCGTGGCAGAAAAGTCCATCAGTGCCGCTGCTCAGCAGGCTCTGGCCGAAAAGTATGGCCTGGATAAGCCGCTGGGTGTGCAGTACGTCAACTACATGCAGAGCCTTCTGCACGGCGATCTGGGTCTGAGCCTGCGTCAGCGCGGCCGTACCGTGAACCAGATCATCGCCAGCAAGCTGCCGGTGTCCTGCCGTCTGGCGGGCATTGCAGTGGTTGTGGCTCTGTGCGTGGGCATCCCGCTGGGCTGCATTTCCGCTTACAACCGCGGCAAGTGGCTGGATAACGTTATTATCGTGTTTGCTACCTGTGGCATTGCGATCCCCAGCTTTATTTCCAGCGTGCTGCTATTGTACCAGTTTGGTATGAAAATGAAGGTGCTGCCTACCGTTGGTCTGAACAGTGCAGCTGCCTATATCATGCCGGTCACCGCACTGGCCATCTATCCCTCGGCTTATATCACCCGTCTGATGCGCTCCAGCCTGCTGGACGTTATGGGTCAGGACTATATGCGCACTGCCCGCGCAAAGGGCGTGTCCCAGTTCATGATCCTGTTCAAGCACGCACTGCGCAACGCCATTCTGCCTGTCATCACCTACGTCGGCCCCATGCTGGCCAGCCTGATGACCGGTTCTTTCGTGGTGGAAAAGATCTTCTCCGTGCCCGGTCTGGGCCGCGACTTCGTATCTGCCATCACCAACCGTGACTACACCATGATCATGGGCACCACCATCCTGCTGTCCAGCATGGTCATCATTGCAAACGTGATCGTGGATATCCTTTATAAGATCATCGACCCGCGCATCAAGCTGCAGTAAGAGAAAGGAGCGATTTTCATGGAAAACATTAAAAAGAATCCGCTCAGCCTGCAGCTCAACGCGGAGGATTTTCTGCCCGCCAGCAATGAGGAAAAGCAGAGTCTGGTGGTCATGCGCGAAAGCGTCAACTTCTGGAAGGACGGTATCCGCCGCCTGAAGAAGAACAAGATCGCCATGGTCAGCTTTGTGTTCATCATTGCCATTGCCATCTTTGCCTACCTGCTGCCCGCCGTCTGGCCTTACAGCTATTCCGAGCAGATGAAGGGCAGCAACAACCTGAAGCCCTTTGAGTACTCTGCTTCCGAGCAGGCACGTATCGACGCGGGCGAAAAGGTGTTCCCGCACATTCTGGGCACCGACCGTATGGGTCGTGACTTCGCTGTGCGTATCATGATGGGCACCCGCGTCAGCCTGTCTGTCGGTCTGATCGCTTCTGTGCTGGTGCTGATCATCGGTGCCACCTACGGTGCGGTCGCGGCTTTTGCCGGCGGCTGGGTGGACAATATCATGATGCGTATTACAGATATCCTGTACACCATCCCCGATATTCTGCTGATTATCCTGCTGGGCATGGCTCTGAAAGATCCGCTGGATGCACTGGCTACCAAGCCCGGCTTCAAGTGGATGCAGACCCTTGGCCCCAACATGATCTCCATCTTCATCATCTTTGCTCTGCTGTACTGGGTGGGCATGGCGCGTATCGTGCGCAGCCAGATCCTGATCCTGAAGGAGAGCGAGTACGTTACCGCTGCCCGCGCACTGGGCGCTTCCAGCGGCCGTATCATCAAGAAGCACCTGCTGACCAACTGCATCGGCACCCTGATCGTGACCACCACCCTGCAGATCCCGGCTTCCATCTTCACCGAGAGCTACCTGAGCTTCATCGGTCTGGGTGTTGCAGCCCCGCTGCCGTCTCTGGGTTCTCTGGCCACCGATGCCGTCAAGGGCATGAACACCTACCCCCATCTGCTGATCGCCCCCGCACTGATGATCAGCGTGATGATCCTTGTGTTCAACCTGTTCGGCGATGGCCTGCGCGATGCCTTTGACCCGAAGCTGAAGAATTGATGAGGTGAACAGAAATGAGCGAGAAAATTCTTGATATCAAAGATGAACGCCTTTCTTTCTTCACCCCTGCGGGCGAAGTAAAGGCACTGAACGGCGTTTCCTTTACCATGAATCAGGGCGATGTTCTGGGCGTTGTGGGTGAGTCCGGCTCCGGTAAGTCGGTCACCGCCTACTCTGTTATGGGTCTGACCGCTTATCCCGGCAAGCTGGTGGGCGGCAAGGTGTGGTTCAACGGCCACGAGATTGAGAACATGAAGGAGAAGGACTTCCGCAAGATCCGCGGCAACGAGGTCTCCATCATCTTCCAGGACCCCATGACCAGCCTGAACCCCGTGTACACCATCGGCAATCAGATCGTGGAGGTCATCCGCCTGCACACCGATAAGAACAAGGCCGATGCATGGGCACGCGCCAAGGAGCTGCTGGAGCTGGTTGGCATCAATGAGCCTGAGAAGCGTCTGAAGCAGTACCCCCACGAGCTGTCCGGCGGTATGCGCCAGCGCGTGATGATCGCCATTGCACTGGCCTGTGAGCCCAAGCTGCTGATCGCTGACGAGCCCACCACCGCACTGGACGTGACCATTCAGGCACAGATCCTTGAGCTGATGCAGGATCTGCGCAAGAAGCTGGGCATGAGCATCATCATGATCACCCACGATCTGGGCGTTGTGGCTTCCATGTGCGAGAAGATCGCCGTGATGTACGCCGGCCACATCGTGGAGTACGGCACCACCGACGAGATCTTCTACCAGCCGGGCCACGAGTACACCAAGGGCCTGATCAACTCCATCCCCAAGCTGAACACCGAGGTGCGTGAGCGTCTGGTGCCCATTGAGGGTACCCCTGTGGACCTGCTGAATCCGCCGGCCGGCTGCCCCTTTGCGCCCCGCTGCAAGAACTGCATGAAGATCTGTCTGAGCAAGATGCCTCCGCGCACCGAGCTCAGCGACACCCACTATACCTACTGCTGGCTGCAGCAGAAGGCTGCATTTGAGAAAGGGGAAAAGGCAGAATGAGTGAACAGAAGACGCTGGTTGAAGTCCAGCACCTGCAGCAGTATTTCCCCGCCGGCGGTGTGGGCAAGAACCGCAAGTACGTTCAGGCTGTGGATGACGTGAGCTTTGCCATCCGCAAGGGCGAGACCCTGGGTCTGGTGGGCGAGTCCGGCTGTGGCAAGACCACCACCGGCCGCACCCTGCTGCGCCTGTACGAGCCCACCGGCGGCAAGATCTACTATGACGGCAACCTGCTGTTCGATAAGGACAACAAGATCGCAGTGGATATGCTGCCCTACCGCCGTCGGATGCAGATCGTTTTTCAGGATCCGTACGCAAGTCTGGACCCCCGCATGACCATTGGCGACATCGTGGGCGAGGGCATTGATATCCATCATCTGGCCGAGAACGAAAAGGACCGCCACGATAAGATCATCGCTCTGCTGGAGCGCGTTGGCCTGAACAGCGAGCACGCAAACCGCTACTGCCACGAGTTCTCCGGCGGTCAGC
>ERZ780198.3575-NODE-3575-length-10486-cov-2.644425_pt1 | contig 10486 bp, 10 predicted proteins | sample MGYA00510979_ERZ780198 | MGnify/ENA primary metagenome ERZ780198 (study PRJEB29588, sample SAMEA2158039) | human gut metagenome | biome: human gut; feature: human-associated habitat; material: faeces | place: Denmark | collected 2008/2010 ...
CAATGGGTGCAGGGATTGTCCGACTTTTTAGTTGCTAATCTTGGCTTCTTTTTTGTGCCACCCGGTGTGGCGCTGATGCTTTATTTTGATGTGATTGCGGCACAGTTTTGGCCGATTGTGATTGCTACCTTAGTCAGTACAGTTCTGGTGCTTGTAGTCACCGGATGGGTTCATCAATTAGTTCGTAAATCAAATGGAATATTTAGAAAATAAGTTCTTCTTGTTGGCGGTTACTTTCGGAGTATTCTTTCTGTCACGTATCGTTCAGAAGAAGACAGGCTGGGTTATTTTGAACCCTATATTGCTTACCATTGCCGTGCTTATTCTGTTTTTGAAATTTGCAGGCATCAGTTATGAAACTTATAATGAAGGCGGACAGCTTATCGAATTTTGGCTGAAGCCGGCGGTAGTGGCATTGGGCGTTCCTTTATATTTGCAGTTGGAGATGATAAAGAAGCAGTTGTTGCCAATTATCATTTCGCAGTTGGCAGGATGTTTGGTAGGATTGGTGACTGTGGTCGTCATTGCCAAACTGTTGGGAGCTACACCCGATATCATCTGTTCGTTGGCTCCGAAGTCGGTTACTACTCCTATTGCAATGGAGGTGTCGAAAGCTACCGGAGGAATTCCTTCATTGACGGCGGCTGTCGTTGTGGTTGTGGGATTATTTGGAGCGGTGTTCGGCTTTAAGGTGTTGCGTGTGGGACATGTAGGAAGTCCCATTGCCCAAGGTTTGTCCATGGGAACGGCTACTCATGCAGTGGGAACATCTACGGCAATGGAAATCAGTGGAAAATATGGAGCTTATGCCAGTCTGGGATTGACATTGAACGGGATAATGACAGCCGTTTTCACTCCAACAATCCTTAAATTATTGGGTGTAATTTAACAAAAATGCCTCTATCTTTGTTATTAAAGAAACAAACATTTTATGATAGAATTCAAAGACATTACTTTAGCGGATAAAGAGCTGATACAGTCGTTTACACTTAACAGCCAACGTCGCAATTGCGACTTGTCGTTTGCCAACCTTTGTAGTTGGACATTCTTATACCAGACCAAGTATGCCGTTTTGGACGGTTATCTGTTGCTTCGCTTTTATGCCGGTGAAGAGCTAGCCTACATGATGCCGGTAGGAACAGGAGACGTAAAACCGGTGCTGGAGGCACTGATTGAGGATGCAGAAGCGTTGGGGGCAAAGTTCCGTATGCTGGGGGTATGTGTAGGGATGAAAGCAGACCTTGAAGCAGTGATGCCGGGGCGTTTCACCTTTACCGAAGATCGTGACTATTTCGACTATCTTTATCTGCGCACTGACCTGGCTGCCTTGAAAGGTAAAAAGTATCAGTCTAAACGTAATCATATTAACAAGTTCAAGAAGCAGTATCCCGATTATGAGTACAGGCTTCTGACTCCCGAGCTTGTTCCCGAATGCCTGAAAATGGAAGAAGAATGGTGTCGTGCCAATAATTGCGATGAACAAATGGCTTTGGGGGCCGAACGGCGGTCCATGACCTTTGCCCTTCATCACATGGAAGAGTTGGGGTTGACCGGAGGAGTGTTACATGTGAATGGAAAGATAGCCGCATTTACATATGGGGCCCCCATCAACTATCAGACATGGGACACTTGTGTGGAGAAAGCGAATACCGATATCGAAGGTTCTTATGCCATGATAAACTATGAGTATGCCAATCATATCGGTGAACAGTATATGTATATCAATCGCGAGGAGGATCTTGGACTGGAGGGGCTGCGTAAGGCGAAGCTTTCTTATCAGCCGACTATCTTGCTCGAAAAATGTATAGCCGAACTCAATGACCACAAAGGATGAAGTAAAAGCATTGTGGAAACTCTGTTTCACGGATAGTGATGAGTTTACCGACTTGTATTTCGACCTGAGATATAAGGATGATATCAATATGGCTGTGCGTGAAGAAGGAAAAATCATTTCTGCTTTACAAATGATTTCCTACCCGATGACTTTTTGCGGGGAGACGATTGCTACTTCTTACGTTTCCGGTGCGTGCACCCATCCCGATTACAGGTCGCATGGAGCCATGCGGCGATTGTTGAGGCTGACGCATCGTCGCATGTATGATGACGGCATTCTGCTCAGCACTCTTATACCGGCAGAGAAATGGTTGTTTGGCTATTATGCAAAGTCGGGATATACTCCGCGATTCGGTTATGTGATGGAAAGGGTAAACGTAGAAAAACTTATCCCTTCCGGTTCTTATAGGGTGGAAGAGGAGGATGAGGCTTCAGCCGAACTGTATCAGTATTTCGACAATCGTATGCGCGAGCGTGCCTGCTGTATGTTGCATAGTTATGAGGATTTTCTGGTTATCATGGCGGACTTACGACTGGGAGGGGGTAAGGTGCTTGTGGCACGCCGGGCGGATCGGATGGCAGGGATGGCTTTTGTGGTAATGGATGCCGGAAGCTTATATATTAAGGAGTTATTGGCAGATGGTATTCCCGGACAGACAGGTTTTGAGGCGGTCAAAGATACCTTGTTGTCGGCAGCTGTAACCCTATACCCCGGAGCTGTCATCGAGTATATTCATCCTTCTTCCGGGGATTCGTCCACGTTGGGAATGGCGCGTTTGATTCATGTGGAAAAGATGCTGTCCATACTTGCAAGGAAACACCCGGTGCTGAGTCTGTCCATTCAAATAGAAGACGATGATGCTATTCCTGAGAATAATGGTTACTATATTGTGGAAAACGGTAATTGTTATCGTGAATATCGGGAAGGAAGAGAATATCATCTTTATACGATAGAAAGCCTGACAGCCAAGTCTTTTGAAACGGAGCATCCTTATATGAGTTTGATGCTCAACTGAAGAAATGCGAATAAAAATTTCAAAGTTACTATATGAGACTGTCCAAGAAGATTATTGTATTATCTTTTGTTCTGTCATTCAGAATGTAGTGAAGAACAGCATATTAATGAATGTATTCAGATTTCTTATTTTGTCCGGAAGGAGAAAATAAGAAATTAGCTGAACATTTTGGACAGTCTCATATACAGTGAATAATTTTTATTTAGGTATATCCTCCTGATATAGTATATGAACTACTTTAAAGCAACTCTTGCAGTGGGGCGAGTTTCATGCTGTTCGAACCCTTTATGAGAATATAGAATCCTTTCGGCTTAGACTTTTTCAGGACTTCTGATAATTGACGGGCATCCTGATAATGTTCGTAAGAGGAGGTCGCTTGTCCGAACTCTTCTCCAACCAAGATTACGCGCTCAAATTTACATTCATCTATGTAACTGACTATTTTTTGATGTTCTTCATGACTACTCTTTCCCAATTCTTTCATATCGCCTAGAATGACCATCTTATGCAGCACTTCCATCCGGCGGAAATTCTCCAATGCCGCCATCATGCTGGTAGGGTTGGCGTTGTAGGCATCCACTATCAGATTATTGTCGGCAGTTGGGGTAAGCTGCGAGCGATTGTTGTGTGGAATATATTCTTCCAGTGCTTTTGAAATATCTTCTTCTGATACATTGAAAAAACGTCCGATGGCGATGGCGGCAAGGGCATTTTTAAGGTTATAAGAGCCTATCAGGTGGGTGCTTACCTTATGTCGTCTGTCTTCGTGCCTCCACTCGAAAGTGAGGAATGGGGCACATATTCCTGCCTTGCCGCTAACATAGAGTTCCGCTTCGTCTTCTGTGCCGTAGGTGATACAGGTCAGCCCTTTTGAAATCTTATTAAGATGCTCATTATCCCTATCGATGAAAATGGTGTGTTCACCTCCGTAACGTAAATGTTCGTATAACTCTCCTTTGGTTTTTATCACTCCTTCAAAAGAGCCGAACCCTTCAAGGTGTGCCTTGCCCACATTGGTGATAATACCGTAATCGGGCTCAACGATGGCAGAGAGCGTTTTGATTTCACCCGGATGGTTTGCTCCCATTTCTATCACGGCAAGTTCGTCATCGGGAGTGAGGCGTAGCAGTGTGAGTGGCACGCCGATGTGGTTGTTCAGATTGCCCAATGTATAAAGTATCCGGTATTTTTTTTGAAGTACGGCGGCTATCAGTTCTTTGGTGGTGGTCTTTCCGTTGGTACCGGTGATGCCTATAATGCGGGTATCTAATGTACGGCGATGGAAGTTGGCCAACTCCTGTAAGGTTCTCAGGCAGTTGTCAACCAAAAGGATATGCGGGTTTTCACCGGCGTATTGTTCTTCGTCCACTACCGCATATCGGCAACCTTTCTCCAGCGCTTGTGCAGCGAAGGCGTTCCCATTGAATGTCTCTCCCTTCAAGGCTATGAACATGGAGCCTTCAGGACAGTTACGGCTGTCGGTGGTTACTCCACTGCATTCCGTAAAGCATTTATATAAAGTTGAAATATCCATTATACCTTCTATTAATATTAGTTGCGGCAAAGATAGCTGAAAAATAGTTCAGGAAATAACAAAAACTCAAGAATTGTGCGTACTTTTGTACGACATAAATAACACTTCGTAGAGATGATGAACAAAGAGAGTAAATACATTAATGTAAAGGGGCAGTTGATGGATCTGTCGGAGCCTCGGGTAATGGGGATTCTGAATGTAACACCCGATTCCTTTTACAGTGAAAGCCGTCTCCAGACAGTGGAAAAGATTGCTGCACGTGTGGTGGAAATAGTAAATGAGGGTGCTGACTTTATTGATATCGGTGCATACTCCTCTCGTCCGAATGCCGACCATGTTTCATTGGAAGAAGAAATGAATCGCCTGCGGATGGGACTTGAAGTGATTACTGATGTGTGTCCTTCGATTCCCATTTCGGTAGACACTTTCCGGGCAGATGCAGCACGGATGTGTGTGGAAGAATATGGCGCAGCCCTCATTAATGATATCTCGGCAGGAGAGATGGATTCCGAGATGTTTTCTACTGTGGCCGGGCTGGGTGTTCCTTACATTATCATGCACATGAAGGGTACTCCGCAAACCATGCAGCAGGCTCCGCATTATGATAATTTGATGAAGGAAATATTCCGGTATTTTGCACGGAAGATACATCAGTTATATGAGTTGGGTGTGAAAGACCTTATTCTTGATCCCGGTTTTGGTTTTGGTAAGACACTGGAACACAACTACGGGCTCATGGGATGTTTGGAAGATTTTGCTCTTTTTGACCTTCCGGTATTGGTGGGGATATCGCGCAAGTCGATGATTTACAAACTTCTGGACGGTACTCCCGAAAATGCGCTGAACGGCACGACCGTACTCAATACCATTGCGCTCATGAAGGGTGCTGACATTTTGAGGGTACACGATGTGAAGGAGGCTGTGGAAGCTGTGCGGATTGTGCGACAGATGAAGTCCTGTGCTATCGACTGTTAATAGTATAATCTTGAATAATAATATAGCGAAAGATGTTTATCGACTTTAGTATAAAAGACCTTATTGATATCCTGCTGGTGGCTTACTTGCTATATCAGACTTATCGGCTGATGAAGGATTCGGGTTCAATCAACATTTTTACGGGGATTCTGGTTTTCATCGGCATTTGGCTGATTGTGTCACAAGTTCTTGAGATGAAGCTTTTGGGCTCTATCTTTGATAAGTTGGTAAGCGTAGGTGTGCTGGCTCTGATTATTTTATTTCAGGATGAGTTGCGCCGTTTTCTTGTTACGCTGGGTTCGCATAAGCGCTTGGGCAGTTTTTTCCGCTTTCTGACGGGAAATAAGCAGGAGAAGACCGAGAAGGCGGACATTATGCCGATAGTACTTGCCTGTATGAGCATGAGTAAAGGCAAGGTAGGGGCGTTGATTGTCATCGAAAAGAGTATGCCGCTGAATGATATTATCCGTACGGGTGAGATTATTAATGCCAATGTCAATCAAAGGTTGATTGAAAATATATTTTTCAAGAACAGTCCGTTGCACGATGGGGCAATGATTATACGTCACAAACGCATTGAGGCGGCCGGTTGTATTCTTCCGGTGTCTCATGATTTGAATATTCCCAAAGAGTTGGGATTACGGCATCGTGCAGCCATGGGGGTGTCGCAGGAGACGGATGCGCTGGCCATAATCGTATCCGAAGAGACCGGGGGTATTTCGGTAGCTTATAAGGGACAATTCCATCTCCGACTTACTGCTGAGGAGTTGGAACGTATTTTAACGAAAGAAGAGTAGAATTTGACCAAACAGATTTATCATGCTTTGGCTGCTACTGTTGAGCAAACTCATGTGTCTGTCCAATAGCAGGAAGCAGAAAACCATGTTTCACACATATCAGTGGGTTAATGCTTTGCTTTACAATAACTTGATGTGAAACGAGAACTTTTCGTTTACGGTAAATGCCTGTTTGGGGGTTGTGGAAAATGATTAGCTTTACATCCATGAGAAAAGAACGTATTTTGCGTTGTTGGGGTATTATCCTTCCGGTTGCATTATTAATTTATATCATGCTCTGCCGCTTCCTTCCCGGTTGCGCACGCGGATATGCCGATTATGTCTATCCGAATGTATCCTTTGTTTTGTCGGCTGTTTCGTCCGTAATTCCTGTTTCTTGGGAGGAGATAATGGCTGTAGTTGTGGTGTCTCTGATGATATTTATTCCGGTCATGGCGCGCAGGCGTGGAGAGGGGTGGCTCGTTATTTTCCGACGTTTGACTTTGTTGGTATTGTGGATAATCATCTGGTTTTATATGGCATGGGGATTGAATTACTTCCGTCCGAGTCTTTATGCACGTTGTAATTTGAGACCTGTGGAATATGAAGAAGAGGTATTCATGAAATTTTTGGATGTCTACACAGAGGGACTGAACGCTTCATTTACGCATGACACCGGCATAGAAAAAGAGGAGGTGGAGACTATCGTCAAGAGAAACTATGCCGGTCTTTCCTCTTGTTATGGGTTGGCCCGTCCGCAACCGTGGCAGCATATCAAGCATTTTGGATTTACTCCGCTATATTCGAGCGTGGGCGTATTGGGTGCCATGGGACCGTTTTTTGCCGAGGCACAAGTGAATGAAGACGTACTCCCCGAACAATATCCCTTTACGATGGCACATGAGTTTGCTCATTTGCTGGGAGTGGGCAGTGAGGCGGAGGCAAATTATTTTGCTTTCCTTGTCTGTATGCAGTCGGACTCCGATGCAATGAGATACAGCGGATACTTCAGCCTGTTGCCCTATGTGGCGGTCAGTGCCAGGAAGTTATTATCCGATGACAGGTTTCAGGAGTGGGGAAAAACAGTCCGTCCGGAAATATGGCAGGATTATGAGGTGAAGCAGGAGTATTGGAGTGAGAAGTATAGTCCTCTACTTGGCGGAATGCAGGATTTTGCTTATAATCTTTTCCTGAAAGGGAACCGTGTTTCGGAAGGAAAGAAAAATTATGGTCGGGTGGTAGAGCTTCTCATCGCCGCTTCATATAATCGGGAGAAAGGAGAGTTTGAGGATTGGGGACGTGAAGTATCTGTTGCTCTTCCGTAACGGTTGCTTTTCTTTTTTCCGGCTGTCGATGGGTTGGTCGCCGGGACTTTACTTATTGGCTTAATTCCCGGAAAGTAAATTTTTCAGTTCTTTTCAATGATATTTCTTGTTTATATGGCTGCTTTTTTCTATCTTTATGTCCTACAATAGCAGTGTTTTCGCAGCTTTGAGGTCGACGGACTTTTTTTGTCAGAAAGAGCTATTTTGTTTTATAGAATCTCAAACATGCCAAATCCCTGTGCATTTTTCGCTCCAAGTCCGGTCTGGTAAAGGAAATCAAGGTATTTTCTTTTTCCTGACAGGCGATAAGTTCCGAACCAGGCAGTAATATAACTGCCCTGATATCTGGTAACAAGTCTTTTCGGGCATGAACTTTTCCCATTGCTCAAAATTATTGGAGATGCCGGTGGTATACCGTAATACGCTTCATACTTTCGATAAAAAGTTTCATTAATTTTATCATAGAAAGTTACGGATGAAATTGTCCGAGATTTTTTCATAAAACTCTGGTTCTTTCGGCGAATAATAGTAGATTTTTTCAGTTATTGCATCGGTGGAATAGACCGTGAGCGGTGCTTTCATCCGAATCAGCAGTTCTTCGTCTTCTACGGTATAGTCACTTAACTCTGTCTGCACATCCATGCAGACAGTCTGACCAAATGTAACTCCGTGATTCCAGAAGCTTTCCGCCAAAAGACGGATCAGCAGCGGCTCCGGGCTTCGCACTTCAAATTGAATATAGCTCTGAAACTGGATTTTACGTTCAAATATCCTGTAATCTCCCATTAACTGGCTGAACTGGAACATTTTATATTGTCTTTTTCCGCTCATATAACCGCCATCATGCAGAAAATCTGCATAATCCGGCATGATTCCCAGTGCACGGTAGATGATTGCCTGCACAATATGATTATAATTGAGCGGCAGTGTAATCGGTTCTTCCAGATTGATGTATACCATTAACTGCATAGTGTTTTTTCCTTTTCTGCTTCTGCCATAATGTGGCTCCTCTTTTTAATTATAGTCCATGGTGATATCTTCTGATAAGATAGGAGGCAGTTCCTGCTTCACATTGATATCATTTCTTCCCCGTGCCATACCTCCTCCGTTGAGTGTTCTGTGATTATGCACAAACCACTGATAGCCTTCCTGGAGTACGATATTTCTTTGCTGTCTTGTTTTCGGATAGGTAATCTCCACATCTTCCGAAACTGCTTCCAGGTTTGCTATTTTATAAAATTCATCTTTTACTTCTGTACTTAATTCTGCTTTTTCATAGGTAAGCCCCTGAAATGCATATTCCTCATCTGCTTTGTAATTCAGCTTTCCATCTTCAACCCAGATTTTTCTTTCGCAAACCTTTTTTACTTTACAGGAAACACTGCCAAATCCCAGCGGCTTGGCTCCGCCAAGTTTCAGTCCCAGTCCCTCTGTTCCACTGTTTAAAATCCAGATCAGCTGTTTCAACTGTTTGTCAGAGATGGATTCAAAATACAGCTTTCCTTCAAAAACCACTTTGTCCCTTACCGGCCGAATGGTTTTGTTCAGATTTCCAGGCTCGATATGAGGTAAGTTTTCTATTTCTAGTCTTTGATGATGCCAGTAATATTTCCTGCCTCGTAAAACTCCTGGATTGGCATAAGTATTTCTTTCTCTTGTATAATAATCGTAAGTCCAGAAATTAGCTCCTTCCGGTCTTTGCAGATAGAACTCCGTATTTCCAAGTTTTGGCTCGCCAAGCGATGTCAATGTGATCTTTCCTGAATTTCTTTCGCTGTAGTAGTATTCTTCCGGATTCTTTTTCTTCTCTACATACAGATCTGAAAAACGTATTTTCGAACCCATACATGACTGATTATCTGCTTCTACATATCCGAAAAGATCACATGCCGGACAAATTCTCTCACCTTTGGATATCTTACACGGTGCAAATGCTCCTGCAAGCTTTCCTATACTGTTCACGGATAATTCTTTTGTGATGCATGCCGGTGCTAAATATAAAATTCCTTCTCCCGCTTTGGAATAGTTGACCGGAAAATAGCCTTCTCCCCTTGTCTTCAGAAAGGTTTCTAGATCTTTCTGATATTCCCGATAGGCTCTTTCTGCTGTTCCTCTTGTTCTCAGATCCGGCTGTGCGAGATAAGATTCCAGCACCGGATACAGTTTCTTTTCAATCTCGTCCCTTGATATTTCAATCGCATTTTGGTTTTCTCTGATGCAGTAAAGATGATAACGTTTCTTTCTCATTCCCATGCCCCACTTCAACAGATATCCTTTTTTTCTGCTACCTGCTTCTCGCTCTGTGAGACCATACTGAGTGATCACCTTAGGACGCCTTCTTTCATCCATCCCCGGAAAACGATAATAAACACAGATTCCATTTCTATAACCGTCAAAACCAGCTGGCGGAGTTTCCGGACTGCCCTCTGCTCCGATTCGCAATGAGCTTGCCGAACATAACAAAAGTCTGCCTAACGGATTCCGATAAATCAATCCTGGGTTGAATTTTTCCATACTTCGTTTGACCGGATATTCTTCTTCATTCAAAAGTCCCATGCAGGAATCGGTAAGTGTTTCGTATACATTTCTTACGGTTCCTCGCATTTCACTGCCCGGAATGACCGGAACATGGTAATCTCCATTCTCTCCATTATCATACTTTTTGCCCGACTCCAATTCTGTATAAGAATAAAAATCATACGATTTATGTAGTTTTTCTTTTGGCCCATTCTCGCTGGCCTCTGACTCCGAAAAAGCCGTCTCAGAACTGGAATTTGGAATAAAAAGCGGCGTTTTGGTTGTCAGGGTATAGTGGATCACTCCGGTATGGGTATCTTGATCTTCATAGGCTGTCGCTTTTTGTTTCGGAAAATGAATAAAATTATAGGGATTTACAAAATCTCTCATCACGCTTTCACCTCTTTCAGACGATAATTTTTTATTTTCAGCAGATCATTTTCATCGTAAACCAGATAATTGACCACCTCGATACAGGATGCATGATTTTTCTCTTTTTCATCTTCATGC
>ERZ780198.3576-NODE-3576-length-10485-cov-6.350719_pt1 | contig 10485 bp, 10 predicted proteins | sample MGYA00510979_ERZ780198 | MGnify/ENA primary metagenome ERZ780198 (study PRJEB29588, sample SAMEA2158039) | human gut metagenome | biome: human gut; feature: human-associated habitat; material: faeces | place: Denmark | collected 2008/2010 ...
AAAGGGAAGACTACTGAGTGCAACGGTATCACAAGTACCAAGTGGAAAGTATTATGTTTCATTATGTTATACGGATGTAGAAGAAGTATTATTTCCACTAACATATAATGAAACAGGTATAGATCTAGGTATCAAGGATTTTATCATATTGAGTAATGGAGAAAAGGTAGAGAATCCAAAATATCTGAAGAAGTCGATTGAGAAACTGAAAAAGCTACAGAAGCAGCAGTCACGAAAAACAAAGGGCGGCCGCAACTGGATCAAAAACAGGATAAAGATCGCAAGACTTCATGAAAAGATAGCGAATCAAAGAATGGATTTTATCAACAAACTATCTACTAGAATCATTAGAGAATATGACATCATCTGTATTGAAGATTTAAAAGTAGAGAACATGCTTAAAAACCACAATCTAGCCCAGTCTATATCGGATGTATCCTGGTCAAAGTTTACAACACAGCTAGAATACAAAGCCCAGTGGTATGGCAAGGTGATTAAGAAAGTGGATACGTTCTATGCGAGCAGTCAGACCTGTCATTGTTGCGGATATAAGAATGAAGGAACAAAAGATTTAAAAGTAAGAGAATGGACATGTCCAAAATGCCATTCAAATCATGACAGAGATGTAAATGCATCTATCAATATATTGATGCAAGGCATATTAGCAAATTAGCTAAAAATAAAAAGAACCGCAGGAACTGCGGGGATAGCTTGGTAAGAAAGGTTTCGATAGAAACCTGTTCCCAAGAATCTCGTCACTTCAGTGATGAGAGGTTCAAGGCATTCGGTTTAAGAGATGCGATTACACCTATCGTTGCCTTTTCGTATGGTATGCAAAATAAGCAGCGTGTTAAAGATGGAATCAAGTATGGCTTAATCTATACTATCGTATTAATGGTCTTGGGTACTCTAATTACAGAACTATTCCCAAACTTTTTTGCGACACTATTTAATGCAGGACAATCCAGAATATATTTCATCAGTGCTGTTCGAATCATATCCGTTAGCTTTGTGTTTGCGGGTGTAAATATCGCATTTCAAGGTGTGTATCAAGCTTTGAATGGAGGTATGGAATCCTTGATCGTATCCTTGCTTAGACAAGCCATTTTGATTTTACCTTTGGCCTGGGGATTTTCAAAATTAGTCATTCAATATGATAGGGATGTATCTTTGATTTGGTATGCATTTGTGATTACGGAAGTTTTATCTTGTGTTGTGGGATGGGTATTTTTAAGACGAATTGAGAAAAAGAAGATGGTGTTTGATTAAGGTCAAACACTTTTTCTTTTGTGTGGTGTATAATAAAGTACATACGGAGGAAACATATGGAACAAGATTCTCTATTTTCAATACAAGAAGACACAAGGCCTTTAGCCGATCGTATGCGTCCGGAAACATTGGATGAATATGTAGGACAAAAACAGCTTGTTGCCAAGGGAAATCTTTTGTGGCAAATGATTGAACATGATCAAGTGACATCGATGATTTTCTGGGGTCCACCAGGAGTAGGAAAAACGACGTTGGCACGTATTATTGCCCATCAGACAAAGAGTTATTTTGTGGATTTCTCAGCTGTTACTAGTGGCATTAAAGAAATCAAGGAAGTTATGAAACAGGCCGATACGCGTAGGGCCTTAGGACAAAAAACAATACTATTCGTAGATGAAATCCATCGTTTTAATAAGGCGCAACAAGATGCATTTTTACCCTATGTTGAAAAGGGAAGCATTATTTTAATTGGTGCTACAACAGAAAATCCTAGTTTTGAGATTAATTCTGCCCTTTTATCTAGGTGTAGAGTGTTTGTGTTAAACAGTCTAAATACGGATGACTTAAAAGATTTGATTATTCGCGCTATTTCCAGTTCAAAAGGATTAGGTAATTTAAAAATACATATTACGGATGAAGATATAGAGGCGATTGCCGCATTTTCAGGTGGGGATGCCCGCTTTTGTTTAAATACATTAGAGATGGTTGTATATAATAGTCCAAGTGAATTGGATGGAATTCATGTTTCACAGGATATTTTGAAGCAGTGCCTTCAAAAAAGGTCGTTATTGTATGATAAAAAAGGGGAGGAACACTATAATATTATTTCGGCTCTACATAAAAGTGTACGAAACTCCGATGTACAGGCCGCTGTATATTGGTTAGCGCGTATGTTAGAGGCTGGAGAAGACCCTTTATATATCGCAAGAAGATTCGTTCGTATGGCTAGTGAAGATATTGGTATGGCAGATTCTAGAGCCTTAGAAATCTGTGTGGCAGCCTATCAGGCATGTCACTATTTAGGTGTTCCAGAATGCAATGTGCACTTAACGCATGCAGCTGTATATTTGGCTTTAGCTCCAAAATCAAACGCTTTAGAAGTGGCTTATAATAATGCGAAAAGTGATGCACTAAAAACATTAGATCAGCCAGTGCCTTTACACATTCGTAATGCGCCGACAAAGTTAATGAAAGATTTAGGCTACAGTAAAGGATATGAGTATTCACATGATTATGAATATCACATGACGGATATGCAATGTCTTCCAGATGCTCTAGTTGGTAAAGAATATTATGTACCAAGTGATCAGGGATCTGAAGTGAAGGTGCGAAATCGTCTTGCGCAGATTAAACAAATCAAGGCAATGGTGCATAGAAATCGTATGATGAAGAAAAAATAGTTGAAAAAAGATATAAGATGGAATAGTGTATTTCAGTAGAAAGAGGTCATTATGAAAATAGAAATTCATAGTTTACAAGAAACACAGGAATTTGCCACTAAAATGGCAGATCTTTGTAGAAATAAACAATTAGTCATTACATTAGATGGAGATTTGGGTGCAGGTAAAACAACTTGGACAAAAAGCTTTGGGAAAGCGTTAGGTGTAAAGAATGTAATCAATTCACCAACTTTTACAATCTTAAAGGATTATAAACAAGAAGGTGGAGTCCCTTTCCATCATATTGATGCGTATCGTTTAGAAGGAAAATGTCAGGACTTAGGTTTTGAAGATTGTTTTGATGAAGGAATTACTGTAGTAGAATGGTCTGAATTTATTGAAGATCAATTGCCACAAGACCATATCAAAATTTCTTTTGAAGAAGGTATCGATGAAAATCGTACAGTGACATTAGAATATACGGGTCCTGTATCAAAAAGTATTGTGGAGGCATATCATGATTAGTTTATGTATGGATAGTGCTTATAAAGCATTAGTGTTAGGTTTATATAAAGATGGAACATTGATTGATGGTGTATCTATTGAAGCATTCAAGAAACAAAGTGAAACGATTTTTGTGGAATTAAATCAATTGTTTGAAAAGACAGGTTTAGACTATAAAGACGTAGATGAAGTGATCATTACAGATGGTCCTGGATCTTATACAGGCATTCGTATTGCGATGACAATTGCGAAAGTATTTTGTACACAAATGCATAAAACATTAAAGTGTATTAGTACAATGCAGTTGTTTGCGGGCATGGATGAAAGTGCCAATGTTATTTTGGATGCGCGTAGTAAAAGAGCGTATGTAGCACACTTAGAAAAGGGTGTTGTGGTTGGAAAAACACAAATTTTAGAAGTCGATCAATTGGAAGATTTCTTAAATGAACATCCTGGAACTTTATATGGAGATGGATATTTAGTGAATCAAGAAGCTGCAAGTTGTGATTTCTTGAAGAATTTTATGGAGGTACCGAGTCGTACAATTGAAAATGTACATGCCTTAGTTCCTCAATATTTAAAAGAAAGTGATGCTTATAAAGCATGATTTTTAAAGAAATGAAAGACACGGATCTTGTTCGTGTTTTAGAACTTGAACAAGCTTGTTTTAAACAGCCTTGGCTAGAAAAAGATTGTTTATATGAATTGAATGAGAATCCCTTTTCTCATGGTTGGATTTTACTAGATGAAGATACCATTGTTGGATACGCCTTTTTATGGGAAACCTTTGAAATGGCGCAGCTAGCTCGTATTGGAGTCGATCTTGACTTAAGAAAAAGAGGATATGGTAAAGAATTGATGATGCATTTGTTTGATCGAGCTCGAGAAGCGGCTTGTGAATATATGACATTAGAGGTTCGTGCTAGCAATGAGGCAGCCTTGAATTTATATCGAAAAATGGGCTTTATTCAAGTCAATGTATCTAAAAGTTATTATCCAGATGGAGAAGATGCCATTGTGATGACATTGGCATTGTAGGAGGATTATATGATTATTATCGGAATTGAAAGTAGTTGTGATGAAACAGCCGTTGCGGTTGTCAAAGATAAAAAGGAAGTATTATCAAGTGTAGTCGCAAGCCAAATTGATGTGCATACAGAATTTGGTGGGGTCGTACCCGAAGTTGCGAGTCGTATTCATGTAGAAAATATTTCGTATTGTATTGAAAAAGCATTGAAGGATGCCAATATCACTATGGAAGATGTGGATGCGGTTGCCGTTACGCAAGGTCCAGGCTTAATTGGATGTTTACACGTTGGTGTGCAAGCTGCCAAGACTTTGGCTTTTGCCTACCATAAACCATTAGTTCCAGTGCATCATTTGGCAGGGCATATTTATGCCAATGAATTAGTGGTGGATATGAAATATCCTGTATTGGCTCTTGTTGTTTCTGGTGGAAATACAGAACTTGTTTATATGAAGGATGAAACAAGTTTTGAAATCTTAGGAGAAACACAGGATGATGCGATTGGAGAAGCCTTTGATAAGGTGGCTCGTGTATTGGGTCTTGGATATCCTGGTGGTCCTAAAATTGATAAATTGGCAAAAGAAGGAAAGCCAGTATATGAACTGGCAAAACCGAAAACACAGGGTCGTTATGATTTTAGCTTTTCTGGATTGAAGAGTAGTGTTCTACAATTTACGAAACGTATGGAAAGACAAGGCAAGACATTTGATATGGCAGATTTAGCTTGTTCATTCCAAGAATGTGCATTGGATGAAATTTTCTCTCGAGTAAGAGCCGTATTAGATGATCATAAAGATATTCGCCATTTCGTTGTAGGTGGTGGAGTAAGTGCCAACTCAAGACTTCGTGAAAAAGTAGAAGAATTAAGAAATGAATATCCAGAAGTTGAGTTTACCGTGCCTCCAATGTATTGTTGTACAGACAATGCAAGTATGATCGGTGTTGCAGGAACCATCGCCTATCTTTCTGGAAGAAGAGGGGATGCAAGTTTAACTGCCGATTCAAGTTTAGAAATCCAATAGGAGGTTTTATGCAAGAGCTACGTTTACTTCAAGAAAAAGATTTAGAAAGTATATATCCAATCTATGTACATTATGTAAAGACAAGCGTTGCGATTTTTGATGTTGTGCCAGATTCTTTTGATGTATTTAAAGAACATATGATGGAAGTTTCAAAGACAAATCCATTTTATGTTGCACTTAATGATGATGTTCTAATTGGCTATGGCTATGTGCACCCGGCTTTTTCTAAAGAGGCGTATAAGTATTGTGTAGAACTTACTATTTATTTTAAAGAAGGAAAACATTATGGTTTGCCTTCAAAAATGTTAGATCAGCTTGAAGCGGATTGCAGAAAATTAAACATGCGTTGGATCATTTCATGCATTACAGATTCGAATGAAGAAAGTATAGCTTTTCATAAAAAACATGGCTTTACTATGTATGGTGCATTGCCATCTTGTGGTATGAAATTTGATGTGTGGCATGGTGTAGTTTGGCTTTGTAAGAGACTGGATGAGGTTAAAAAGGATTTTTCTTGTGCAAGTAATGCAACCATCTTAGGTAATGTTTCAATTGGCAAAGGTTCAAGTGTTTGGTATAACGCCGTGATTCGTAGTGAAGAAGAAACGATTGAAATTGGGCAAGAAAGCAATATTCAAGATCAGTGTGTTTTGCATACGGATTGTGGTTATCCATTAAAAATTGGTAATCGTGTTACGATTGGACATGGAGCCATTGTGCATGGTTGTACGATTGAGGATGAGGTGCTTATTGGTATGGGCGCTATTATCTTAAATGGAGCTTGTATAGGAAGCCATAGTATAATTGGTGCTGGTTGTGTTGTACCTGAAAATATGGTGATTCCACAAAAGAGTGTTGTGGTTGGAGTACCGGCTAAGATCATTAAAAAGATTTCAGAATCTCAGGTTTCTGACATTCTTTCAAATGCAGATCATTATATAAAATTATCGAAAAAATTGGGTTAGTCATTTGGCTAATCCTTTTGTATATTGTAAAATCGATGTAGTGAGGTTGATTATGGAAAACTTATTGAATTATGTACATTTAAGAAGAGATATCGACTTTTCTGTTCGTCCCTTTAATGAGGTGGATATGTTAGTATGTGCCGATTTATCTTATGTGGATTGGGATGGCATTGTGGAAAAGGATGAGGTTTCTTTAGAGGAAGCATGTCGTAAATATCTTTCTTTATATAGTGAAGAGGAATTAAAAAGTAAGTATACATTTTCAATGAATCTTCCACATTTAATTGATGCATTACAAGATACGATTCGTTATGGAAATATAAAGTTAAAGAACTATAAAAAAGTCTATAGCGATGAAGATGTGATTCAATTTAGTGTGGTAACACTTGTGTTGCCAGATGGATCTTTCGTTATTTCTTTTAGTGGTACAGATGGTAGTATTACGGGTTGGAAAGAAAATTTAATGATGACCTATAGCAAGGATCTTCCTTGTCAAATCCTGGCGAAGGATTATGTCAAAGAAACTATTGCGGATATTCCTGAAACGAGTTATTTGTTTGGATTAAAAAAGAAAAAAGTCTATCCAAAGATGTATTTGACGGGGCATTCAAAGGGTGGAAATCTGGCGATGTATGCCTATTTAAAAAATCCAGAACTACAGGGATATATTGAAGGTGTGAAAAGTTTTGATGGGCCTGGCTTTGCGGATGGTTTTTGGCAAGGTGATGAGGATGTATCTAAGATCACAAACTATATTCCTAAGGATAGCATTGTGGGTCGTGTTTTAGATCATAGAGAACAAACGAAAGTCATGGATGCCGAAGGTTCTGGTCTAGTTCAGCATGATACGCTTATGTGGAGTGTGGATGTAAAAGACTTTAATTATTGTGATGCACTCACAAAAGAGAGTGATGATTTATTGGAATATGTAAATAAGTTATTAATGAATCGTCCACTGGAAGAAAAAGAGCGTTATTGTCATTTGATTGGAGAATTATTTGATCGTATGGAAATTTATACGATTGCGGATTTAACTGAATTTTCATTTAAACAGGCATTGTCTGGAATTAAGGAGATTCGTCAATTGAATGCAGAAGAAATTAAGTTTATGTTTGAGGTTGTGAAATTTATTGCGGTGCAATCCGCTCCAATATTAGTGAAAGGAAGAAAGTAAAATGAGAAAAATAGGTTGGATTGGTGCTGGCATTATGGGCCAGCCAATGGTTATTCATTTATTGAATAAGGGTTATGAAGTGCATGTGTACGCAAGACATCCAGAAAGGGTAGAACAAGCTAAAAATGCAGGTGCCATTTTAGAAGAATCGATTGTGTCTTTGACATCCAATGTAGATGTGATTTGTACAATGGTCGGTTTTCCTAGTGATGTTAAAGAAGTATATGATGTGATTTTTAGTTGTATTGAAAAGGGTAAAACTTGTATTGATTTTACAACTTCAAGTCCAAAGTTAGCTAAAGAATTGTATACAAAAGGAAAAGAATTGGGCGTTCATGTATTGGATGCGCCAGTGACTGGTGGAGATACGGGAGCTAAAAATGGGACTCTAACTGTTTTGGTTGGTGCAGACAAAGAGGATTTTGAAGCAAATAAAGAAATCTTTGAAGCGTTTGGAACACAAATTGAGTATTGTGGCAAGGCAGGTTGTGGTCAACATGTCAAGATGGCAAACCAAATCATGATTGCGAATACGTTACAAGGTATTTGTGAGGCCATGTCGTATTTGAATTGTAAAGATGTGGATGAATCTTTCGTGTATCGCTTCTTGCGTAATGGTGCTGCTGGATCTAAACAATTGGAATTCCAAGGTAAGAAGATGTTAGAGAATGATTATGCGCCTGGTTTTTATGTGAAGCATTTTGTGAAGGATTTAAAAATTGCAGTACAAGAGGCAAATTTTCCTTTGTATGGTGTAAATCGCGTCATCAAAGAATATGTGGATCTAATGGATCGTGGTATGAGTGATTTAGGCACGCAGTGTTTGATTGAATATTTTAGAAAGCCACAAATTAAAGCAGTTATCTTTGATATGGATGGTTTGATGTTTAATACGGAGACGATGTTTAAGGATGAGTTTAAAGAGAAGGCTAAAGAATTAGGCGTTTCTTGTCCAGACTATTTTCCAGAACCTTTAATTGGTTGTGATTCAAGAAAGGTTGCAGAGTTTGAAATGATGTATCCAGGTGTGACAAGAGTTATGGAAGAAATTCAGAAAGAGCGTGCGGATTATTTCTTTACATATTTTAAAGAGCCTGGTAGTGCCAATATGGTTGGTTTACAGAATCTAATTGAGTATATTGAAGAGAATAAGATTCCTTATGCGGTGGCTTCAAGTTCGCACCCGCAGGATATTAAAAAGTTCTTGTCGCATGCAGGTTTTGTGTTAAGTCCAAATGTGATTGTATCTTCTAAAGAGGGATATAAATCAAAACCGGCTCCAGATGTTTTCTTGGCTGCAGCAAAAAGATTAGATGTAAAACCAGAAAACTGTTTAGTATTAGAGGATAGTAAGCATGGAATTATGGCAGCTGCCAATGCGAAGATGCATTCCATTTTTATCCAAGATCAGATTGCGCCAGATGACGAAATGAAGGAGTATATCCAAGAATCTTGTAAGGATTTAAATGAAGTAATTGATTATTTAAAGCGTTGTAAATAATTGGTTGCTACTTTATAATATTGTTGAGAAATTAATAGGAGGACGTAATGAAAAAAGAATTAGTCATTGTTCTTGATTTTGGAGGACAATATAATCAGTTGGTTGCACGTCGTGTTCGTGAGTGCAATGTATATTGTGAAATTTATTCATATAAAACAGATTTAGAAAAAATCAAAGCTATGAATCCAAAAGGAATTATCTTAACTGGAGGGCCAAATAGTTGTTATGAGGCAGATTCACCTACATATTCAAAGGAATTATTTGAATTGGGTATCCCAGTTCTTGGTCTTTGCTATGGCGCACAATTGATGATGCATGTATTGGGTGGAAAAGTAGAAAAAGCAGATCACCGTGAATATGGTAAGACAGAGGTTCTTGTGGATAAGACTTCTTCTAAAATCTTTGAGGGTGTATCTGAAAAAACAATTTGTTGGATGTCACACTTTGACTATATTTCACAGGTAGCACCTGGATTTGAAATTACGTCTCATACAGATAACTGTCCTTGCGCATCAAGTGAAAATGCAGAAAAAGGATTATATGCAATTCAGTTCCATCCAGAAGTATTACATACACAAGAAGGTTCAAAAATGTTATATAACTTTGTTCGTGGTGTTTGTGGATGCTGTGGTGATTGGAGAATGGATAACTTTGTTGAAGAACAAATTAAGGCTATTCGTGAAAAGGTTGGAGATGGAAAAGTTTTATGTGCCCTTAGTGGTGGAGTAGACTCTTCTGTTGCAGCTGTATTATTATCAAAAGCAATTGGTAACCAATTGACATGTGTATTTGTTGATCATGGTTTACTTCGTAAAAACGAAGGGGATGAAGTAGAAGCTGTATTTGGTCCTGAAGGTCCATATGAGTTAAACTTCATTCGTGTAAATGCGCAACAAAGATATTATGAAAAGCTAAAGGGTGTTGAAGAGCCAGAAGCAAAGCGTAAGATCATTGGTGAAGAATTCATTCGTGTATTTGAAGAAGAAGCTAAGAAAATTGGAAAAGTTGATTTCTTAGTTCAGGGAACAATTTATCCAGATGTTGTTGAGAGTGGTTTAGGTGGAGAATCTGCTGTAATTAAATCTCACCACAACGTTGGTGGACTTCCTGATCACGTAGATTTCAAAGAAATTATTGAACCATTGCGTGACTTGTTCAAGGATGAAGTTCGTAAAGCTGGTTTAGAATTAGGTATTCCTGAATACTTGGTATTCAGACAACCATTCCCAGGACCTGGTTTAGGAATTCGTATCATTGGTGAAGTAACTGAAGAAAAAGTAAAAATCGTACAAGATGCAGATGCCATTTATCGTGAAGAAATCGCAAATGCTGGATTGGATCGTTCAATCGGTCAATACTTTGCAGCATTGACAAATATGCGTTCCGTAGGTGTTATGGGTGATGAAAGAACATATGATTATGCCATCGCTTTACGTGCCGTTAATACAATTGACTTTATGACTGCTGAATCTGCTCAGATTCCATATGAAGTATTAAATAAAGTTATGTCTCGTATTATCAATGAGGTTCGTGGGGTTAACCGTGTAATGTATGACCTTACTAGTAAGCCTCCTGGAACAATCGAGTTCGAATAGTTGGAGCTAAGCTGTAAAGCCTTTGTTTACAAGGGTTTTACAGCTTTTC
>ERZ780198.3578-NODE-3578-length-10483-cov-3.317606_pt1 | contig 10483 bp, 9 predicted proteins | sample MGYA00510979_ERZ780198 | MGnify/ENA primary metagenome ERZ780198 (study PRJEB29588, sample SAMEA2158039) | human gut metagenome | biome: human gut; feature: human-associated habitat; material: faeces | place: Denmark | collected 2008/2010 ...
GTACCTGCAGAAAGTGGATGCCATATTAAAAGAAGGAAAGCGGACGGCGTTTGTCTGTACCGCAGATGAGTATGCACTTGAGATCATGAAGGATCAGAAGCGGGCAAAAAGAAAGGCGCCGGTGGATTACGGCATTACCGGATTTGACAATATCGATACGTTGGCATATGTGACACCGCAGCTTTCCACGATCTCCAATGTGGTGGATGAGGTGGCAAAAAGTGCCGTTGAGATGCTTTTTGCCATGATAGACGCTGAACCGAAAGTGGAGCAGATGACAGGAGACAGTCAGCGGATTTTACCTCATCGCTACCTGGAGGGAGAGACGCTGTAGTGACAGAAGGATATAGTATATAATCAGAATATAATTCAACAATCCGGTTAAAGCTGCGGAAATCAGACTGCCTGTCCGAGGCAGGTGTGGATGTCGTCCCTGGCGTTGCTGATGGATTTTAAGTGGAACGTGTCTGTCAGGTACTGCAGGACATTCGGACTCAAAAAGGCGGGCAGAGTGGGACCGAGATAAATGTCATGGATGCCGAGACTTAACAGAGCGAGAAGATCAGCGACTGCTTTCTGCTCATACCAGGAAATAATCAGCGAGAGCGGAAGACCGTTGACATCCCGTTTCAGGTTTGAGACCAGTGGTCCGAGATCATCAATGGGCTGTCCGATTCCGTTGAACGTACGACCGAGCATATCCGGTGAAAGTGCAATCTCCATCGGGTGTCCGGTCAGTTTGGTATGCGTATTTTTCAAAGACATATTTTCAGAGCCTTCAAAGACCTGGATGACTGCTTTATCTTCGTAGACCTCTACAATACGTCCAAGTTTGCGTTCTTCTCCGTTTACGACAAATTCTACGATCTCATCGTAAAAGGCGTCCTGTACGCCCTCTAACACGATCAGAGGGCCGTTGATACTGCTTAATCCTAAATATTCTATTGACATTTCTTTTCCTCCTAAGCGTTCTTTTCAAGTACTTCGTCATAGAAACGATCGACTTCTTTGCGGTAGTCATCGAACATATCCAGACGGTCATTTGGAACATCGTATTTCACGGAAATGATGCGGTCAAAAATGTTGCTTTCTTTCAAAATGGACATCGGCATACCCATGGTAACCAGGGCTTTTGCCTTTGTGTTCAGATACAGGATCAGGTCCATCATCAGGAACTGTTTGCGGATCGGAACACAGGTATCGTCTTTGTGGAATGCATTCTGCTGAAGGAATCCCAGACGGATGACTCTGGCGATCTCCAGTGTCAGTTTCTGGTCATCCGGAAGTACATCACTACCAATCAGTTTTACGATCTCCATCAGGTTGCTTTCCTGGTTCAGGATCGCCATCAGCTGATTTCGTTCGTCTACGAAATTCTTGTCGGCATTGTCACGGTACCATGGTGCCAGGTCATTTACATATTCACTGTAACTGGTCAGCCAGTGGATAGCCGGGAAATGTCTTGCATATGCCAAGGATTTATCCAGTCCCCAGAAGCAGCGTACGAAACGTTTGGTATTCTGTGTGACAGGTTCGGAGAAGTCACCGCCCTGAGGGGAAACCGCACCGATGATGGAAACACTTCCTTCGGAGCCGTTTAAGGTCTGCATCATGCCGGCACGCTCGTAGAAAGCGGAAAGGCGGGATGCCAGGTAAGCAGGGAAACCTTCCTCTGCAGGCATTTCTTCCAGACGTCCGGACAGCTCTCGAAGTGCCTCAGCCCAACGGGAAGTGGAGTCTGCCATGATCGCAACGTCGTAACCCATATCGCGGTAATACTCAGCCAGTGTGATACCGGTATAGATAGAAGCCTCACGGGCAGCTACCGGCATGTTGGAAGTATTGGCGATCAGAGTAGTACGATCCATCAGAGGTTTGCCGCTTCTTGGGTCAACCAGTTCAGAGAACTCTTCCAGAACCTGTGTCATCTCGTTACCACGCTCACCGCAGCCGATGTAGATGATGATGTCGGCGTTGGACCATTTGGCGATCTGATGCTGTGTCATGGTTTTTCCGGTACCGAAACCGCCAGGGATAGCAGCAGTACCACCTTTGGCGATCGGGAACAGAGTATCGAGGATACGCTGTCCGGTAATCAGCGGTTTGCTTGCTGCGAATCTTGCAGCAGTCGGACGCGGAACACGGATCGGCCATTTCTGGGCCAGTGTCAGTTTTTCTTCTTTTCCGTTTGCAAGCTGAACGGTTACGATCGGTTCGTTGATCGTGTATTCTCCATCCATTGCAACTTCCAGCACAGTACCGGAAATGTTCGGAGGAACCATGGATTTGTGGACGATTGCCTGTGTTTCCTGAACTTCTGCGATGATCGTGCCGCCAGAAACAAATTCACCCGGTTTTACGGTGATATGTGTCTGCCATTTTTTCTCCGTATCCAAAGAATCAACGCTGACACCACGGCTGATGTATTTACCGGAGGATTTTGCGATCTCACTTAACGGACGCTCGATACCGTCAAAAATATTGTTGAGGATACCAGGGCCAAGTGTTACGGAAATAGCATCGCCGGTAGCTTCTACCGGGTCACCAGGACGAAGTCCTGTGGTTTCCTCGAAGACCTGAATGGTCGTGATATCGTTTGTCAGACGGATAACTTCGCCTACCAGACGTTCTTTTCCGACGTAGACCATTTCAGCCATCTGAAATCCTGTGTTGCCTTTCAGGTAAATAACAGGACCGTTAATGCCGTAAATAGTACCTGTTTTATGCATTTGTAGCACCTCCGTTAAATGAGAAGTCTGCTTTTAACTTTTCCAGTTTGGAAGCGAAAGAATTGTCGATCAGGATGTTGCGATCCTGAAGAACGGCTCTTGTGCCGCCCATAAAGGAATATTCAGAAACGGTAACAGGAGCTCCGGTTGCGACCTGGAGACTGGAACGTTTGTCGGAGTCTGCAGGGTCAATGTAAAGGATCAGTTTTCCGGAACCGGCCTCTTTCTGAATGTTTTTGATCTGTTTGATCAGCAGCTGCTGATATGCTGAAGTAGTCATGTAATCTTCAAGCAGCTGTTTTACTTCGACAAAAAGCTTTTCTTTCAGTTCATTCTGTTTCTGTGTGATCTTACGCTTGATCTGAAGCTGCTCTTTGGAAAGAGCCATATTGTTATTTCTCTTCAGATTGTCGCTTTCTGTTTTTAACTGTAAATCAGACTGGCGAAGTGTGGTTGCTTTGTGTTCTTTTTCTACCTTGTCCAGATTTACTTTATATTCTTCGATCATGGCAGAAGCCTGTTTTCTGGCCTCTTCCAGAGAAGATTCTTCAAAATATTTAAGCTTTTCTTCCGTAGTCAAAATATCTCACCTTCTTTATAATTTTATTCCGATTGCTTCGCTTACATAGGAAGTGATAAAGTCCGGTTTGCGGCCGGTACCGTGGCGGTCAGGGATTTCGATAAGAAGTGGAAGACGGCGGTTTAAGCGGACATCATCAATAATATCCGGAAACTCCCGACCGAATTTTTCGGTCAGGAGAATAATACCGTTTTCTTTATTGGCAATTGCATCTTCCAGTGCTTTACGAAGTTCCGCACGTTCGTGCACGATACAGCCTTCTACGCCTGCCAGACGCATGCCGGTCAGAGTATCGACGTTATCACTGATTAAGAACATTTTCATAAATTAATTGCCTCCTGATATGCGAACAGGAAATTAAAGTTTACCAAGGATCATGAAGGAGATGATCAGACCGTACAGAGCGATACCTTCGGCCATGGCTACGAAGATCATGGATTTACCAAAGATGCTTCCGTCTTCACTGATAGCACCCAGAGCAGAACTTGCTGCGTTTGCAACGGCGATACCACCACCGATGCAGGAAAGACCGGTTACCAGTGCAGCTGCCAGATAACCCATACCAGCTGCCAGACCGCTTGCAGATGCAGAAGCAGTATCAGCTGCCAGTGCTACAGAACCGTCGCCTGTGAAGATCATGATAACGGCAAGAGCCATGGTTCCAAAGAAGAGGAAGCAGTTGATGCCAAGTGTGGTTTTGAAGCGTCCACGGTTCTTTTCACCGATCAGAAATGCTGCGGTTGGTACGACGATGCTCAGAAGCAGTGCTGCGATAAAAATGAATTTTGTAATAGTTGACATAGTAATTTCCTCCTTAATCGTGTGTGATTATGAACTCACAAATATAAAATATTTTATTTCCGTTATTTTGCTTTTAAATGTTAATCAACGGATTTTTTAACAAATGGTGTGAATGGATGTCCTTCGCCTTTATAGAAACGGCTGAACATTTCGTAGTATTCCAGACGAAGTACCTGGATACCAACGATCAGACCCTCCATTGCACATACAAAAACGTTACCAAGTACGATAACGATCCAGTTGATGTTTCCGGATTCGGCTCCGGCAAGCATCAGGACTACTTCCATCATAGCTGCGTGGCTGACGGCGAAAGCACCGATACGCACGAAAGACAGCGTGTTGGAGAAGTAGCTCAGTAATACATCAAACAGTTCGAAAAATGCAGTTACAAGGAACATGCCTTTTTCTTTTGGCATAGCATCTGCTTTTTTCTCGACCAGTTTACCGAGCGGCTCTTTGAAGCCGATCAGGATCAGCGGAATGAGGAACATAACCACCAGAACACCGGCTGCCGGGATGGCATGACCTGTCATAAATAAGAAAACGACTGCAACGATCGCACCGTAGAATACAAAACCGGCGATACCGTTTGTATCAAAAAAGATGTTCTCAGCATCTTTTCTGCGGACTGCATTGATAATATGCAGAACCATCGTTGTCAGGATCAGGAACATACCAAATGCGATGGCAACAACGAAAGCGGTGTTCATAGTACCGATAAACGGAAGCGTTGTCATTGCATCCTTCGGATGCATCCAGAGTGCAGGTATGACATCCTCAAAACCGAAGAAACTGCCGAACAGGAAACCGAAGATCGTAGAGAAGACTCCGGCACTGCTTAAGCATGCTGCGAGTTCCATTTTTTTGAAATGGTAGAGCAGGGCACCGCCGATCACCAGGCAGAGTCCCTGACCGACATCACCGAACATGGCACCGAAAATAAAGGAATAGGTCAGTGCTACGAAGATGGTCGGGTCGATCTCATTGTAAGACGGAAGACCGTACATACGAACGAATAATTCAAACGGACGGAAGATACCAGGGTTTTTCAATTTGGTAGGCGGTGTCAGTGTGCTGTCTTTATCCTGATCTTCATTGCTTTCGATCAGACAGAACAGATTCTTGTCATCGGCTACGTCTTTTTCAAAACGAGCGGCATCGCTTTCCGTCATCCAGCCACACAGAATGTAGAAGACCTGTTTACCTTCTTTTGTGCAGGCTGCAAGTTTACGCACATCAAAGTTTGAAGTGAGTGAACGGAATTTGTCTCTGCAAAGCAGGACTTTGTTTTTGTACTCGTTGAGCAGTTTCGCACTTTCTTCACGGCACTCCTGAAGCTGGACATCAAGATCATGGATATCAGACTGAAGTTTTGTACCGACTTCCTGTGGAATACCTTCGTATTCATCCGGAAGGTGGATGCGTTCAAAGTGCAGGGAAGAAAATACGGCATCGATCTGTCCGGCTCTGCCCGCCGGCACAAAGTAAACACCCCATACATACTGCTCATCTTCGCTGCAACGATAGAACACGGTGTCCAGATTTTCGTAGACATAGTGCTCCAGTTTTTTGTAGTAATCGCGTGTGATCTTACCGAAACGATATTTGATAAACTTAAACTGCAGTACGCTGTGAATATCAAAATCGAATCCAAGGAACGGTCTTAAACGTTCATAAGAAGCTTTCAGATCTTCCTTCTTTGCTTCCAGAGCATTGGTTCTTGTATAAATATCAGAAAATTTGCTTTCTAGAGTTGCGAGAGTCTCAGAAGCTTCTTCAATCGAAATAGTGCCGGTTGGGTTTTCCTGATTTTTATCCGTACCGAGCATGGAAGCGAATTCTTCTGCTTTTGTGAGCTTGTCTTTATAAGGATTGATCTCAATATAAGGACGAAGAGACTTGACAGTCTTAAGCTCGGAAAGAGCATTTTCCAGATGAATTTCGTATTTGGATAAATAGTCATTCACCACACGGTCGATGTCTTCTTTCGGACCGGTAACGCTCAGAAATTTCATTTTCTCAATCAACGATTACACCCCCTTTTCAGATTTGAAATATATTTTTGCGTCTCACTGGTCGGAAGACCGTATCGGATGCACTCAAGCGTGGTTGTGAGGTCGTCAACCTCATGTTCTTTCTCATAGAGATATGAAATGATAACTGCAATGGAGAATGGATCCTCCTTTGCGTTCTTACGCTGAACACGATAACGGATCTGATAATAGGCATCGTCCAGTGAAAGTTTTGCTTCCTCCGGGAAATGTCGTCCGTAGTAAGTATTTCTGATGGCTGCGGTCAGTTCATCTGTAGTTGCAGCTTCGACCATCTCTTTGATCTGAGAGGTCTGAAGACGGTACTGGATACCGATCAGATGTGCATAGACGTCCGCATTGCTCATGTTGTAAAAATGCTTGGAACGATAAATCCAACGTATGTTCAGCAAATCCATTTTGACACCGTAATCGTCCATAAAGATTCTTTCTTCGTCACGAGTCAGAACCTTTTTGCGGCTGTCCCAGAACCATTTGAAATAGCACAGGTCAAGTGCCATCTCGTAATCCCACAAAGTAGGTTCGGACAGACCGGAGAGAAGAGATAAAGGACGATAGTAGATGCTTCCTTTCAGAAGGCTTACAAACTCATCCAGAGTTTTACAGTTGGAAAGAGCGGTCAAATTGATGTCCGAGTGTTTTTCAAAGAAATCCTTGAAAATATCGAAATTCAATTCAACATCTCTGTGGTCAAATACCATTCGCATACAGGTTTTCAGAAGTCCAATCTCGTATCTGCGGAAGTACAGATCCAGGATTTTACGCTGATGTATGGTTGCGAAACGGTAGATACTCTGGAAATCCGTGTAGATTGCGTTTGTGAGCATTTTCTCGATCTCTCCGCGGTGCAGGGAATTTTCGTTGGAATTTGCGAAAATACCAGCATAGGCGGACTTTGTTTTCAGAAATCCGATGGCATCGGAAACGGATGTCAAAGAGGCGAGATGCTGAAAATCTTTAGCGGTCAGAAGCTTCCTTCGCATACCGCGAATCTTGGTCGCTGTACCGCTGTAGGCTAACAGATTTCCCATAATTTTACTCCTCGATCATTTTTGCGATCAATCCGGCAGCAAGCTTTTCATGATTCTGATTGTAATCATTTTCGATTGCCTGAATCGAATCTTCAGTTGCTTTCTGCAGATCGGCAAGACTTTTTTGCATTTCTTCATTTAAGCTGGAACGAATCTGATCAAGCTTCTCCTGCGTAGCTTTCTCAGCCTCTTCATCAAATGCCTGAATACGTTCACGCATCTGCTGTTCCAGTGCCTTCTTTTCGTTCTCGGCAGCCTCAATGATACCGGCTGAGGCCTCTTCGATTGAAGACAGACGCTTGATGACGAGATCCATGTGCATCCCTCCTTTAGTATAGTATAGTTGCAGCTTTGAAATTCAAGCTGAACATATGCAAAAGCACAGCCCAGCCCACAAAAAAACTGCAGAAGTTTATTGCCCTGACACTTCTGCCTTTATATGATTATTGCCAGACAACCGTAAAATCATGTTCACAGATACCCATTATAAATAGGTAGTCCTTTTTTCACTCCGTCTGACAGCTTACATTATACACGATTTCCACTTGATTTCCATATGCAAAATTCTCAAAAAAATAAAAAAATTTTATGGTTGTTTTGCACAATTAGAATGGATATGATAAAATACATGGGTATAACTCAGAAGAAAGTCAGTGATACTTAGTATATAAAATTTATATGATGCCAGGGCCAAAAGGTCAAAAAGACGATGCAAGCTTGCTTGTGAGAGTACGCAGTACGGAACAATCCGTATGGCATCAGTTACTGACAAATCTCAATGTCATAAATGCCAGGGCCAAAAGCCTGAAAGCACGATGTGCTTGCACAAACATAAAATTGGAGGAAAATAAATGCGTTTAAGAAATATACCGGGAGCGGATGAAGTGATCAGAAACTGTGACTGGGTAATCAAGGAACCGGCAGATAAAAAAGAAAAATGGAATACAGTATTTGGAAATGAAAATCCGATCCATATCGAAGTTGGGATGGGAAAAGGGCAGTTTATCACTGAGATGGCAAAGAGAAACCCACAGATCAACTACATCGGAATCGAACGTTATACGAGCGTTCTTCTGCGTGCCGTACAGAAAAGAGAGCAGCTTCCGACAGAAGAAGCCCTGCCGAATCTGCTCTATCTGTGTATCGATGCCAGTGAACTTCCGGAAATCTTTGCAAAAGACGAAGTGGCAAAGATCTACCTGAATTTCTCAGATCCATGGCCGAAGGATCGCCATGCAAGACGCAGACTGCCGTCAAAAGAATTTCTGGCACGCTATGACCAGATCCTTGTGCCGGATGGCAAAGTAGAATTCAAGACCGATAACCGCGGACTGTTTGATTTTGCACTGGAACAAAGGGAGATCGCCGGCTGGAACCTGGACGGCTGCACCTTTGACCTGCATCATGATGAAAACATGAACGAAGGCAACGTGATGACCGAGTACGAAGAAAAATTCTCAAGTATGGGAAATCCAATCTATAAAATGATCATCAGCCGGTAAACAGATGTCATATTATATAGAAACGAAATAGAAACCGGACTATCCGTTTCGTTCGGTGGAGGAAAAATGGCACGAAGACAGAATGTTCGTGATCGCATTGGCGTGGCAGTCTATGAAAAGAAAAAGCTGAACAAGAAACTGGTGACCATGCAGAAATCTTTTCAGGAAGTAAAGCACCTAATCGGGGATGAAAAAAAGAAAAAATAAAAAGAAGGCGTTTACAGCGGAGAATTTCCGGTGTAAACGCCTTAGGTTGTTTCGGACTAGTTTTTGATGCGGAACGTTTTCGATTTTCCGCAGGCAGCCAGCAGATTTTACTTTACATCAGTGCTTTGTACTATCAAACTCAAACGGCTGCAGATGTTCCGGAAGTGATTCGTCACGCTTTTGAAGCTGATGGTTGATAAGACGCTGGATCAGATAGCGTATAAATGCGACTGCCGGAACACCGAGGAACATACCAAGGACCCCGGCAATACTGCCGCCGACCGTGATGGCGAAGATGATCCACAGCGGCTTCAGACCGGTAGAATCTCCGAGGATTTTCGGTCCGAGGATCAGACCGTCAAACTGCTGTAATACAAATACCATGACAACGAAGATTACTGCCTTGAGCGGACTGATAAAAAGCAGGATGATCGCACTTGGAATGGCACCGATAAATGGTCCGAAGTAAGGGATCATGTTTGTGATTCCGACGATCACACTGATCAGCACGGCATAAGGAAGTCTCAGAATCAGCATCAGTACAAAACAGAGCACTCCGATGATCGTAGAGTCGATCGCCTTTCCGACGATAAAACTGCTGAACAGACGATTGGCTTCTGCAGAAACATCCAGGATCAGCTGGATATATTTTACCGGGACAAATGCATAGACAACAGCTTTACAGGAATTGATCAGAGGTCGTTTGTCAGCCAGCATATAAATGGAAACCATGATCGCAATAAAGAGGTTCAGCACCCATTTAAGGATGGACATGGAGATCGAATACAGTGCCGGTATCATATTTGCGGCAAAATCCTTCGCATAGTTGATAAAGTTCGGGATCGCATTGTTGATCGTATTTCTCAGCACTTCCGTATCCAGCGAAGGGAAACGCTCTTCTAAAGTATCAAAGAAATGATAAAGCTGCTGTGCCGCAGTCGGAATAAAATTGACCAGATCCGTCAAACTGGTGATAATCTGCGGGATAACACCGAAAAGTACGATCACAATGATGCCGATCACAAGAACATAAGCAGTGATGATCGCCAGGATCTTACAAAGAGCATCACTTTTAATCTTACATTTATCACGGAACAGTTTGTAAAAGCGGGCAACTGCCGGGTTCAGTATGTAGGCAATCAGAGCACCGATGATAAACGGCATCAGAACAGCCAGACCTTTTTCAATATTTTTCAGTGTCGTGTTCCAGGATGTGATCAGATTGATGATGATCGCACCGAAAAAGATGACAAACATCGTATAAATACAGATTGTAAAATAACGGTTATTGGCCGTAAATTTATTTTTCTTGATGTCATCATCCGATTTGTTTTGTTTCTCCAGATTCATGGGCATCCCCCTTATAAAATGTTTAAAAAACGAGTTACTTCTAATTATAAAAGGCACGGAAAATTAGTTCAAGTGTTCTTTCTTAAAAAAACTATAAAAAAACTTAAAAAAAAGCTTGCAATTTGTAAAACCGTATATTATAATATGTCTTGCGTTCGAGGTAACGCAACACAAGATATGCGCGATTAGCTCAGCTGGCAGAGCACCTGACTCTTAATCAGGGTGTCCAGGG
>ERZ780198.3584-NODE-3584-length-10465-cov-3.421422_pt1 | contig 10465 bp, 7 predicted proteins | sample MGYA00510979_ERZ780198 | MGnify/ENA primary metagenome ERZ780198 (study PRJEB29588, sample SAMEA2158039) | human gut metagenome | biome: human gut; feature: human-associated habitat; material: faeces | place: Denmark | collected 2008/2010 ...
CTTTCCGGCCGCGCCTTTTGCCGGAATAAAAAAGTATTGCGAAAAAATCAAAAAGGGTTTTCTTTTTGCCGCGCTTGTGTTACAATAAGTGCGGCCTTTTGGGTCAGCGTCTGAAAATGAGGGAAGGAAATATAAATGGAAAAGGGAAAACGGTTGTGTCAGCTTCTTTTTGCCTATCTGCCTGTGATTTTTTTCGCGGCGCTTTTTGCGCTCAGCTATATACTTTTTATCGTGCCCAATCATTTTGCCCCGTCCGGCGTCAGCGGCATTGCCGTAATGGTGCAGTACAAACTGGGGTTCAGCGTGGCCTATCTCTCGCTCATCATCAATGTGCCGCTTTGCGTGTTTGCGTTTCTTTGCATTGACCGCGATTTTGCCGCCAAGACCTCGGTTTTCTCGCTTTGCTATTCGCTTTTTTACCTGCTCTTTCAGAATATGGATCTGGAGCGATTCAAATATTATGCCGGCGGCGTGGACACCATCTATCCGGTCATTATTTCGGGGTTGATCAGTGGGCTTTGTTACGGTTTTCTTTTCCGGATGAACGGCTCGACCGGCGGCGTGGATGTTTTTTCGCGCTATGTTTCCAAGATCCGCCCCATGCTGAATTTTTTCTGGATCACTTTTGCCTTTAACGCGGTGGTGGCTTTTGCCAGTTATTTTGTCTATGCCGAGGTGCAAAACGGCGTGACGGTCTATGATTACAAACCCGCGTGCCTTTGCCTGCTTTATTGTTTTATTTCCAGTTTTACCGGCAACCGCATCATGCGCGGGCAAAAGCAGGCCAGCAAGTTTATCATCATCACGCGGCACGCCGCCGAGATCGAGCGCGATATTGTGGAGCATCTGCACCATTCCGCCACCCGCGTACAGGGTTACGGTTGCTATACCGGCGAGGGGCGGGATGTGATGATCTGCATTGTCAACAAACACCAGCTGGTGGATTTTGAAAAGATCCTGAAGGCCTATCCCGGCACTTTCGCCTTTGTGGAAACGGTGGATGAAACCATCGGCAACTTCCGCCAGACCAAATGGAAGGGCGGCGCGGGGGAGTGAACGCGGCCCGGCGACTTTCCGGCGCATAAAAAAGGACGGCAGACGCCGTCCTTTTTTCAGTTTTCGCCCGGAGCAGGCGGCGGGGAACTTTTCTTGACGGTCAGCTCGTGCGTCATGACCTCGTCCGCGGCCGTCACGGTAAAGGTGAGGTCACCGCGTGTGAAGGAAAAGCCCACCTCCGGGATGCGGTCGGCCATTTCGGTCAGCCAGCCGTTGACGGTGGCGGCTTCGGTCTCTTCCTGGAGCGAAAAGAAATCAAAAACCGTCTGAACCGGCGCGGTGGCCAGCACCCGGAACACGCCCGGCTCGGTTTCTTTAATTTCGCTGATTTCCTCGTCCCGTTCGTCCCAGATTTCGCCCACGATCTCTTCCAGAATGTCCTCCATGGAGACCAGTCCCGCCGTTTCGCCGTATTCGCTCACGGCCACGACCAGATGATTGTGCGCGGTCTGCATCTCTTTGAAAAGCGTATCCAGCGGCACGGTCTCCGGCACGAAAACCGGCGGACGCAGGATTTTTGCCAGGGAAAATCCGGGCTTGTCGTGGCTGACCAGATAATCTCTGGCGTGCAGGATCCCCAGCACCCGTTCATCGTCGGAAAGCACCGGAATACGGGAAAATTCTTCCTCTTCAATGACGCGCAGAATGTCGCGTTCGCTGGCGTCGAGCGGCAGGGTCACGGCCGATTTCCAGGGGGTCATGACCTCTCTGACCGTGAGGCGGTCCAGATTGAAAACATTTTTGATGTAGGTCAGGTCATCGCGGTCGATCGTTCCCTCGTCTGCGCCCGCATCCAGCATGAGCACGATATCCTCCTCCCGCACGGCTTCTTCTTTTTCGTGCGGGTTGATGCCGAACAGGCGCAGAATGCCGTTGGTGGAGGCCGAAAGCAGGAAAATGGCGGGCGAGAGCACGCGGGAAAGGAAAGTGATGACGCCGCAGACCGCGCCGGCCAGCTTTTCCTTGTGTTTCATGGCCACGCGCTTGGGCACCAGTTCGCCCAGTACCAGGGTGAAGTAGGAAAGAATCAGTGTGACGAGTATGACCGAAAGCGTGCGTATCACGCCCGTGTGGGCGGGCGCCACGCGGAAAAGACGGACAAAGAACCCCGCCACGCGGTCGGCAAAGTTGTCGGCGGCAAAGGCCGAACCGAGAAATCCGGCCAGCGTGATGCCGATCTGAATGGTGGAAAGAAAGCGGGTGGGCTCCTCGATCATCCGGAGCATCCGCCGGGCTTTTTTATCGCCCTCCTCGGCCAGAGCGCGGACTTTTTTCTCGTTGAGTGAGATGACCGCGATCTCGGTGGCCGCAAAGAATGCGTTGAGTGCAATAAGGATCAGCTGTAACAGCAGTTGTTTCATAACAAAAAAAGAAAACCTCCAAATCTGAAAATATCGTTAAAAAAGCGCACGGATTCAAAGCCGGAGCGAAAAAGACACCGGAGCAAACCGCGCAAGCGTCAAAACGAAATTTTCATTTGTAGGCTGAAAAAAAGATTCAACGGCTGTACATCGGGGTAGCGGATCCACAAAACCAACTCCTTTCGTAAAATTCGGGGCGGGGCGCGCGGGAAAGCAAACGCCGGAGCCCTTCTGTATATTATAATAGCATATGCGCAGAAAAATGTCAAGAGAAAGCAACCCGCGCGGGATCTTTCTTTCCTCGCGTTCGGGCGGAGCTGACTCCGGTCACGGGCCGGCGCGGTTTATTTGGAAGCGCGAAGGGAGGAGCACTTTTCCGATTTAACAAAAGGGACGGCGATTGCCGTCCCTTTGTGTTGGTGGAGACGAGGGGGCTCGAACCCATGACCTCACGGATGTGAACCGTGCGCTCTGACCAGCTGAGCTACGCCTCCGAGGCGGAATGCGTTCAAATCCACATTCCTTTCCGTTTCCGGTGGTCGGAATGACAGGATTCGAACCTGCGACATCCTGGTCCCAAACCAGGCGCGCTACCAACTGCGCTACATCCCGAAATGGGGGCAGGTCAACCTGCTTGACCTACACATTATATCAAATCCTTTCGGGAAAGTCAATACCTTCCGGTGAAAAATTTCCAATTTGATTTTAGGCGGGGGGGTTTGACGAACCGGGGGCGGTATGTTATAATAGAGGCGAGGATCGCCCGAGGGCGGTCACAGGGAGGTGCGCGGAAAGATGAACGAAAAAGCGATGCCAAACTTCGCATGGGGCGAACCGAAAACGCACATGGCCGCAGTGGTGGCGGCGCTGAAAACGGTTTATCCCACGGCGGTCTGCGCGCTGGAATCCGGCAATGACCCTTACCGGTTGCTGGTGATGGGGCGGCTCTCGGCGCAGTGCACCGACGCGCGGGTCAATATTGTCTGCCGGGAACTGTTTGCCCGTTACCCAACGGCCGCCGACCTTGCCGCCGCCAATCTTCCGGAGGTGGAGGCCATTGTGCGCCCCTGCGGCCTGTTTCGCGTCAAGGCGCAGAATATTGTGGATGCCAGCCGGATGCTGGTGAGCGAATACGGCGGCGTGATGCCCTCGGACATGGAGGAATTACTGCGTTTTCCGGGCGTGGGACGCAAAATTGCCAATCTGTTGCGGGGCGATCTGTTTGGTCTGCCCGCTATTGTGGCAGATACGCACTGCATCCGGATCTGCGGGCGGCTGGGTTTTTATCCGGAAAAAGAAAAAGACCCCGTGAAGGTGGAGCGGATCCTTTCGGCCGTGACCGAACCTGCCGAGCAAAGCGATCTTTGCCACCGATTGGTGCAGTTTGGCCGGGATGTCTGTATGGCGCGCGCTCCGCGCTGCGAGGGTTGCCCGCTCTCTGCGCTTTGCGCGGCGCAAAATGCCGGCGGCGCGGGATGAAAGGGATATGGCCGCTTTTGCCGGGAGCCTTTTCCCGTGCGCGAAAAAATCCGATAATTTTACAAAAAGGGCTTGCATTTTTGAAAAAGCTATGCTATAATAACCAAGTAGCGCGGTTTTCCGTTGCATACGGCCCTTTAGTCAAGCGGCTAAGACGTCGCCCTCTCACGGCGAAGGCATGGGTTCGATTCCCGTAAGGGTCACCATTGCAGTATAATCCGAACACGATATTGTTTTTCAGTGTCGTGGCGGCTTATACAACTAAATACCGGGTAGAAATCAATCTACCCGGTATTCTTTTTTATTTTCTTTTGACAAATGTGCGCCGGATCATCGTCCGGGTGTTATTTTTGCCGGAAGCGAAGGTACAGGAAGAGATCTTGCGCAAGCGTTGCGGGCAGTTCGGTTTTTTCTCCGGCGGCGGTGTAGAACCCGTCAAAGACGAAGCCCTCGTCCGGCCGGATTTCCAGTGTGAGCGCGCCGTTGCGGACGCTGGCGCCAAGGCGGCCGTTTTCCTGGCAGAGAAGATTCACTCTGGCGGCGGCTTCTCCGGCCACGGTCGTGCCGTTCAGCGTGAAAGTACTGCCGGCGGCGCAGGTGATCTGATAGTTTTCCGATTCGCCTTTTTGATTGTCAACGGAGAGAAGACCGCTGAGGTTTTCGTCGTTCTGAGAATAGGTCTGCCCGCTGAAGGTGTTGTTTTCACAGGTAAAACCGTAAACGCCCGAGACCGAGGAATGATAATCGCTGTAGGCGGTCTCTTCCGCCAGGATGGTGTTTTCCGAGAAGGTGAGATTGCCGGCGTAGTTGGTGACGGGCACAAAACCCCGGAAGGCGAAGGGCGTTTCGCCAAAGGCCGTCACGCGGTTCTGATCGCTGACAAAAACCGCCCCGGGTCTGTTGGAAGAGGGGGCGACCCAAAGGGCCCGCATGGTGGTCTTGTGCCGGAGGACAAATTCGTTTTTGCTGATTTCGCAGTTGCGGATGCCGCCCTGTTCCGCGGCGGTGGACACGGCGATCTTCTGCCCGTCGGCGGTTTTATACTGCTTGGTCTTGTTGATAAAATACAGGCTGATGAGCGCGGAATCCGTGCCGAGCGCCTGGGCGGAACGGCTGGCGATGAAGCGGTTGCCCGTGATGCGGATGTTTTCAAAGTTGACCAGATGCAGCCCGCAATAGAGCGGATTGTCCACCACATTCTCCGAAAATTCAAACCCGTTGCAGGTCACGCCGCCGGCCTGTGAGTGATGCCCCACGGCCACCAGGTGCGGCCCCTCGGCGTCGCTTTTTCCGAAATAACAGCCGGTAACGGTGATGTTTTCGTTGTAATGATAATCTCCGTCCGCGCATTTGACGGCAGAGGTCTCCGGGTTGGCGCTGATGGCGCCGGGGGTGGTGGGCTCGATCTGAATGGTTTCGCGCGTCAGCACGCCGTCATAGTGATAGCCCGCGAACATGACATTCCGGATGGTCAGATTCCGGCATCCGTCGATCTGGATGGCGTGATTGTTGGGGGTGTCCTTGATGATGCAGTTTTCAATCACCGCATTTTCCGCGCACGCGATGACGAAGGATTTGGCCCAGGAACGGCAGTCCAGCATTCCGCCCGAGATAGTAAAATTGGAAGCGCCCTCGGTGCAGTAGCCGCCTTTTTCGGTATTGAGAAACAGGAATCCGTACTGTTTGCCGGTGCGCAGAATGGCTATCCGGGACTGAGATACGGCGCGTTCGATGGTTTCGTCATAGCCGGTCCGGGCATCTGCCAGACTGCCGGACAGCCGCAGGGTCACGCCCTCCCGCAGAATGAGCCCGTCCACATAGTAAATGCCGGCCGGCACATAGACCGTGCCGCCGCCGCTCATGGCGTTGATGGCCGCCTGAAAAGCGGCGGTGTCGGAAATCACATCCTCGGCAGTGGCGCCGAAAGCGAGCACACTGACCGATTTTTCCGGAGCCCTGAAAGGCGTGCAGGTGAAATTTGTATTGAGGTTCTCTTCCACCGTGACCGAGATGCTGGCCTGTTCGCCGTATTGGTTTTCCACCGTGATCGTGGCGCTCCCCGCGCGGAAAGCGTCCACCTCCACGCAGTCACCTTTGATGCGGGAAAGGACGCAGGCGTCCTTTGCGATCCGGATCCGTTCGGGAATGAGGCCGAGTTCTTCGGCCGAGACCTTTACGGAAGTCCGGATTTCCGGGTCGCTGTCGGGGGGCGTATGTTTACAGGAGACAAACAGCAAAGAAAAAAGCAGAGCCGGGAAGAGCAAAAACAGGCCTTTTTTCATGATCGGTTCCTTTCTTGGCTGGTGTCGGCGCGGCCTTTACCAAAGGAATGTGTTGGGGAAACAATCCCCCATTATTTAATATAGTGTAACATTTTCCGCGCAAAATGTCAAGTTTTCTTTTCGGAAAAAGGTGCGGCCGTTGACAGCGCCGTTGTTTTTGGTTATAATAAAAAGGAAATGATCAAAGGGGGGACTGAACATGAAAATCACTTTTCTGGGGGCGGCGCACGAAGTGACCGGCTCCTGCACGCTGCTTGAAATCGGCAAATATAAGATTCTGGTGGATTGCGGCATGGAACAGGGCCCGGACATTTATGAAAACAGCGAACTGTCGTTCCCGCCGGCCGATATTGATTTTGTTTTTCTCACGCACGCGCACATTGACCATTCCGGCAAACTGCCGCTTTTGTCCAAAAACGGGTTTTCAGGCACGGTTTACACCACCAGAGCCACCCGGGATCTGTGCGCGATCATGTTGGCGGATTCGGCCAACATTCAGCAGTCCGAGGCGGTCTGGAAGGACCGGCGCGCCAAGCGCTCCGGCGAGGAGGGTTACACGCCGCTTTATACGCTGGAGGATGTCAACGCGCTCATGGGGCATTTTTGCACGGTGGATTACGGCGAAGAGGCCGAGCCCTGCCCCGGGGTGCGCGCCGTGTTTACCGACGCGGGGCATCTGCTGGGTTCGGCCAGTATCCGCCTGACGCTCACCGAAAACGGGGAGCGCCGGACGGTGGTGTTTTCGGGCGATATCGGCACTCAAAACCGTCCGCTTCTTTGCGACCCGGTGCCGCCGGACAGCGCCGACATGGTGATTATCGAATCCACTTACGGCAACCGCCTGCACGAGGGGGCGCGCGGCGAGTGGCGGTTTAAACTGGCAACTCTTATTGACGAAACGCTGGGAAAGGGCGGCAATCTGGTCATCCCTTCTTTTGCGGTCGGCCGCACGCAGGAACTGCTTTATGCCATCCGCCGGATCAAGGAAGAGCATCTGACCCGGACGGATTTCCCGGTCTATCTGGACAGCCCGCTGGCCATTGAAGCCACGCATATTTATAAGGACACCCTGCGCAGTTACTTTGATAAAGAGACCAACGAATTGCTGGACCGCGGCGTGAACCCCATCGGGTTTGAAGGGCTTCATCTGTCGGTTTCCAGCGAGCAGTCCAAACAGATCAACTATGATCCCACCCCAAAAGTGATCCTGTCGGCTTCCGGTATGTGCGAGGCGGGGCGTATCCGTCACCACCTCAAATATAATCTCTGGCGGCCGGAGTCCACGGTGCTTTTCGTCGGCTATCAGGTGGAGGGGACGATCGGGCGAAAACTGCTGGACGGGGCGCGTTATGTGACGCTTTTCGGCGAGCAGATCCGGGTATCGGCCCGGATTGAAAAGCTGGAGGGAACCTCGGCGCACGCCGACCGGGACGAGCTGATGGCGTGGCTTCGCGCCATTCCGGGAAAGCCGCGGCAGATCTTTGTCAACCACGGCGCGGACGGAGTGTGCGACGCCTTTGCCGCCGATATAAAAGAGACGCTGAATATAGAAGCCACCGCCCCCTATAGCGGCGATTCCTTTGATCTCTTCACGGGCGCACAACGGGAGGTCGGCAGTCGCAAAAAAGTCAGCCGGACGGACAGCGAGCGCAAGCGCGGCACCTCGGCCGTCTGGTCAAGGCTTTATGCCGCTGGTATGCGCCTGATGGGATTGATCGAGCGGAGCCGCAGCGTAAAGAGCCGTGAACTGGCGGCACTCACGGGGCGCATCAACGCCATCTGCGACAAGCACGAAAAAGAACTGGAAAGAAGAAAATAAGGCGAATCCCCCCAAACGGGTGCGGTTTTACCTTTTGACATGAAAAAGCCCGGCCTTGCCTCCTTCTTGCGGGAAGGAGGCGGGCGCGGGCTTTTCTTTGCGGAGCGCGGCAGGATCGGCGGCGCGGGGCAAAGAGCAAAATCCGTCAGGGTTTCCGGCGGATCCGAGCCTTTTCGATTTGGTAGTCGGCCGGCAGGTCGAAGGGGTAAAAGGGGTGCGGCAATCTGGTAAAAGGCAACCGCTTTAAGTTGGAAGCGCCGGCGCCGGGGGTGTCGGCAAAGCAGATCTCACCGGCGAATTTGCCATAGGGCACGCGGAAAGAGGTGTTGGCCTTGACCACGATCAGATCGTAAAGAGTGGGCTCGATCCCGAAATGGCGAAGGAGCTGCGGGTCGCCGCTGGCGTGCGGCGCGCATGGCAGAGTTGGAGGAAATTCCTGCCATTGTCCGCGACGTTGAAACCATCCAACGGATGGAAATGGCGCTGATTGAGAATATTCAGCGCACGGACTTGAACCCGCTGGAAGAAGCGCAGGCCGTCAGCAGTCTGATGCAGGAATGCGGGCTGACGCAGGAACAGATCGCCCAGCGCATCGGCAAGAGCCGCTCTGCGGTCGCTAACCTGCTGCGTCTTCTCAACTTACCCAAAGAAGTGGCGGAGCTTGTCGCAGAAGGGGAGCTGAGCGAAGGTCACGCGCGTGCTATACTTGGCGCGGAAGACCCTGAAATGATGATCAGCTTGGCCAATCAGGCGGTTCAGCGCGGGCTGAATGTCCGTCAAACCGAAGCGTTGGCCAAAGCAGTGAAGGAACAGCGCGAGGAAGGCGAGAAGCAGAAGGAGGAAAAGCCGCGCTGCGCAGAGCTGACCTTGGTGGAAGAGGCAGCGCGCCGTCGCTTCGGCACGAAAATCTCAATTGTCGGCAATGAAAAGCGCGGAAAGCTGATTCTGCATTACAATTCGCCGGAGGATTTGGAACGAATTTACGAATTCATCCGCATTCAGGACGACTGATCGAATGATATACAAAAAGCGGACGGAGTGTTTCACGTGAAACGCTCCGTCCGCTTTTTGCATATTCTGGAAAGAGGAGCATAGAAATGCAGGGAGGCGCAGCAAATGCGGCTTAGCGAGATGAAGGTCGGTACAAGTGCGCGCATTAAAGCCGTTAAAGGAGAGGGCGTATTGCGAAAGCGGTTGCTTGATCTCGGATTAACACCGGGCACCATCGTAATGATGCGGAGAACCGCGCCTATGGGCGACCCGATCCAGCTGCATTTACGCGGATATGAACTGACTTTGCGAAGAAGTGAAGCAGAGAAAATGGAAATCCAAGAGGTTTTTGCGGAGGAATAAAGCATGGCGGTGACGATTGCGCTGCTGGGAAATCCAAATTCCAGCAAAACAACGCTGTTCAACCGGCTTACCGGCAGCAGGCAGCACGTCGGGAATTTTCCTGGCGTGACAGTAGAGAAAAAAGAGGGAGAACTGCGCAATAAAGAAGGCGTTGTGGTTGTAGATCTGCCGGGGATTTACTCACTCTCACCGTATTCGGCAGAGGAAGTTGTTGCACGCGATTTTCTGATGAAGGACAAGCCCGATGTGGTGATCGACGTCGTAGATGCAACCAATTTGCAGCGCAATCTGTATCTCACTGTGCAATTGATGGAAATAGGTGTTCCAACCGTCGTGGCGCTGAATATGATCGACGAGGTGAAAAGGCAGGGGAAGAGGATCGACGTACCGCTTCTCTCGAAAAGAATGGGTTTGCCCGTTGTCGCCATTAGCGCAGCAAGCGGGCAGGGCTGTGAAGAACTGATCGAGTGCGCAATGGAAAGAACACGAAAGAAAATAGCCTTACCCTGCCCGGAGATGGGCAGCGGCGTCTGGCGAAGAAGTTTAGAAGAGATTCAACAAATTGTGCAGCAGAAATGCCGGAAAACAGGGATAAATCCGCGCTTTTTTGCCATACGCTGCATCGAAGGCGAAGCCGTCGTTCCCCTTAGCGTAGAGGAAAAGATGCGCATAGAACGCATCCTAAAGAGGGCCGAACAGGCACTCCATACGGACCGCGACGCCGCAGTGGCGGATATGCGGTATAACTTTATCGAGCAAGCCTGCTGTGATGTCGTGACAGAAGAAAAGAAGGGGAAGAAGCAGGAATGGACATTGCGCGTTGACGCGGTATTGACGCACAAAATCTTTGGTATTCCCATCTTTCTGGCAATCCTGCTCTTCGTGTTCTATCTAACCTTTGTAGGGCCGGGAAAATGGTTGTCCGATGGTTTTTCCGCCTGCGTGAATGCGGCAATTCGAGCACTAGATGTTTTTTTGAATCGGTGCAGTGTCAATCCGGCGATCCATGCGCTGCTCATTGAGGGCATGTGCAGAGGCGTGGGCGCTGTGTTGTCGTTTCTGCCTACGATTGTGCTCCTGTTTTTCCTATTGTCCATCCTGGAGGACAGTGGATA
>ERZ780198.3591-NODE-3591-length-10460-cov-2.682364_pt1 | contig 10460 bp, 10 predicted proteins | sample MGYA00510979_ERZ780198 | MGnify/ENA primary metagenome ERZ780198 (study PRJEB29588, sample SAMEA2158039) | human gut metagenome | biome: human gut; feature: human-associated habitat; material: faeces | place: Denmark | collected 2008/2010 ...
CCTGTACCTATTGCCCGTACCATGCGGTATGCGGTTTTTCACCGGATATTCCGGGAGGGCAGTCACGCAGCTTAAAGACATTCAGTGATGAGGAAATATGGGAAAAAATCAGGGAAGGATGTATTGACAGAAAGTGGAATTACAGGCTGACATAAAGGAGGAGCGTATGGTTCAATTAAAAGATATTGTTAAAATATATAATAAGGGAAAAAGTAATGAATTTGAAGCACTTCATGGAGTGTCTGCAGAAATAAAGGATGGAGAAATGATTGCCATTGTGGGAACCAGCGGAGCAGGAAAATCAACACTTTTGCATATTTTGGGATTTATCGACCGCTATGATAAAGGAGAGTACATATTGGATGGAACACCTGTGGGGAAAATGAATGAGATTAAAATGGCACATCTTCGCAATGAAAAGATTGGAATGATTATGCAGGACTTTGCGTTGATTGAGGATTATACCGTGCAGGATAATGTACTTATACCCTTGGATTTCTCCAAAAAGAAAATGAGAAAAAAGGAAAAGCTGAACCGGGTAATATCAGCATTGGAAGCCGTAGGAATGAAGGAGCATTGCCATAAACCGGTAAAACAGCTTTCCGGTGGACAGAAGCAGCGTGTGGCGATTGCCAGAGCGATTGTGAACGACCCGTCTTTCCTGTTAGCGGATGAACCAACGGGGGCGTTAGATTCCAAAACCACGGATGAGATTATGAAGGTATTTAAACGGATTAATGAGGAAGGAAGAACTGTAGTGATCGTTACGCATGATAATAGTGTGGCTGAGCGGTGCAGCCGGGTAATAAGAATTGAAGATGGAATGGTTGTAAAGTAATCTTAAAGAAAACTTGATTTTTTCATGTATAGTTCTCTGATACAATATATGTAAATTATAATTGATCTTGTGTGAAAGTATCGGATTGAGAGGGGGACTATCATGAAAAAATCAAAAGCAAAAATAGTTTTAATTGCTGCAGAAATTTTATGTGTGGAATTTCTGCTAGGAGCATTATAGTACAGAATCTGCCGGAAAAGTCAGAACGGAAGACAAAAACAAAAAAGGAGACAGCATTGATCTGGAGGATGTGTATATGTACTATATAAACAGTTTGTGAGTGCTTTTCATATGGTAATCGTGTTTATTTTTTCCGGGGCGGCCGTTTGGCCGCCTCTTCTCAAAAATCTTGTATGTTTCTAAAATTCCTTATATTTACCCAAAACCTGCCAGCTTTTATAATGAATTTATCAAATCAATACAGCAGAAATGAAGCTGCTGCATAGAAAAAGAATGAGGAGGAATTCGTTATGAGAGCGAAAAAATTATGTGCGTTATTGCTGACAACAGCAATGATTTCATCTGTATTTGCCGGGTGTGGCAAGACATCTTCAACAACAGACAAGGCCGGTTCTGATACAGGCAGTGCCAAGACAGAGACAAAGGATGTGAAACTGACGGTGTGGGGACCGCAGGAGGATCAGGCAAAGATAAAGGGATATAATGACGGTATCCTCAAGGCAATGTGTGATTCCTTTAATGAGCAGCATCCGGAGTGGAATATCACTTTTGAGTATGGTGTATGCTCCGAGGGAGATGCAAAGGATGTGGTAACGAAGGATGTGGATGCGGCAGCAGATGTTTATATGTATGCAAACGATCAGATTCCGGTTCTGGTTGAAGCAGGAGCTCTTTCTAAGCTGGGTGGATCTACCGTAGATGAGATCAACGAGAATAACGAAAAAGCAATGATCGATTCCGTTACATATGACGGCAGTGTATACGGAGTTCCGTACACATCAAACACATGGTTTATGTATTATGATAAGAGTAAATTCAGTGAGGATGAGGTAAAATCTCTGGACAAGATGATGTCAAAGAATCTGGGCAAGGGCGTTACAAACTTTGCATTCCCGCTGGATAACAGCTGGTATATTGAAGCATTCTACTACGCAGCAGGCGGTTCTCTCTTTGGTGACGGAACAGATGCATCTGCAGGCTGTGACTGGGATAGTGAGGCCGGCGTGGCAGCAACAAAATATATGGTAGATCTTGCAAAGAATAAGAAATTCTCCTGTGAGAAAGACGGAAGCAGTATTGCAAAATTTAAGGATGGAAAGCTGGGCGCATATTGCAGCGGTTCCTGGGATGCAAAGGCAATCAAGGAAGCACTTGGAAAGAATTTTGCAGCAGCACAGCTTCCTACTGCAACCATTAACGGACAGGAAGGTCAGATGAAGTCCTTCGCCGGAAGTAAGGCAGTTGGCGTAAATCCAAAATGTGAGGATCAGGAGGTTGCCGTAGCACTTGCCCGTTATCTTGCAGGGGAGGAGTGCCAGAAGATCCGTTTTGAGTCAAGAGGAATCGCACCGATCAACAAAACACTTGCTGCAGATGAAGCAGTAATGAAGGATACCGTAATTAAGGCACAGGCAGACGAAATTGCAAATGCAGCGGCTGTACAGCCACTTCTTTCAGAGATGGGCAGCTACTGGACACCGGCTGAGACGATGGGAAAAGAGATCGTACAGGGTGATGTTACAGAGGCAAACGCTGAGAAGAAGACAAAGGAAATGGTAAAGGGTATTCTGAGCAACGGACTGTAGAAATTTGAAGGCTGTCCGGAAAGACAGAATAAATCAGTAAGGTAAAAGGAGAAATGTCCTATGGCAAATAAGGTGGAGCATGCAAAGGTCATTTCCGTGAGCAATGCACTGAGGCACGGGGATACGTTCACCCGCCTCAGTGCGGTTATCATGGGGACCGGCAACATTTGCAGAAAACAGGTTGTGAAGGGTCTGTTGTATCTGGCAGTAGAAATTCTGTTTATTGCCTTTATGGTCATCAGTGGTTTTGGACTGCTTGGCGGTCTGACAACACTGGGAACAAATGAGGGCGGAGAAGTATTTAATGAAGCGAAGCAGGTGTATGAGTATACTGCCGGTGACAATTCCATGTTGATCCTGCTTTATGGAATTCTGGCGGTCTTTGCGATCATCGCATTTGTATTTGCCTGGAGATCTTCTCTGAAATCAGCTTATCAGGCACAGGTTTTGAAGGAAGCAGGGAAGTCGCTTCCGGGTTTTTGTGAGGACGTAGCATCACTGTTTGATCAGAACCTGCATAAAACCCTGTTGACAGGGCCGATCATATGTATATTTGCATTTACGATCCTGCCTCTTGTTTTTATGGCAGCGATCGCATTTACCAACTATGACAGAAATCATCAGCCGCCGGGAAAGCTGTTTGACTGGGTAGGACTGGCAAACTTTGGAAAGCTTTTAGACAGCTCCAGCGGACTTGGCACAGCATTCTGGCATGTGCTTGGATGGACGATCGTCTGGGCGGTTTTTGCTACATTTTTAAATTATATTCTGGGAATGATCCTTGCGATCGTGATTAACCGCAAGGAAACAAAATGGAAGGCAATGTGGAGATTTATCTTCGTTCTTTCCATTGCCATTCCACAGTTTGTATCATTGTTAGTTATCCGGACTATGCTGCAGCCGGAGGGTTCTATCAATGTTCTGTTGAAGCAGCTTGGACTGATTCAGAAGAGCCTTCCGTTCTGGACTGATGTTACCTGGGCAAGAATTACCATCATCGTGGTGAACTTATGGGTTGGTGTTCCGTACACGATGCTTCAGGTTACGGGTATTCTTCAGAATATTCCGGCGGATCTGTATGAGGCAGCCAGAGTGGATGGTGCCAATGCAGTGGTACAGTTTTTCAAGATCACACTTCCGTATATGCTGTTTGTGACGACGCCGTATCTGATCACACAGTTTATCGGAAATATCAATAACTTTAATGTTATTTATCTGCTGACAAAGGGTGCTCCGGCAGCGTTAAGCTACAATAATGGTACTGCCGGTAAGACGGATCTGCTGGTAACGTGGCTGTATAAACTGACCATGGACTTTAAGGATTACAACTACGCGGCGGTGATCTCCATTGCAGTATTTGTATTATCAGCTGTATTTTCTCTGGCGGCGTACCGCAAGTCAGGGGCGTTGAAGAATGAGGAGGGATTCCAATAATGAATAAGTACCGCATTAGAAAGAAATTAACAAATTTTATTGTACATGCGTGTCTGACCATCCTGGCACTGGTCTGGATATTTCCTCTCTTCTGGGTGATCATGACATCCTTCCGTGCAGGCAAGGGCTCTTATTCCAGTACCTTCCTGCCGGATAAATTGACGATTCATAATTATATGTCCCTTTTTACGGACACAGATGTATTTAACTTCCCACAGTGGTTTTTAAATACATTGATCGTAGCGATCTTTTCCTGCATTTTGTCTACATTTTTTATTGTATCGATCGCTTATGTGACTTCAAGACTTCGCTTTCAGTCCAGAAAGCTTTTGCTGAATGTGGCACTGGTGCTTGGAATGTTTCCGGGCTTTATGGCAATGATCGCAATCTATTATATCTTAAAGGGAATTGGAATGACCCAGGGCGTTCTCAAGCTGGTATCTCTGGTGCTTGTGTATGCCGGGGGCTCCGGTATCCTGCAGTTCTATGTGGCGAAAGGATTTTTTGATACGATCCCCCGCAGCATTGACGAGGCGGCATACATTGACGGAGCAACAAAATGGAACGTATTCCGGCTCATTACGATCCCGCTGTCAAAGTCCATTATTGTGTACACTGTGCTGACATCCTTTATCGCACCGTGGATCGATTTCGTACTGGCAAAGGTTATCATTGGAACCAATGCAAAGTATTACACGGTAGCCATTGGACTTTGGAATATGCTGGAAAAGGAAAATATTTACCAGTGGTATACCCGGTTTGCTGCCGGAGCGGTCTGTGTATCCATCCCGATTGCTGTGTTGTTCCTGTTTATGCAGCGTTGTTACACGGACGGACTGACGGGAGCAGTTAAAGGTTAAATGAATACAAAGAGAATTTTAAAATGACATAAACAGCCTCTATAAATGAACACGATATTACAGATTTCCTGATGATGGGAGACTGTGATATCGTGTTTTGATGTCTGGAAAGTGTGTAAATTATACACATTGCATTGTTGACTGGTGTGTAAATGATGTGTATAATATAGATAGGGAGGAGGAATGCTAATGAAGCAAAGAGATTTAGTGAAAAAGCTGGAAAGTGCAGGCTTTGAGTTTGTGCGTCATGGTGGAAACCACGATATATATCAAAGGGGTGATGATGAGGAAAAGGTTCCGCGACATCGAGAACTTAATGAGCGGCTGGCAAAAGCGATATTAAGAAAGTGGGGATTATAAGGATATTATTTTAATTTACGAATTGTTATTGGAGGTTGATAATATGAAGGTGACATATCCAGTGATTTTTACAGATGTTGATACGAATATTTTGATTGAGGTACCGGATCTTGGGATATTAACAGAAGCTAATGAGGAGGGGAAACCGAAGGGGACTATGGCAGATGCAATGATGATGGCGAGAGATGCCATAGGTCTGAGCTGTATTACTGCGGAAGATGAGGGGAAGAAAATAAAAGAACCTTCGATGATGTCTGAAATAGATATTTCCCAGGGAGCATTTTCGGAGGAAGGAAAGGGGATTCTTTCTTTGGTTGATGTGGATCTGACGGTGTATCGGAATCGATTGGATAACAAAGCGGTAAGGAGAAATGTTACCCTTCCAAACTGGTTAAATCAGGAAGCAGAAAAATCCCATTTAAATGTGTCTAAGATTTTACAGGAAGCGCTTATGGCAAAGTTAGGAGTTTCAAGATAGTGATAAAAAATATATTAAAAAAGATGATGGCGTTATCTCTGGCCGGATGTCTGATCCTGACCGGCTGCAGTAAACAGCCGGTGGAGAAAACGGATACGACGGATCGCAAGCAGGACTGGAAAACGGCAGAGACGACACCCTTTGGACGGTATCCGGAGGAAGTGACATATACCCTTGGAAAGATGACGGGCCTGAATAATTCAAACCTGCCGAAGGGGGATACTTATGAGAATAACGGATATACAAGATATCTGAAAAAGAAACTTAATATACAAAACAAAGATGTCTTTGAGGCAGGGGTGAATGACAATTATCAGGAGATGGTATCCATGACGATTGCCTCCCGTGAGCTGCCTGATGTGATGGTTGTGAATGATATGGATCTGCTGCAGCTTTTGGTGGATAACGATATGATTGAAGACCTGACACAGGTATATAAAGACTGTACCAGCAGCCGGATCAAGGAAATTTATAACAGCTATGGCAGCGAGATTCTGGACAATGTGACATTTGACGGGAAGCTAATGGCATTGCCGGAGACAAGTATTGAGGATGGTCCAAGTCTGTGCTGGCTCCGAAAGGACTGGATGGATAAGCTGGGATTATCTGCACCGGAAACTGTGGAGGATGTGGAACACATTGTCCATGAATTCGTACAGAAGGATCCCGGAGGCAATGGAAAGGGACAGACCGTTGGACTTGTCTGTGATGATGAGCTGACCGGAGGCTGCGGCTACAGCTATGAATATCAGACAGACATTATCTTTGCAAGCTGTGGCGCATTTCCGAAGCAATGGCTGTACAATGCAAATGGAAAGGTTGTCTACGGATCGGTTCAAAAAGAAGCAAAATCAGCTTTGCAAAAGCTGCGAAAGATGTATCAGCAGGGAACATTAGACAATCATTTTCTTATGCGGGAAAGCAATAATATTATTGAGCTGATCGTTTCTGAAAAATGCGGTTCCTTCTTTGGACCGTGGTGGTCTCCGAATAATCCGTTGATGTCTGCGATGCAGAAGAATCCGGAAGCAGAGTGGCAGCCATATCTGATCCAGACGGATTCTGCCGGGAGCACATCTTATGCTTCCCAGAATCCCAGTGATAAATGTGTTGTTGTCCGTAAGGGGTATAAGCATCCGGAGATTGTTATGAAGATTGTCAGCGCACTTTTTGATGACCTTCGTTATGGTGAGGAGGATGTCAGCGAAATGGAGCATTATTATCAGGATAATGTTGATCCAACAGCACGTCCGTTGGCGATCAACGTAGATTATAAGGATGCTCTGATGCGTTGTTATGATTCTTTGAAGGATGCGATTCAGGGACGGAAAAAGCTGAATGATCTGGGACTTCTGGAGGGGGCTTATTATATTTCATGCAGCAATTATCTGGAGCAGAAAAAAGAGGAAAAACCACAAAAATCATGGGAGGACTGGGCTGCCTATACATCCCGTATGACGGCATGTTCTGTGCTTGGAAAGGGAAAGACGAGACAGGTGAAATCTTTGTTTTTTGGAGAAACAGAAACTATGAAGGGGAACTGGTGGCGTCTGGAAGAACTGGAAAAGAAAGCGTACCTGGAAATCGTAACCGGCCAGAAGCCGTTGTCTTATTTTGATGAGTTTGTTAAGGAATGGAAAAGCCAGGGCGGGGAGAAGATCCGAAGCGAGGTAGAGAAAGAAGTGGAAAAATAAAACTTTTTGGGACAACGGCAGCGACGAAATAAAGACGAAAAGGAATGGTGATCCTATGCAAGGTGGAAATGATTTCAGGACAGATCATAAAGATACGGAAAAAATTCTGCAACTGGAAAAGAAAATATTTCAATATAAGAGGGCTAATGCAGAGCTGCAGACAGGCCTTGCAGAGGAATCAATCATAGGGAAGCTGCTTCCTTATATTATTTTATTGATGTGCTTTATCGCATTGAAGTTTGTGGAAAACTGGCTGGGATATTATGTGGATGTTTCAAGACAGGATTATGTCCCCCTTCTGATTATTTTTGTGATATTACTGATCTGCAGATATCTCAAAGACAAGAAACGGCAGGAGCTGCGGGAGCAGATGAAAGCGAACCGGCAGAAGTGTGATAAGCTGCAGCAGGAGATTGATGAGATCCGAAGGGGAATGTAACAGCTGCAGCATGAAACAATATGGCATCTGTTGAGGCGGACAAAAATTGTCCTGCGACAGCGGTCATAACATTGAAAAAATGTGCGTATTGCGGTATAGTGTGCTGAGATATGGTTAGGAAAGGCTTAGGTTACGGAGATGATGGATAATACAGAGATCACAATACAGGAATTAAAAAAATGGCGTCCGGATGAGTATCATCTGGTAGATGTCCGGGATGAAATGTCGTATTCTTACGGACATTTACCGGGAGCAGAGCACGTTCCGGAGCAGCAGATCCTTGACGGATGGGTTCCGGAGGAGGATGGCAAAAAAACAGTGATTTATTGCAAAAAGGGAGAGACAAGCCTGGAGGCAGCGGCATTTCTCCGGGAGAATGGGCATACCGTATACAGCCTGCAGGGTGGCTATCTGGCATGGCTTATGAGCACGATGGATGAGGAAAATGAGAAGGAGCAGGAAGAGGAAACGCCGTTTTATCTGGAGGTGGAGCAGAGCATCCGCAAGCGGTTCAAGAAAAAGATCTGGTGCCGTTTTACCAAGGCGATCAATGATTATGAGCTGGTAAAGGAAGGGGATAAGATTGCAGTCTGTATTTCCGGAGGCAAGGATTCCATGCTGATGGCAAAGCTTTTTCAGGAGCTGAAGCGTCATCATAAGTTCCCGTTTGAAGTGGTTTTTCTGGTAATGGATCCGGGATACAGTCCGGCAAACCGAAAAGTGATCGAGGAAAACGCCAGAAAACTCAATATTCCGATCACAATTTTTGAATCGGATATTTTTGATTCCGTATACAATATTGAAAAATCACCGTGCTACCTGTGTGCGCGGATGAGACGCGGACATTTATATCATTTTGCACAGGAGCTTGGATGCAATAAGATCGCACTCGGACATCATTATGATGATGTGATCGAGACAATCCTCATGGGTATGCTTTACGGAGCACAAATCCAGACGATGATGCCAAAACTTCACAGCACCAATTTTGAGGGAATGGAACTGATCCGTCCGCTTTATCTTGTGCGTGAGGACGATATCAAGGCGTGGCGTGACTATAATGGACTTCATTTTATCCAGTGTGCATGCAAGTTTACAGACACCTGTACCACCTGCAATAACGAGGAAAATCGTTCGAAACGTGTGGAGATCAAGGAACTGATCAAAAAATTAAAAGAAGTCAACCAGTACGTGGAAGGCAATATTTTCAAGAGTGTGGAAAATGTCAATCTGGATACGGTTGTCGGTTACAAGGCAAAAGGTGTAAGACACAATTTCCTGGATACTTACGATGATTAAAAATGACTGGATGTGCCGGGGCATATCTGAGATATAAAGAAGAATGAAATTCCCGCCGGACAGGTACAGGATCTGCCCGGCGGGAATTTTGAGATTAAATGACAGGAATATTGACCTGTACCAGAATTCCTGACGTTGATCAGGATAAAACGGTTTCCTGCTGGTTCTTGATATCGTGGTAAATAACAAAACGTCCACGTCCGTTGTGCTTAGCTGTGTACAGAGCATGATCAGCAAGGCGGTATAACTGGCTGAAAGATTCAGCATCCGTTGGAGCAACAGCACAGCCGATACTGCAGGAAAGTTTCCGACCATTTAGTTCCGGGATATCTATATTTTGAAGATTTGTATAGAGCTTTTGCAAATGCAGATGGATACTGTAATCCAGACGTACATTTTTCATCAGGATCATAAATTCGTCACCACCGACACGGCCGATGATATCGGTTGCCCGGAACTGTTCTTTCAGAAATCCAGCAAATATTTTCAGTACCTGGTCACCGGTTGCATGTCCATAAGTATCATTGATCTGCTTGAAATAATCCATATCGATCATCATTAAAGCCTGTAAATCTTCAAAATCTTTTTTCTTTAATAATATTTGTTGTTCTAATGAAGCTAATGATTGTTTTGCATCAGATTCAGCATCTTTTATTATTTGGTCAGCTTGTTGTTTTGCAACATTTTTTATATCTTCAGCTGTAGATTGAGCCATTATAAGTGTATTGTTTAATGTACCTTCTATTTGTTTATAATGTTCAAGTTTTCCGTTTAATTCTGCTATTTTATCTTGATTTTCGTTACTCTCTTTGTATAATTTTTCGTAGCATGCTGTTAATTCATCCAAGAAATCATCAACTTCTTCTACACTATATCCATTCATCATTTGTTTTGAAAATTTCTTGTTTTCAATTTCTAAAGGTGTAATCATTTTTGCTTCCTCCCAATTACATTTAGTCTAATTATTGCCTGCATTTTTTAACCAAGAAACAGATAATTTGTTTTTAATTTCTTCTCTTGCCATTTCATTTGTTATTTCGTAATTGTATGGTGCAATTAAGAATATAGAATTAGATACTTTTTGAATGTGTCCGTCTAAAGCATGAACAGCTCCACTTACTACATCAATTATTCTTCTTGCAACATCTTTATTTACATATTCAAGATTTACTATTACAGATTGTTTTTCTTTTAGTAAATCACATATATCTTCTGCTTGATCAAATGTTGTTGGTTGTGATATAACCATTTTCACTTGTTGAGGTTGAGGCATTGCTACAACTTTGTTGTTA
>ERZ780198.3593-NODE-3593-length-10455-cov-4.105769_pt1 | contig 10455 bp, 8 predicted proteins | sample MGYA00510979_ERZ780198 | MGnify/ENA primary metagenome ERZ780198 (study PRJEB29588, sample SAMEA2158039) | human gut metagenome | biome: human gut; feature: human-associated habitat; material: faeces | place: Denmark | collected 2008/2010 ...
AGCCCCGGTCTGTCGGCCGCGGTGGTCCGTCACTGCACCGAGCGCGGTATTCCGGTGGTGCCGGGGGTGAACAATCCCAGCGGCATTGAGGAAGCGCTCTCGCTGGGGCTTCACACGGTGAAATTTTTCCCGGCAGAACCCTCCGGCGGCGTGAAAATGATCAAGGCCATGGCCGCGCCCTACGGCGATGTGACCTTTATGCCCACCGGCGGCGTTTCGCCTGACAATCTTCTTTCTTATCTTTCTTTCCGGAAGATCATTGCCTGCGGGGGGAGCTTTATGGTGAAGCCCGAACTGCTTGCGGCCGGAGATTTTGCACAGATCGAGCGGCTTACCCGTGAGGCGGTGGACCGGATGCTGGATTTCAGGATGGTGCATATCGGGATCAATTGCGAGAACGAGGAAGCCGCCCGCGCGGCAGCCGGGACGCTTTCTGCCTTTTTCTCTTTCCCCGCGCGTGAAACGCCGGTGTCGGTGTTCGGCGGAGAAGGTTTTGAGTTTATGAAGGCGCCGGGGCGCGGGACCATGGGACATATTGCCGTGAAGACCTCCAGTGTGGAGCGCGCGGTGTATCATCTTTCCCGGCGCGGCGTGCGCTTTGACGAGGATTCGGCACGCTTTGACGCCCCGGGACGCCCCACCTTTATTTATCTCCGGGACGAGATTGCCGGATTTGCCATTCATTTGACGGAGTGAGAGCGGCCCGCCCGGAAAGAACCGCAGCGAGACTTCCTAAAAAACGGCTTGCGTGCGCGTGCAAAAAGAATCTGCCGACCGGATGCGCAAACAAAACGCGCAGAATTCAGAGATGAATTCTGCGCGTTTTAATTTGCCTGTTTTGCAAAAACCGAAAAGAGGCATGATCCATGCGGGAAACAAGCCCCGGAGCTTCCGGAAGGGGGACTGAAATATTTCAAAAGATCAATTTGCAGGAACCGGAGGCCGGATGAGACGCTTTTCAGGAAGGATTTCGCCCCGTGACGGCAAACAGGATCTTTCCCAGCACAAAAAGGAGCGCGGCGAGAAGGATGAAAATCAGAACAAAGGAGTTGACCTTTTCCCGCCAACGCATTGCCAATATGACAGCGTCGCCGACCGCCGCAATCAGCATCGGGATCCAGCAAAGAAGATTCTCTCCTTTACCGATCATCAATTCGCGCAGCATCCACGAAAAGCAGACGACCAGCGCCAGAGCCACGATCGCCTCGATCGTATGGAAAAGTGCGGCGGAACGGATTCCGGAACGATACATTACCGGGATGGCCATGGAGAACACAATCAAAAAAACAAGCGAATACCAAAGACGGAAGCGATTTTCCGCGCCCGCCGAGACCTGCACCGTGCGCAGGATCATTGCCACGGCCAACAACCCGTAGGAAACAAATTGCACGGGAGCAACCGTATATTCCGTATGCACCATTCCGGAAAGCAGAAGCACGCCTGCGGTGATTGCAAGGATGGAATAATCGGGCGTTATCGACGCGTTAAACAGAGAACGCCAGAAATTTCCGTTGGCAAAAATCAGCAGGACAACGGTGGCGATCAGAGAAAAAACGGTCAGCGTGTTGACATATCCGTCGAATCTGTTGCGGTACAGATCCGAAACGGAGCCGCTACAGACGCGCACCAGGCTTTGCGAGCGTTCGGCAAACAAAACGATAAAATATCCGAGAAACAGCAGGGAAATGGCAGGGTTCAGAGATTGATTTTTTGGAATCGACAACATCTTTTTTCTCCTTTTCATTTCATTCGGATCGGGAAATCCGCGCAAAATATGGGCGGCGGGTTTCACAAAACGCACGGGAAAGTCACGACGGCCGGGCGCAGATCTTTCCGGCAAAATCGGTCAATCTACGGACAGTATATCACAGATCTTTGAAAATTGCAAGACATTTGGATCATCTTGACGGTTTTCCTGATACAAAAAGGGCAGGGTGCATGCACCCTGCCTTCCTTGTACAGCAGTATTGGAACGGTGAAAAATTACTTGATTTCGACCGTAGCGCCGGCTTCTTCCAGAGCCTTCTTGATGTTCTCGCACTCGTCCTTGGAAGCGCCTTCCTTGATTGCCTTCGGAGCGCTCTCGACCAGGTCCTTCGCGTCCTTGAGGCCCAGACCGGTGATCTCGCGGACAGCCTTGATAACGCCCAGTTTGTTGGCGCCAAAGGAAGCCAGGATCACATCGAACTCGGTCTTTTCCTCGGCAGCGGGAGCGGCAGCGCCACCCACGGCAACAGCGGCAACGGGAGCGGCGGAAACGCCGAACTCTTCCTCAACAGCCTTGACCAGCTCATTGAGCTCAAGAATGGTCAGGGACTTGATCTCTTCAACAATAGCGGTAATCTTTTCGCTTGCCATTTTTAATACCTCCTGAAAGTGGAAATGTTTGTTGCGTGAAAACTGTCACGCGGCATCGGCCGTTTGCCCGACGGCCGGACGGAGCGGATTATTCCGCGGCGGGGACAGCCTCGGTCTGCTTGTCGGCGATGGCCTGCAGTGCGTAGGCCAGGCCGTAAAGAGGAGACTGGATGCTCCCGAGGAACTTGGCGATAAGCGTCTCTCTGGACGGAATGTCGGCCAGCTCGTTGACGGTCTTTTCGTCGATCACGGCGCCGTCGAGATAGCCGGCGAGAATCTTGAAGGATTCCACCTTGTCGGCATATTTCTTGAGCACCTTTGCGGGGCCCACGGCGTCCTTTTCGCTGATGGCAATGGCCGTCATGCCGGAAAGGTACTGCTTCATGTCGGCATAGCCCGCCGCTTCGCAGGCGCGGCCGGTCAGCGTGTTCTTCACCACCATGTATTTGACACCTGCTTCACGCAGTGCCTTCCGCATGGCCGTGTCGTCTTCCACGGTGATGCCCTGGTAGTTGACCAGAACGCCGGAAACCGAGTTCTTAATCTGCTCGGCCAGCTCGGCAACCGCCTTCTGTTTTTGTTCGAGAATGACTTTGCTTGGCATTTTCTTTTTCACCTCCCGATGCGTGATAATAAAAAATCTTTCTCCCGCCAAAGGAAACTCCCGGCACGAAGAAAGACACAAAAATATGAATCTCTTCCTCGGCAGGGGAGCGCCTTGCGGCACCTTTACGGGAACCTGCTGTCTTTGGAACGGAAAAATTATAGCACATTGCTCTTGGTTTGTCAAGAGGTTTTTAAAAAAAGAAGCGGCTTTTTTAAAACCGCTTCTCTGTCAGCTTTTACTCATCGGGGCAATCCCGGTGCGCGGAGAGCACGCGCTCGGCCGCTTTTTGGATTTTTTCACGGAGCCAGGGCGGGCTGACGACCTCTACCTCGGATTCGGTGGAGAAAAGCACGCCGATGAACATTTCGATGCTGTGGAATTCGCAAAGGAAGCAGTCTTTGCCCTTCGCGCGGCCGGAAATGAAACGCCGGAGCTCCAGTTGCGTCAGCTTGTCCGGGATGCGCACGGTGCAGGAATAAGGAATCTGCATCTGCACGATCTCTTCTCTGGCGCTTTTTTCCCGGTTGCCGGTGACGCTTTCCACAAAGTCTTCTTCGTTGGCGCAGACCGTATAGGTCGGCAGACGGAACTCTTCTTTATAGTAATAGCCTCCGCGGGAGCGGTCATAAAGAAGCGGCGCGCCGAAATCCTCCCGCAGGGCTTCCACATCCCGCTGTGCCTGCCGGTGTGAAATGCCGAAACGTTCCGAAAGGCGCATGGCGTTGGGGTAGCGCCCGTCGCAGATGCGCTTGTGGAGCCATTGAATCCGTTCGTTCGCGTTCATGTCGTTTGATCCTTTCCGGTTTTTTGCCCCAACGGCCGGGGTCCGGACAAAAGAAAGTAAATTCCGGATGCGAGGAGCAGGAGATCCTGCATAAAATAGAAGGGGACGCGATAGACGCCGGCCGCGAAAGCCACGATGTCGGAAAGGCCGATGACCACGCACAGGAAAAAGGAAAGCAGTGTGGAAAAAACAGCCATGCGCGGGAGCGGGATGCCTGTTTTGGCGCGCAGTTCGTAAAGAAGCGCCAGCATGAACGAAAGAAGCGCCAGCTGGACGCCGAGCTTGCGAGGGGCGTTCATGGGCGTGTAACGGTCAAAATACAGCAGGGAAATGAGCAACGCGCCCGCAAAAATGCCGCCGCACCCCGGCAGAGCCATGGCCGAACCCCGCAAAGTCTTTCCCAGCGCGATCGGCAGAAAATAGGCGCAGGCAAGGAGCAGGGCGGGAACCGTCAGCACAATCAGGAAAGATTTTGCGCGCTGATATTGTCCGGTTGTGAAGAGCAGGATGAGATCGGCAACAAGGAGAAGCGCCACGGCGCCGGCCGCCGCTCTTAGGGCGGCGCTTTTTTGAGGGGCCGGTTCACCCAGTTCTTTGGCGGGCAGGCAGAAGGCCGTCAGCGCAAAGAAGAGAAGTGAAAGCGCGGCGATCACATTGAAAAGTACCGGAAGCGCGCCGTTTGCGAAGTAACCGATCTCCCGGTCAAAAGCAAAGAGCAACGCCGCGCTCCGCAGACAAAAAGTCAGGCCTGTCAGGGCAAAACAAATCAGAAAGCAGGTGTGAAGACGCAAAAATTTTTTCACAGTTTTTTCACCTTTCCTATGATAAGGCTGTCATATTTTTTTCATTATAGCCGGAAAATGTGAACAAACTGTATACAAATTGAAATTTACGCGTTTTCTGTGCTTTTTTCGGCCTGCCGGCGGCGAAGCAGGGCGCCTGCCAGCAGGCAGACGGCGGCAACGAGGGCGGCGGCCGCTGTTACAATGAGCATGGGGAACCAGAAACTGCCCACAAACGAATCGGTCTTCATCAAAGTGATGTCAAAAGAACCGGTGTCCGGGTTTTGCAGGTGCAAAAAGAGCGCGCAGATATCAAAACCGAGCGCACCCACGGCCAGCAACCCCGCGCAGGCGGGCAGAATGCCGCTTTTTGGGGCAGTGCCGGCGGGTTTCAGGCGATCGGGGATTTCTTTCCGGAAGTCCAGCAAAGAACCCAGGTAAGCGCTGACCGCCACCAGAATGACGGCCTCCGGCACCATATAGGTGGCGTTATAGCCGAAAGAATAGAGCAACGCGGCACTGCTGGGAATGGAGAGCCCCGCCCAGACGGTAGCGCCGGAGATGACATGGCAAAGATAACGGCAAAGAGCGGCCAGCGCCGCGCCTGCGGAGAGGGCGCCGCGCTGGGAAGGGATGGCGCGGCGGAACACGCCGCCAAGCCCGGTCATGGCAAAGGCCAGCAGGTAATCCAGCAAAATGACGGCCACGACAGACTGCCAGGTGGTGAAATAGGAAAGGTTTTTGAGCCCGAGCAACTGCTGGATGACGCCATAGCAGAGTCCCGCGCCGAATCCGTATCCCAGTCCGTTACGGTAAGCGTTGAGAACGAGCGGGAACATGGAGGCGATGGTGACGGAGCCGCCATAGGGCAACTGCGCCACGGGAAGGACGCTGAGAATGGTGGAAAAAGCCACCATAAGCGCGCTTTCCACCAGTTTCCGGGTTTTTTGCAGATGTGTTTGCATAAAGAAATCCTCCTTTTTAAATAAAAAAGTACCGCACGAAACACGAACGCGCGGTAACAAAAGAGATTCTTCCTACGCCGGCATTATCCGTATCAGGTTAAAGGGTTCGGCAAAAGCCGTCTCAGCCGCGAAAGCAGCACCCCCGATTTCTATGCGGTTTTAGCAGTCGCCGTCTGCCCGACGACCGGGAATCAGTATAACGCTTCTTTTCCCGTTTGTCAAGGGGAAAAGAAAAAATCTACATTTTAATATTTACTTTGTTTTTTTGAGGCACGCCTGTTTTTTTGGGGGCGGGCGTCCGTTTCCTTTTTCCGGAGAAAAGATCCGAGCCTTTGAGCATTTTGCCCGATTCCTTGTTTACTTTTTGTTCAAAACCCATAATTTTCAAAAAATTATCCAAAGCTCTTGACTGTTTTCTTAAAATTGCGTATAATAAGGTTGTAAATTTGTAACGCTTCAAACAAATTTTGTTCATAATTCGAGGCGATGCAAATGGGTGCTTTACCCGAATTCACAAAAGGAGAAACATCATGAAAAAACATTTTCGCATTGCTTTGCTTGCGGTGATGGCCATCCTCATGGTCGGGATGCTGGCGCTGGGCGCTTTTGCGGCGGCTCCGGCCGAGACTGATTTTTATCAGGTTCTTGACGCGAATGGGGAACATGTGGCTTACTACGCAACGCTGGCTGAAGCCAAGGCCGGCGTTACGGCACAGGGCTATACAATCAAAGTGCTGAAGGATGCTACCGAGAGCACGGTGGTTGTATTTGACCAGGCGTTTGCGTTTATTCTGGACGGAAACGGCAAAACCATTACTTACTCTCTCAAAACCGAAGGTCTTGACAAGAAAGATTTGTTTACTTTCTCCGGAACCGGCGCGGTGACGGTCAAAAATCTGACGGTGAAGTTGCTGGCAGCTTCCGCGAAGGATTCTGCCGGTGCGGATCTGGGCGAGTTCACTTCTGTTTCGGCGGCCAAGGCGGCCGTGCAGGCTCTGGTGGCTGCTGCGGAACCCGGCACGGATGCGGCGAACCCCGATAAGTACACGGTGACCGAGTACCCTGTACACACCGGTTCGCTGATCGCGGTGCGCGCAGTCTGCGATCTCACGCTGGAAAATGTGGTGCTGGACGGCGGCAACAACCAGGTGCTGGTGAACGCGGCTGCCCGCATGTTTGTCAAGGGTGAAAACACCCAGCTGGGCCTTGCCTGCATGGGTTGGACCTTTACCCTGCAGAACGCCTCCAAAGGCGGTATGCTGACGATTGAAGGCGGCCTTGTTACGGAAGGCGAAAAGGGCGTGATTGATCTTGCCGGTGCCGACCTGACGGTGAGCGGCGGCAAACTGACCAGCAACAAGACCACAATCATTGACATGACCAATGGCACAAACATCGGCTTTGTGACGATCACGGGCGGCGAACTGGAATCCCGCGCCGGCACGATCATCAAGTATTCCGGTGTCGGCGATAACGCTTCCACGCGCGTGGCCGGCGTGCTGATTACCGGCGGTACTTTCCGTATTTCCGGCAGCGGCGATGTCATTTTCCTGAAAGGCGACAACAGCCCGAAAGGAAGAATGGTGGTACGGATCGAGGGCGGCTCTTTTGAAGAACTGGCGCTCGACACTTTCAAGGGCTCCTATGTCAAAATCGAGGGCAACGATAAGGCGCAGGTGGAAATCACCGGCGGCCGGTTCGGTAGTTTTGACAACGCGAACAATCCTCTTGGCGGTTCTACCGTCAACTCCATCCTCAGAGCCTACAACGGCGCGACCGGTACCTTTATCGTCAGAGGCGGTATCTTCGGAAACGCGCTGGCCTGGATACGCACCGACTGCGGCGCGAAATTCTACATTTACCCCTGCACCGTGGAAGGCCGCACGGGCGAACCCAAATTCATCTGCAACCGGACAGAAGGCGATATCCGCGCCATCTGGTTCCACAACGCTTCCAGAAACGGTGAAATGCGGATTGCGGGCGGTACTTTTGAAATTACCACGCCCAAGCCCCGTCTGGTCAACGCGGCCGGTGCCCGTCTGGTCATCACAGGCGGTACCTTCAAGCACAACGGCGAGGGCATTACTCTTTCGGACGGTGACCAGGTGAGTGAAGTGTATATCGCGGGCGGTAGTTTTGAGGCCACCGGTTACAAGCCCACCATCCTTTATAATTGTAGCCCCGCCGGAAAGCCTGCTCAGGCAGGCCTCGTGGAAATTTCCGGAGGTGATTTCAAAGCCAGTACCGGCGCGAATATCATTCAGTACACGACCACTAAAGCTTCTCCTGTCTTTACCATTAAGGGCGGTACTTTCTTCTCTGAGTCCTCTGCCATTATCAATATGAAGAATGTCAATACCGAGCTGGTCATCAGCGGTAATCCGACCTTCCGAACCATGGGCAATGATGTCATTTATCTGGATAAGAACCCCGGTGTGTTGCGCATTGAAGGCGGTACCTTTATCCTGGAAGAACTGCCGGAAGACGCCGACCGCAAGTATGTGGCGGACAACGCCGTGATCCTGGTTGCTTCCAGAGATTCCGCTACCCTGACCATCAATGGCGGTACCTTTATCGATCTGCGTACCGGCAACAACCAGGTCTTCCTGGTGAAGAACGCCAAGGCGGTGGTGAACCTCAACGGCGGCGTGATGCTTTCCAAGACGGTCAAGTCTTTCTTCTACCGTGACCTTGACAACACGCACCGGAATATGTACTTCGACGCTTCGACGCCGTATCAGGTGACGATCGATGAAGTGACCTATTATTACTGCGCGATGAGAGCGGGCAATGCAAATGCCCCGATCCGCAATACCGTGGCCAGCGCCCGCGTGAACGACGGTTCGGAAGGTATCCGCTTTACCTCCACTGTGACCAAGGCTCAGGCCGCCGCGCTTGCCAAACTGGCGGATGACAACACCAAGGTTACCTACGGCACGCTGATTATGAGCGCCAAGACCATGCATGACCTGGTTTCGGCCACTCTGGAAGCCGACCTGAAAGTCAACGCTTTGGGTGTTAACTTCCATGCGGCACTCAAGAAGGTGGCCGCAGACGCTTCCAAGGCCGAAAACAAGGTGTTCCTGGATGTCGTGGCTGACAAGGGCCTCACCGTGGACGCAGACGGTAATATTACCTACCGCGCTTCGTTGATCCACCTGAAGAGCAACACGGCTACCTACGCCGCCGTTTCCTATGCGAAGGTGACGGTTGACGGAGAAGATCAGTACTTCTACGGCAATGTCCTGACGGCTCAGGACGGTTGCTCGATGGCAATTGCCGCTCAGCTGGCTCTGAACGATACCAACGATCAGGTCGGCGTGGTGGGTTCTTATACCTACAAGTACAGATCCATTCTCAACGAAAAGGTTTACAGCCGCTTCTCCAAAGAAGTGCAGGAGAAACTGAAGTCCTATATTCCTGCGGCTTAATCCGAACATTTCCCGGTCCGCCGCGCGGTTTTCCGCGCGGCGGACTTTTTCGCTTTGTCCTTTGCGGAAAGACAGAACGGGCGGGACACAATTTGATCGTAATTCCGGAAAATTCCGCCAAACAGGGCGCGAAGACTTGACAAAACAGTCGAAAAGGTGTACAATAAATGAAAGCCTTGTATTTTCTCTCTCCTGTGGGGGCGACAGCTACGCCGCAGTTTGAACAAATGTCTCAAAGGCAAAAATGCCTGCGGAGAATGCGGATGTAAAGGGCCTGCGTTCCTATATCCTCGCTTCATGAAAGGATCTCTTTTATATGCTGACGACCGGATGTCGGAATTATAAATATATCCGACCGCTTTTTTGGTTTCTGTGCGATAGCGCCGCTTTTTGGCTGTCGGCGTTGCTGATACAGCTCTTTGGTTATCACTGGTTTAAGAACACAACGGCGGCGCTGTGGTTACTTTTGGGCTATGCGGCCACCATTGCGATCTTTTTCCTTTTCAGCCTTCACCGTCAGATCTATTGGCTGGCAGGCTTCAGCGAAGCGATCCGTGTGGTATGGGCCGCTTTGGCGGACTTCGTTTTTTTGCTGTTGCTGATCTTTTTCTTCAACCGTGACGCGTATCTTCCGTTCCTCTTTTTTTATCTGATTTTTCTGGATCTGCTGATGTGCGCCCGCTTTTCGGGGCGAATGTACGGCGCGGTGCTTTACCGTTACCGGAGCCGCACCGATTATGTCCGGGTGATGATTGTGGGCGGCGGGAGCGCCGGGCATCTGATGATCTCCGAGATGAAGACCACGAACAAGGCTCAATACAGACCGGTCTGTGTGATCGACGATGACCCGAATAAACTGCATACGCTGATCAACGGCGTGCCGGTCGTCGGCAACCGGGAGGAGATCCCCCGGATTGCCCGCCAGTATCTGATCCAGCAGATTTATATCACCATTCCCTCGGCCAAGAGCACGGCCATCCGGGAAATTTATAAAATCTGTGCGGGGACCGGCTGTCGGGTGATGATTGTTCCCGGTATTTATCAACTGCTTTCCGGCGGAGTAAAACCCGGAAAACTGCGCGAGATCAATGTGAGCGACCTTCTGGAGCGCGATCCGATCTCCATCAACACCGAAGAAGTTTTTTCTTTCATTCAGGGTAAGACCGTTCTGGTCACGGGCGGTGGCGGTTCGATCGGCAGTGAGCTTTGCCGTCAGATTGCCGAGCATCAGCCGGCCCGGCTGGTTATTTTCGATATTTACGAAAATAACGCGTATGATATTGAAAATGAGCTTAAACGAACCCATCCGGATCTGAATCTTACGGTGCTGATCGGCAGTGTGCGGGATGAACAACGGGTGCATGACCTTTTCCGCGATGTGAGACCCAACATTGTCTTTCATGCGGCGGCGCACAAACATGTGCCGCTGATGGAGGACAGCCCGAACGAGGCGATTAAAAACAATGTTTTCGGCACGCTTCATGTGGCGAAAACGGCCGGCGAATTCGGCGTGGACCGCTTTGTGATG
>ERZ780198.3597-NODE-3597-length-10439-cov-2.449827_pt1 | contig 10439 bp, 9 predicted proteins | sample MGYA00510979_ERZ780198 | MGnify/ENA primary metagenome ERZ780198 (study PRJEB29588, sample SAMEA2158039) | human gut metagenome | biome: human gut; feature: human-associated habitat; material: faeces | place: Denmark | collected 2008/2010 ...
TCAATTCTCTGGAGTATGACAGTGATCACGGTCAGGAGGTGCTGCAAAATGCCAAGGCTTTTGTAAAGACATACAATAATCTGATAGAATCCACGGAGGATAATCAGGATAGCCGGCTTACTTCATTAAAAAAGAAAATGACCAAAATGATCAAAAATAATAAGGATGATCTGGCATCCATTGGCATTGAGTTAAAGGGAAACGGCAGTCTGACCCTGGATGAGGACAAATTCGGCGAAGCACGTCCGGCAAAGATTGAGGAGATTCTTTCCTCTAAGGGCAATATATCTGTTTCTCTGCGTTCCATTGCCAATAAGATTTTCCGGCAGTCAGGAAAGATGGCTGTCTATACTTCTTCTGCAGAAAAAACAGCACAGGATGCAGAGCAGAGTGGAAAAACCGTTGACTTATCTCTGTGACATCGTTAAAATCTAATTATAAAAACGAAGGGGAAAATGATGCTTATAAGAAAAGCATTATGAAACGATAGAATGTCGCAGAGCCTTGGAAAGGAATATATAAAGTTTGTCTCGCAGAATATATTGGGAATGCTGGGGATATCCATATATATTCTGGCGGATACCTTTTATATATCGAAAGCAGCAGGTGCCGATGGAATTACGGTGTTAAATCTCTGTCTGCCATTATATAATCTGATCTATGCCATTGGTTCTATGGTAGGTGTTGGCTCTGCTACACGTTTTACAATTTTAAAGGCACAGGGGGATTCGGTATGTCACCGCTTTTTCTCCAATGCTATTTTTTCTGTTTTATTTCTGAGTATTCCATTTATGCTGGCCGGGGCATTTTTTCCGGACCGGATTCTGAAAATAATTGGTGGTGATTCTGCAATCGCAGCCCTTGGGATTCCCTATGCAAGGATTTTTCTGATATTTGCACCATGTTTTATGATCAATTTTATAATGAATGCCTTTGTAAGAAATGATGGGGCACCATCTCTGGCTATGACGGCGACACTGGCCGGAAGTATTTTTAATATTATTTTTGACTATATCTTTATGTTTCCGTTGGGGATGGGGATGGCAGGTGCTGCATTGGCGACAGCAGTGTCTCCTGTTGTCAGTTCCTGTGTCTGTGGCACGCATTTTTTACGAAAAGATAACCAGATCCGCTTTTTGTGGCAGCGGCCTTCGCCGAAGCGTCTGTTGCAGGCTTGTCAGCTCGGTACCTCTGCCTTTATCGGAGAATTTTCATCAGGAGTTACCACCACGATGTTTAATTTTTTAATCCTGGGCATTGCCGGAAATGTGGGAGTGGCAGCCTATGGAGTGATTGCCAATCTGGCATTGGTGGCAATGTCCATGTTCAACGGTGTGGCACAGGGCTCCCAGCCGTTGATCAGCAGATACTATGGGCAGGGGGATGAATCATCGGCACGAAAGATTCTGCGTTATGGAATCTGGACAGCTCTTGGCATTGCGGCGGTCATCGTAGTGATCACCAGAGTACAGACCAATACGTTAATTGCTATGTTTAACAGTGAGGGCTCGGAGAGTTTACGGAGCCTTGCATTTGATGGAGTCAGACTTTATTTTCCGGGATTTCTTTTTGCGGGAATAAATATAGTTGCTACCGGTTATCTGAGTGCCTCTGATTGCGGACTGCAGGCATTGGCGGCATCAGTTTCAAGAGGAGTGGTTGCTATCATTCTTTGTGCCTTTACCATGAGCAGGATCTGGGGGATGAAAGGTATCTGGAGTTCTTTCATGACAGCAGAGCTGCTGACAGGCATTATGGTAGTGATCATGCTTGCACAGTTGGGCAAAAGGAGGAAATGATTTGAGATTACAGTTTGACGAGGAAGCTGCGTATATGGAGCAGTATTTGCGGGAGTACATCAAAGAACATCATATGCAGCAGAGTGCTGTGGCACTGGAGGCGGCCATTCGGTTTCATCACGGACAGAAACGTACCGAGGGCAGGCCCTATATTATTCATCCTATGATGCTTGCAATGCACGGGATCGCTCTGGGAGTGGCAAAGGATGACGATGATCTTCTGGCTGTGATGCTCCTTCATGATGTCTGTGAGGATTGTCCGGTATCTCCGGAGGAGCTTACTGTCAATGAGAAAGTGCGCCAAGGCGTGCGTTGTATCACCAAAACCCGCAGAGAAGGTGAGACGAAAGAAGAAATGATGCAGCGTTATATGGAGGATATACGGAAAAGTAAAGAAGCCTGCATTGCGAAAATCTTTGACCGCTGCCACAATGTATCTTCGATGGCAGGAGTTTTTTCAGAAAAACGCATGCAGGCATATATCGTCGAAACGAAAAAATATATTTATCCATTGATACAATACGTCAAGGACACATATCCGGAATATGATTCTGCGGTATTTGCTTTAGAATATCAGATTACAAGTATTATCAATGGACTTGAGATCATCTGATATAATCTCTGTAATTACTCATTTCCTTTGCAGCGCGGCTGCGGTACATGTAACTGGAACTAAACAGTACAAAACCGTCACAGCCCGCTGCTTTTTCTTTTTTGATCTGTGTAACAAGATTGTTGTTTTTGCGGCGCCATCCCAGATCGGAAGAACTGTATGTACCGGCGCGGTAGGTTGCCAGACCAATGTACATCGGCGTATTGTTTTTGTTTAATTTGATCCATTTGTTGAGACGTTTCGTATATAAAGGAGTAACATTACCTCCGAGACGGTACTGGTCGCTCCAGTAGATCTGCGGCACGATATAATCAATATATCCGTCCTTGCTGAGCCAGGTGGACAGATCACAGCCAAGGCTTTCGGCATATTCAATATTTCCGGCCGGACTGATACCAAAGAGTATATCAGGGTCCTGTGCCTTCACCGTCTGGTAAATGGTACGAACCATCCTGTTGATCACACGTTTCCTTTTGGCGGTAGATACGCTGTTATATTGTGCCCCTCTTCCGTGGGCAGGATAAAAATAATCATCAAAATGAATGCCGTCTACATCATAATTCCGGACGATCTCTGTGACAATGCGCTGAATCCGCTTGAGAGAAGCGTCTGCTCCCGGATTGTAGCTGACGCCCATTTTCCGGCGGTAAGGATTCAGCCAGGCGTGGAAGGTCATATCCTGTTTATGGGCGGTTTTTATGAGAATGTCTAATGGATCATAATCCGGAGCGGCTTCAAACATATATGAGCTCCATTTCAGGTACTTGCTTGGGTAGATCGCATCATTACACGGAACAACATGAAAATAAATCGTATTGATTCCGTCTTTTTTCAGTTTTTTGAAGTACTTTTCGGCATTTGCCTGAAAGGCGGAACGAGACTTATTATATAAACCGGCAGATTTATAATCTCCGAATGAGATCCACACGGCTTGTACATTTGTGATCAGGGCAGAGCCTGATGTAACAGAGGCCTTTTTGACAGACTGGGTCTGGGCGTTTGCGGTACTGCTTTCCCCGGAGGAATCGGAGAATATGGCAGAATCCCAGATCATACAGACCAGTAAAAGAACGGATAATCCCAGGATCATAATTGACTTTTTTCGAAATTCGCGCTGTGTCATCGGTAAAACTCCTTTTGTGCTGTGCTTATTTTACATATTGAATAAAAATCCTACTCCCTATATTAACACAGATATATGTTAATGTTGTGTTAAAAATTCAAAAAAATTTTGTTTTCGGATTTCTGATGAAAATAATTATCAATAATAAGGTTTGTATTTCAATAAAGGGATGATATAATAAGAAAGTGGTTAGTAAAGACTAACCTCATTGCGGACCTGCGAAGAAGAAAAGTTATGTTCTTTACGGCAACCGCAAAAAGCATATGGAACAATCAAAGGAAAGAATGGAGAAAATTATGTTTCTTGAAATTAGTGATCTAAAGAAAAGCTTTGGTGAGGGAGACAGCAAAGTGCAGGTTCTGAAGGGGATCGATCTCAGCGTAGATAAGGGAGAGATCTGTGTACTGCTGGGTCCATCCGGTTCCGGTAAATCTACATTGCTCAATATTATTGGCGGCATTGATTCACCGGATTCCGGTTATGTGTCCATCGACGGGGAGAAGATGGTGGATATGACGGAAAAACGTCTGACCAGGTACCGCAGAGAGCATTTGGGCTATGTATTCCAGATGTACAATCTGATCCCGAATCTCAATATTAAGGAGAATATCGAGGTGGGTGCATATTTATCCGATAATCCACTGAATATTGATGATCTGTTACATACTCTGGGATTATATGAGCATCGTCATAAGCTTCCGAATCAGCTTTCCGGCGGCCAGCAGCAGAGAACATCGATCGGCCGTGCTCTTGTGAAGAATCCGGATATTCTTCTTTGCGATGAGCCTACCGGTGCTTTGGATTATTCTACATCCAAGGAAATTCTGAAGCTGATCGGAGATGTCAATCAGAAATATGGAAATACCGTGATCATGGTAACTCATAATGATGCGATCAAGGAAATGGCGGACACCGTTGTAAAGCTTCGTGATGGAAAGATCCGAAAGGCGTACCGCAACGAAAATAAGATATCAGCAGAGGAGTTAGATTGGTAATGAAAAATCCATTAAATAAACGACTGTTGCGGGAATTACGGACAGAGTTTGGAAAGTATGCCGTGATCTTTCTGTTTATGGTAATGACCATCGGACTGGAATCCGGAGATCTCGTTGCCAGTGACAGTATGATCGCTACCTGCAACCAGCGTTATGAAAAATATCATGTAGAAAACGGCCATTTTCATCTGAAACAGAAGATGAAGGATGAAGCGGTTAATAAAATTGAAAAAGAAGATGTAATGGTTTATCCGGACTTTTATGTGGAGCGGAGTTATAAAGGAAAGGATAAGAAGGAAAAGACTCTCCGGATCTATGAAAGCAGGGATGAGATCAATCAGCTCTGTATTATGGATGGAAGTCTTCCTGAAAAGGACAATGAAATTGTCATCGACAGAATGTTTGCCGATAACAACAAGACAAAAACAGGCGATATTCTTTCCATTGATGGGAAGGATTATACCGTATCCGGTCTGGTTTCTTTTTCTGATTATACTACGATGTTTCAGAATAATTCCGATATGATGTTTGATTCTGTGAATTTCGGAGTGGCAATGGGAACAAAAAGTGAATTTGAGTCACTCTCCGACCGTAATCTCACATATAATTACGCCTGGACCTACAATGCCGGTGATCCGGCCGATGATATGGAAGAAAAAAAGTGGTCCGATGATCTGCTGGAAACGGTAGTGGATGCTGCCGGAGAAGGCGGCGGGGCCACGGCTCTCGGCTCTATGCTGGGAGTGTTGAACATGGACAACGGAATTGATGATTACGTTCCTCGTTATACCAATCAGGCAATGAATTTTGCGGGGGATGATCTGGGAAGTGACCGCGGTTCCATGCTGGCGTTTCTCTATATCCTGATCGCAGTGCTTGCATTTATCTTTGGTGTGACCATCAGCCATACCATTACCAAGGAGGCAACAGTGATCGGAACCCTAAGGGCTTCCGGTTATACCAGGGGAGAGTTGTTCCGTCATTATATTTCCATGCCGATCATTGTGACGCTTCTGGCGGCTCTGGTGGGAAATATACTGGGATATACTTATATGAAAGGTGTGATTTCGGATCTCTATTACTCCAGCTATAGTCTTCCGAAATATGAGACTCTCTGGAACCAGCAGGCATTTGTGTTGACTACGCTTGTTCCGATTCTGTTAATGCTCCTGGTAACGGGGGTTACATTGATCCGCAAGCTGAAGCTGTCTCCATTACAGTTTATCCGCAGGGATCTGACAAAGAGCAAGAGAAAGAAAGCAGTAAAGCTGCCACATTTCAAGTTCTTTAACCGTTTCCGTCTGCGTATCATCATGCAGAATATATCCAGCTATCTGACGCTGATCTTTGGAGTTTTTGTGGCATCCACAATTTTGTTGTTTGGTATGATGTTTGTACCGCTTTTAAATAACGTATCCAATATTTCCAGAGAGCATATGGCAGCAAAGTACCAGTATATGCTCAAGGGTGATGCCCGGACCTCCAACAGGGATGCGGAGAAGTTCGCTGTATGTACTATGAATACATATGCGGATGGCTACAATCAGGAAGCGGCGACAGTATATGGCATCTTTGATGACAGCCGTTATATCAAGGATAAGCTGCCGGAGAAGGGAGCGGTGATCTCCAGTGGAATGGCAGAAAAATATAAGCTGAAGGAGGGGGATGACTTCCTGTTAAAAGAGCAGTATGAGGATAAGCTGATCAAGCTGCAGGTCAGAGGTATTCTGGACAGCCCGACAACCATAGGTGTTTACATGAGTCACAGCTATTACGAGGATGTTTTTGATGTGGATAAAGATTATTACAGCGCTTATTTCTCCAACTCCAAGATTACGGATATCAGTGATAACAAAATAATCAACTGTATTACAGAAAAAGACATGACGAAGATGGCAGAACAGCTTAAGGTATCCATGGGGGATATGTTTACGATCGTGGAGGCTTTTGCAGTGGTTATGTTCATATTGGTAGTGTATCTGTTGACCAAGATCATTCTGGAACGAAACTCTACCTCCATATCTATGGTAAAGATTCTGGGATATGAGGATCGGGAGATCGGACAGCTTTATCTGGTTGCTACGTCCTGGGTTGTTCTTTTGGCAGTCCTTATCAGCTTTGTGCTGGTAACGGAGCTGATCCGGCAGATCTTTGTGGCGTTTATGAAGGGATACAGTGGATGGATTCCATTTGGCATTTCTAAGGAAACATATGTACAGTGCTTTATTTTGGCGATCGTTTCCTATCTGGTGGTAGCGGCTATGCAGATGCACCGGATCAAGAAGGTGCCGATGGATGAGGCGTTAAAGAATGTAGAATAGACAGTAGAATACAGGTTTATCAGATATCAGGGGACAGATCGCTAAAAAGCGGTTTGCCCCCTGATGTGCTATGTGATAAGATGAAGAAAAGTAATTGCAAATGTCTGAGGCTGAGACAGTCGGGCGGACTTTATAAAAAGAAAGGGTGATGAATATGGATATGCAGGTGGAAACGGCAGAGCTTGCCAAAAAAGTAATGGCAATACAAAATAATATATCAAAAGTGATCGTTGGAAAGGAAGCGGTGTTTCAGAAGCTGATGGCAGCTTTTCTAGCGGGAGGTAATGTACTTCTGGAGGATATGCCCGGAACGGGAAAGACCAAGCTTGCGAAAGCACTTGCAGCTTCGCTGGATGCAGCGTTTGGCAGAATTCAGTTTACACCGGACCTGTTGCCTTCGGATGTGACCGGTTTAAATATTTTCCGGCAGGACAAGGGGGCGTTTGAATTTACACCGGGACCTGTTTTTTGCAATATTCTTCTGGCCGATGAGATCAACCGTGCAACTCCCAGAACCCAGTCCAGTCTGCTGGAGTGTATGGAGGAGAAGCAGGTGACGGTGGATGGCGTGACGCGGTCCATGGAACGGCCGTTTTTTCTGATCGCCACCCAGAATCCGGTGGAGACGACGGGGACATATCCTTTGCCGGAGGCGCAGATCGATCGTTTTGCTATGCAGCTTTCTATGGGGTATCCGACGATGCAGGAGGAGCTGATGATCATTGACCGGTATCAGACGGAGGATCCGTTAGAGGAGTTAAAACCGGTCTGTTCCTGTGAGGAGATTCTGCAGATGCAGCAGTTATGCCGTCAGGTCTATGTCAGTGACGGGGTACGGAAGTATCTGGTACAGATCGTTCAGGCGACCAGAGAACATTCTGCCCTGATGATGGGAGTAAATCCCCGAGGAACCCTTTCGTATCTTCATTGTGTACAGGCGTATGCGGCGATAAAGGGCAGAGAATATGTGACGCCGGATGATGTAAAAGAGCTGTGTGTTCCTGTATTGGGACACCGCATTGTATCGTATCGCACGGGACAGGGTGGTACGGCACAGGAAATTTTGCATGGGATTTTGGATACTGTTCCGGCACCCACAGAAGAATGGACGAGGTGAGAATGTGATTTTAATCATTGCAGTGATCATGGCTGTGCTGGTGTTATATGGAGAAAACAGGTATTTTCAGGGGCATTGGAAGAAGGGGCTGTCGGTAAGTCTGCATTTCTGCCAGAAGGGGGTCAATGCCGGTGAGCGTTGTCTTTTGGAGGAAACCATCTGCAACGAAAAGAGAATGCCGCTTCCTTCTCTTCAGGTGAAATTTAAAACCTCTGCCGCCTTTTTGTTTGAGCAGGATGGAAATGCCTCGGTAACAGACTATTATTACCGTACAGATCTTTTTGCGGCGGGAGGCCGGAGACGGATTATCCGGACGTTGGAGTTTACTCCTTCCCGGCGTGGTTTTTATGAACTGGATTCCTTTGATGTACTGGCAAAGGATTTCTTATATACCACTACATGCTCTGAGCGGAGAGAAAATAAGACCTGTCTTTATGTATATCCCTATAAGCGGGATGTCAGCCGGTTTGATATATTGTACCGCAGGATGCAGGGGGAGCAGCTGGCGCGCAGAACGCTGGAGGAGGATCCCTTTGCGTTTCGCGGGATGAGAGAGTACCGCCCCACGGACAGCATGCGGCGGATCAATTGGAAAAGTACGGCCAAAAGCGGAAAGCTTCTTGTAAATATGTATGAATCAAGCTATGACCAGGAAATCTGTATTTTGCTGGATGGAAGGTGCCGTAACGAAGGCCATAAAAGAGAAATGCAGGAAATGGCGATCTCACTGGCATCTTCCGTGGCAGCAGATCTGCTTCAAAAAGGCATTCCGGTGTCTCTGTGCAGCAATATGACAGACGTCCTTACCGGGAAGCAGATCGACTGTCCCGCAGGGAATACCAGACAGCATCTGAATCTGGTGGATCGTCAGCTTGCCCTGGCAGACGCTGAAAATCTCATGGGAAGTCTGGAAGCTCTTTGGAAGAAGCTGGAAGAACATGGAAGCAGCAGGAAATGCTATCTGATCATTACTCCGGAAGAAACGCAGGAGTTGTATTGCCTGGCAGAAGAAAAGAAAACACAGGGAGAAGCGGTTTATGGAATCGTTCTTTGCCGAGAAGGAGAAGCAGGACAGCCAAAGGACGGCTTTATGTACTGGGAGGTGTAGCTGGTGAAACGGGGAGTGGAAATCAAAAGTAAGCCGCAGATCTGGCTGGAAATATCAATCGATCTGCTTCATATTGCGGCATGGATTGGAATATATTATTTTTTTAAAACATTACTGCCTGCCGGAAGAGCGGTTACTTGTGCAGGGATTCTGGTAGGCGCGTGCATTGTTCTGGAATGCCTGCTTCGGGGCATGGGACGTCTCTTTTTGAATATTTACCGGATTCCATGGCTTGTATTTGCGGAAGCAGTCCTATTATTTTTTTATGGAGGCTTACACGAGGAGATGTTCCTGCGCCTCTATGGGATCATACTTGCGGGAATCTGTATTGCCGGTCATTTCTGGTGTATGTCCCTTCAGGGGATGATAGAATATCTGGAGCAGAACGGGGAACTGAAAAACGTGCCGGAGGATAGTATCTTTCGCGGGAATATGCAGGTCGTCAGTGTTATTGTGCTGGTGGTTTCGGTTGTGTTTTTTGCTGGTGCGTCAGGATATATCCTTTTCTTTCGTGGGAGACTTTTTCAAAATGCTGATCGCTTATATTACCGGAGCGGTTCACTGGCTCCTGCGTCTGCTGAAGCGATTTTCCGGAAAGGAAATGCTGCCACCGGAGGAGACACCTATGCCGATGGCAACCCGTATCCCGGAGGTGATCAATGATGATCATAGTCAGGGGCTTGGCGTGATCCTGCTTCTGACGGTGATCGGTGCAGTGGTTATTTATGTTTTTGTGAGAATGATACTGACCTCTCAGGGACCATCGGATCTGCCTCAGGGACAACGGCCTGTCTTTCACAAGAGGGGCATAAAAGAGGATGTGGTGGAGAAGCTGGATGCGGAGGAAAGGAGCTTTTTGTTCTTTCGAAATCACCGGGAGCGGGTACGCTATCTCTTTAAAAAGCAGGTAAAGGGTTATTACAAACAGAATGTGCCGGCGTCTCATACGGCAGGAGAATTGTACCGGGGTATGCAGCAGGAGACAGGAGAAAAAGAGCTGGCACGGCGCAAGGCTGTTTACGAAAAGGCACGATACAGCCGGCGTCCCATCACCAGACAGGATGTCAAAAAAATGAAAAAGAATGAGTAAGAAAATAGAAATCGGGCATAGTAAACATAACGTAGAAATGTGTGAGAAAGGCGGGAAGACGTTATGAAGGAAATGCCATCATATGGTTTGAAAGTGCGGCATCCGCTGCTGTACCGCTTTGGCGTGCTGACGGGGATTACCATATGTGTATATCTGGTATTTCGTTATCTGCTTCATCTGTTTCTTCCCTTTATACTGGCATACCTGCTCATGAGAATGCTGTTTCCAGTGATCTGGTTTTTGCGTCACCATTGCCATTTCCCGAAATGGCTT
>ERZ780198.3599-NODE-3599-length-10435-cov-3.228516_pt1 | contig 10435 bp, 7 predicted proteins | sample MGYA00510979_ERZ780198 | MGnify/ENA primary metagenome ERZ780198 (study PRJEB29588, sample SAMEA2158039) | human gut metagenome | biome: human gut; feature: human-associated habitat; material: faeces | place: Denmark | collected 2008/2010 ...
AAGACCTGAACAAGTTCTCAAACCTGACTACCGGCAAGGTGTACTGGAACGTGCTTAACGCCGAGCGCCGCGGCGACTACCTGGGCAAGACGGTCCAATACATCCCCCACGTTACGGATGAAATCAAGAACAGGCTCTATGAAGTGACGGAAAAATCCGACGTGGACATCATCATCACGGAAATCGGAGGCACAGTAGGAGACATGGAAGGCCACATCTTCCTGGAAGCCCTCCGCCAATTTGCCCTGGAAGTGGGCCGGGACAACGTCTGTTTCATCCACGTCACCCTGCTCCCCTACATCAAGGCGGCCGGAGAGATGAAAACCAAGCCTACGCAGCAATCCGTTGCAAAACTCCGGGAAATCGGCATTCAGCCCGACGTCATCATCTGCCGGACGGAATACGACATGAGCGAGGACGAACGCCGCAAAATCGCCATGTTCTGCAACGTAGAGGCCAAAAATGTCATTGCGTTCCGTGACGTGAAAAACACCATTTACGAATGCCCCCTGGACCTCAGCCAGGACAAAATCGACCGCATCGTGACAAAACGCCTGGGACTGGACGTCCCTCCCCCGAATCTGGTAGACTGGCAGCGCTACGTAGGCAGGGTCGTCAGCCCCAGCCATTCCGTAAGAATCGCCGTTGTCGGCAAATACATCGCCCTTCAGGATGCCTATAAGTCCATTTATGAATCCTTTACCCATGCCGGCGCGGAAAATGACGCCCGCGTGGAAATCCTGCGGGTGGATGCGGAAGAACTGGAAGAAAAGGGAGCGGAAGCCCTGATCGGTTCCGTGGATGGCCTTTTGGTGCCCGGCGGCTTCGGCGACCGGGGTATTGAAGGAAAAATACAAGCCGTGCAATATGCGCGCACCAAGGGCATTCCCTTCATGGGCATCTGCCTGGGCATGCAGGTAGCCGTCATCGAATATGCGCGCCACATCTGCGGCATGGACGACGCCAACTCCACGGAATTCGACAAAGCTACGTCCCACCCTGTCATCTGCCTCCAGGAAGAACAGAAAGGCATTGAAAACATGGGAGCCACCATGCGCCTGGGCGCCTACAAGGCGCTGATTACGCCGGGAACCCTGGCCCACAAGCTTTACGGCAAGGACAACGTCAATGAACGCCACCGCCACCGTTACGAATTCAACCCCGCCTACCGTGAAGACCTGGAAAAAGCCGGCCTGGTCATCAGCGCCATCAACGATGAGCATGGACTGGTGGAGGTAGTGGAACTCCCCACTCATCCCTTCTTCATCGCCTGCCAGTATCATCCGGAATTCCAGTCAGCGCCCAACCGGGCCCATCCGCTCTTCTCCGGTCTGGTCTCTGCGGCGCTGGAATATAAAAGCCGCTCCTGATCCCATCTCTGACCGCAAGGACTTTTCCGGAGCTGAAATACCGGAAAAGTCCTCCCTCTCCCGGCATGTTTACGGACTCCCTCGTCATAGCCATCTACTTTCTGGCGATCTTCGGTATTGGCATCTACGCGGGCCGCAAACAAAACACCCTGACAGATTATGCGCTGGGAAACCGTTCCCTGCCCTGGTGGGCCATCCTGGCATCCATCCTGGCTGCGGAAATCAGCGCGGCCACCTTCCTGGGAGCGCCGGGGGAAGGCTACCATACCCGCAACTTTACCTATGCCCAGCTATGCATAGGCACGATTCTGGGCCGCATTATCGTCGGCAAGCTCTTCCTCAAACCTTATTACGACTATAAGGTAGTCTCCATTTATGAATATCTGGAAAAACGGTTCGGACTGCTGACCCGGCGCACTGCCTCCATGGTTTTCCTGATCAGCCGGGTTCTGGCCAGCGGAACCAGGCTCTACTTTGCAGGCATTCTGCTTGTCATTGCTTATCAGTTTATCACCAATACTCCGGCAGATTCCGAACAGATAGTCCTGCTTTACATCGCCGCGCTGGTCATCATCAGCATGGCCACCACCATTTATACGGCCATAGGCGGTCTGAAAGCCGTCGTCTGGACGGACGTGTTGCAGGCGGCGGTACTCGGCGTCTCCATGCTCTCCGCCCTTTGGATACTGTTCTCCCACATTCCCGGCGGCTGGGACTCCATTTCCGCCGTCATGAACGGAGGGGATGACTGGAAATTCTTTTCCTGGGGAACGGAAAAAGGACTCAGCTTCCTGGAACAGTGTTCCCACATTCTGGGACAGGAATATACGGTATGGGCAGCGTTTCTGGGCGCTACGTTCATCACGATGGCTACACACGGGACGGACCAGGACATGGTCCAGCGCATGCTGGCTGCAAAAAACAGCAAGGCCGGAACACGCGCAGTCATCGTATCCGGACTGATGGACTTCCCCATCGTCATACTCTTCCTGTTCACGGGCATTCTTCTGTACGTCTTTTACCAGTACAATCCGGCAGCCCTGCCCGCAGACACGCCCAAATTGCACGTATTCCCCTACTTCATCATTCATGAACTCCCCGGCGGAGTCCGCGGGCTGCTTATTGCCGGGTTGCTTGCAACCGCCATGGGCTCCCTGTCCACAGCGCTCAACTCTCTGGCAACCACCGCCACGAAGGACTGGTACCAGGGCATCTTCAAGCCGGACGCCACGGAACGCCAGCTGCTCCAGTGCGTGCGGTGGGGCACGGTGGGATTTTCCCTGCTGCTCATTATGGTGGGCTCCGTCACGGCCTGGTACGTAGTGCATCATCCGGAAGTGCGCATCATCCAAATTGCTCTCGGCATCTTCGGCTACACGTACGGATCCCTGCTTGGCATCTTCCTGCTGGGGATGCTGACCCGCACCAGGGGCAACGACACCGGCAACATCCTTGCCATGGCGGCAGGCTTCATCGTCATAGCCGTTCTGACCGGCCTCATTCCTCTCCCGGCTTCCTGGGAACAGCATATCCCGGAAATAGCCTTCCCCTGGCGCGTCACCATCGGCACCCTGGCAACGTTCTTCGTCGGACTGTGTTTCCGCAGCCGTCACGTACTTCCCCGTTAAACGGGCGTTATTCCTGTCCGGGATAACAAGTTACAAACAAAAGGAACCTGGGAACGTGCAGGAACTCGGCGCATGTAGCGGGCTCCCTCCCGACAGATGCTTTTCCCCTTCACCCCCCTTTACTCCATCCGTCATACTTCTTCAGGGGAGAGCCAGCGGAAGGAAACAATGTTGAACCGGCGGCCAAACGCCTTGTTCACCGCACTCAAATCCGTACCTTCCAGCGCTCCGGTCTTCATGTTCACCTTCGTCGCCGCCGTCTCCGGACTGTTCACCGGGTCCACGTAGTTGATCCCACGCTGCACCACCGCCTCGCACCACGCACGGGAAAGCACCACTCCCTCCCGGCTCGTCACTTCCCCGTAGGCGCGGATTGTAAACGTGTCGTCGCGCGTGGTGAGAATGTTGCCCAGCACCGCAAGCACGTCCGACTGGATCAGGTAGCCGGGTGCCGCCGTAAAGACAGAGCCCTTGGCCGCATCCGCGTTCGGGTAGCCAACCTTGGGCGTAATGACCATGTCCGTGAGTTCGTCAAAGGTCCTGTTGATCGAGCTTTCGTCGATGGCCGCCTGGAGCGCCCCCTTCACCCCCATCTCTCCGCTCTGCAGGCGGCGGTTGATGAAGTCGGACATGTTCAGGAAGGGGCCCCTCTTCTTGACTTCCTTGACCATGTTGTCGGCAAGTGCGCGGATTTGCGTGTCGCTGAGCGTGCGCAGGTCAGACCAGGCCATGGCGTCTCCGTCCGGGATGCCGTTGGTGATGCCAATAGAGCCGTAGTCGTCCACGTGGGACTTGTTGCTGCTGGCCACCCCGAAGCGGGAGAAATTGGCCTGGTTGCTATTCAGCACGGAGGGCCTGCCGTTGGAAGAGTAGAGGAGCTTGCGGTTCTTGAGGCCCATGAGCATGGCCTCCCAGGCTCTCCGGGAGGTGGAGTTGACGTTGAAGCCTCCGGCGATGGGCAGGTACTTGGCGGAGAGCTTGTAGCCCTCGTCGGTTTTGGCCAGTTCGTCGATGACCGCTTCGGCGGGCTTGCCCTGGAGGTCCGGGGAGAGGCGCCTGTTGGCAATGCCTGCGGCCTTGTTGGAGGAAGTGTCCGTGGAGAATGCTTCCTTGAGCACGGACTTGAGGTCCTCTTTGGCGGAGCCGCCGATGCTGCGGGGCCGTGCGGCCAGGGAGGAGGTGAACCAGGAGTCCCAGAGGGCGTCGTTGATCATCAGGCCGTGGTCCCAGAAGTCGCCCAGGGAGGCGTCGCCCATGATTTCATTGTGTGAGAAAACCTTGTCGGGAGGCAGCATGGGGTCGGCAAAGGAGTTTCCGATGCCCACGCCCGGAACGCCTGACTGGTAGGCGAAGCGTTTGGCGATGGCGGCTTTGGAGTCGGTCTTGTACCAACCAGGGGTGAGCCTGAATCCTGCGAATCCGGCGAGGCTGGAGGGCTGCTGGAATGGGAGTTCGGCGGCCACAATCTTGTTGACCTGTTCGGCGCCGGGTCCGCCGAATGGGGAGAGGCGGGTGCCGTCGTTGGAGAGGATGTTGGAGATGGTGATGGGGAAGAAGTCGCTGTTGGCGTTCTTGACTTCAAACTGGTAGGGGCTGTAGGATCGTCCGAGTTCGGATGCGGTGGGCATCTGGCTGCCCCAGAAGAGGGGGCTGGAGTGCTGCCAGGTCTTGGCACGGTAGTCCTTGCCTTCCGGGTAGGCGCCGATGACGGGAGGCTTGCCCCATTTCACCGATACTCCATAGTACGCTACAAAGGTAGATTCCTGCGTAGGCGTGCCATATTGGCCTGCCTTTTTTTCTTCCTCACTGCCCTGGTCGTTGTTTTCCCACATTTCCGCCGGGAGTTTGATTTGGTCAATCAGCGGTTTTTCCCAGGCGCCCCAGTTCAGGTTGAGGATGGCTGGCATGGTTTTGGCGAAAATGTCGATTTCCGCGGTGTTTTTCCCGTTTAGAGAGGATGAGCTGTTCATCTTCCCGGGATCCATCAGTCCGGCGCCCATAATGAAAGTGCCCAGGGCTTTGGATGCCCCCTTTTCCCCATATTTGATGGCCAGGACGTGGTCGTCCGGCGTGCCGTTGAGCTGGCTGGTATTTTCCGCGAAGATGATGGAAGCCTTGGCAATACCCTGCTGGTTGTATCCGCTACCGTCCAGCAGTTCGTAGCGAACGCCGTCCGTCAGGTTGACGGCATAGGAACTGACCTGTCCCGCTTCCTGGGACCAGCCTTCCTTGAGAGGGAATCTGTCCGGTTTGAAGTCACCGCTGTTGGGTTTTGTTTTATAGACTTCGTTACCGTTGGCTATATTGGAAACGACCGGCTGGGCGAAAAGGACGATTTCCCCGGCTTTCAGCGTAGATGGGTCGCCCTTGATCGTGGAACCGTCTGAACTGAGTTTGGACGTGGTGCGGAAAGAAGCCCCAAAGTCGGCTACCTGGCGGTTGTTGTAAGATGCGTTTAGATAGGGGATCAAACAGGATTCCCCGTAGCTGGTCAATTGGTTTTCGTCAAGCTGGTTCCATGCGAATTTGACATTATGGGAAAGTAGTAGAGGCATGAAGCGGTGTTCCCCGAAATAGCCTCCCCATACTCCCCCGTCGGCTCCTGTCAGCTTCATGTCCACATTGTACGGGTTCCACCAGACATAAACCGGGATGACGGCGATTCGGAAGTCGATCCATCCTCCCCGGTTAGGGTGCTTGTTGCCGTGTTTGACATAGTTGAGTCCGACAAATGAATAAAACCGCAGGAGGATGGGATGGCGCATGTAGGTGTAGCGATTGTCCATCATTTCCATGTTGGCGGAGGCGTCCGCGGCTACCAGCGTGCTGGGCGTCTGCCCATTCCATTGCAGTGTGGCGGAGGCATCCTGGCCGTCCCTTTTGGTTGAAGAGTCCCACACATTGGCCCACAGGTGGAGCTGGTTCCAGGAGCTTATCGGGCGGTTCTGTTCCGTCGGAGTTCCGTCCTCCGTGGCGTAGGGACGCAGACCGATGTCCGCCGTGTCTCCCCGGAACTCTTCAGGCAGTTTTTCCTGGGACAGCATAATATTCAAGTCCTTCTTCAAGCCACCGAATTTGGAATCCGTCTGGAGGCTGGAAGAAACCAGGGTGATGTCATGGTAAAGCTCTCCCAGGTCTTTCAGGCGGCCGTTTTTGCTGTTGGCAAGAAGCGTATCCCGGGAGATTAGTTTCCTAGTTGCAGATGAATCATCGCTGGAGCTTTCCGACATCAATGAGGTCATATTGAGGGTGTCCAGATCTGGGCCGGGAGTATCCCAAGTGGAGCGCAGAACGGTCAGCGGGTCAGTGCTTTCCTGGGAGGCATGGGGCATCAGGTTGATGCGCGCCTTCTGGTTTTCCGGAGTAATCCACCAGGCAATGTACTTGCGCGTGTTGGCATTCTTTTTCAGCCCCGTATTCTTTGAAGAATCATCCACGCGTACAAGGCGGACATGGATTTCCTTTTTGTTCTGGTTCCGGGCCCCCGCCGGGGTTCCTACGGTGCCGGGGCCCAGCAGGCAGACGCTGCGGAAACTGCGGTTGGAAGCAGACTTTTGCCCCAGAAGGTTTTTTCCGGCTTCCAGGGTGCTGAGCCTGCGCAGGTCGGGGTCGGAAATCAGCCAGCGGCGGAACATGGAGCTTCTGCCCGTATCGTAGGTGGAAGCGATGTCCATGCCTGAGGAATTATTCCTGTTGAGCCAGGTGTCCCAGCTGTTCCAGGCGCCCAGAATATAGGGGGAACTTCCTTCGCTGGTGCCGGAAGAAAGAATGCCGGAGTTGGCGGAAACGCGCTGGTCGGGTCCCAGTTCGCACTGGAGCTGCCCCAGGGAAACTTCCAGGGAGAATCTGGCCAGGGACTTGGCCTCAGCAGCGAAGAGCTGTTTCTCAGAGATGCGCACCTGTGATGATGCGATGGTAAGAAGGCCGACGCTCAGGAGGGCCAGGAGCATCATCAAGGTGATGGTGGCAATGAGTGCGAATCCCTTGCTGACGTGTCGGACAGAGCGTTTCGTAGAAGGTTTTGTGTTCATGGATATTGGTGGAAGATTGGAAAATCCTCGGGAAAAAATGCCATGCACGGCTTCTGGCAACTCCCCTGTTTTTACCAGTCTAGGGCTGCCATATAGGGAAACAAGGAATAACCCTATCTCTGTTGAAAAGACCAAATAATTTATTTTTAGTCTGTTATATTAATTTACCCTGTTGATTGAAAACCAACGGATTCCAAATCCGGTGAACGTTGCGGGAAATGGGCCAAGAAGGCCAGGTTAAGAAATCGTCACAATCCCTGGATGGTCATTGCGGGGGGAATTTGCGATACCATGCGGGCAGCGGTGATGAGCCGCGCCATGGTCAGAGATATGAGCCTACCGCCTGCAATACCCGATCAAACCGCCGTGGAGGTGGATTCCCTGGATTTCTGTTACGGCAGCAAACAGTCGCTTTTTAACGTCAACATATTGATTCCGAAAAACCGTGTCACGGCGTTTATCGGGCCGTCCGGCTGCGGAAAATCCACACTGTTGCGCTGCATCAACCGGATGAATGACCGCATTCCGGAGGCCCGCGTCACGGGGGGGGCCATCCGCATTGACGGGGTGGACGTGACTTCCCCCACCCTGGACCCGATCCGCCTGCGCCGGGAAGTGGGCATGGTTTTCCAGAAGTCCAATCCCTTCCCCATGAGCATTTACGAGAATGTTTCCTACGGCTTGAAGCTGGCGGGAGTAAGGGACAGGGCCGTTCTGGATGAAGCCGTGGAGGAGAGCCTGAGCCATGCCGCCCTGTGGGACGAAGTGAAGGACAGGCTCCACACTTCCGCCAACGGACTTTCCGGCGGCCAGCAGCAGCGCCTCTGCATCGCCCGTTCCATCGCCGTCAAGCCGCGTATTTTGCTGATGGATGAACCTTGTTCCGCCCTGGACCCCATCGCCACGGTGCGCGTGGAGGAATTGATGCACCGCCTCAAGGAGAAATTCACCATCGTCGTGGTGACGCACAACATGCAGCAGGCCACCCGCGTTTCCGACCTGACGGGGTTTTTCATGCTGGGAAGGCTGGTGGAGTTTGATTCCACGGAGAAGATTTTTTCCCATCCGTCCATGAAGGAGACGGAAGATTATATTACGGGAAGATTCAGTTAACAATAGAAGACGATTTATGATTCCATCAATATGTTCAGGCAGGGCCGGTTCCCGCCGCTTTTCCGGAGTCTCCTGTTCCGCTCGGCGTTTTGCCGCTTCCGCGAGGAAGACCGGCGGCCTGCGCAGGCTGCATATTTTTTACCATGCCGCCAGGGCGGCTTCCTCCGACAATCGAACCAACATTTCCGACCATGAACCACGACGCCCACACCCTGCGGGAATTTGATGCCGCCCTCACTTCCCTGAACACGTATTTGCTGCAAATGGCTTACAAGGCGCAGAGCGCCCTTGATCTGGCCGTTGCCGGTCTGCTCCAGCAGGACGAGGATCCCGCCAACCAGGTCATTGCCGATGACGAGGAACTGGACGAACTGGAAATGGCCGTGGACCGGGAAGGGATGCATCTCCTGGCGTTTTTCAGCCCGGTGGCATCTGACTTGAGGGTGGTGCTGGCTTCCATCCGCCTGTCCGCCATTTATGAACGCATGGGGGATGAGTCCGTCACCATCGCCAAGAGGGCCAACAAGCTGAATAAAAGGCCCCGCCTCCGGGAAGCCGGATTGGTGGAACCCGTGTACCGGGAGCTGGCCGAACAGTTCAGGGCCGTCAACAAGGCTGTCTCTTCATGGGATGCCCCGGCCCTGGCTTCCCTGGCGCCGGGACTGGCGTCCCTGGCGGAGAAAACCGGGACCTTGACGGAAACATTCGCCCGTCTGCCGGAACATTACCGGGACAATCTCGCCTCCGTGGCGGATTTGATATTCATCGGCCGTTCGCTGGAACGCGTCGCGGAAGGATTGCAGAAAGTGGCTGCGGAAGCTCTTTACGGAGTCGGGCCCCGGCAATCCTGAACGGAGGGACCGCCGGCGTTCGGACAAATGCTTGCCTGTTCCGTGATTTTTATATAAGACATGGAACATGAAAGGACAACAGAAGGATACCTTTTGCAATCTGGCCGGATGGTCCTGGGGGCTCCTGCTGGTGATGGCCGCTTGCGCCCTGCCTGATTTATGGAAGGTTATCCGCGTTTACCGGGGATTGGAAGAGATAGGGTGGGAGAACCTGCTGTGGGCGGCATTCTTCCTGCTGGCAGGCGTTCTTTGCTTTTTCTCCATGCGGCAATTCCAGGTGAAGGTTGGCGAGGACGGGATAACCGTTACCCGCTTTTTACGGCCTCCCCTGTTCATGGATTGGCGCTGCATCAAGAGCGCCTCCTGCGGCAGTATGGGGGCGAACGAATGGCTGGTGTTGAAATCGAATGATAACATGGTGAAGATCGGAAGGGTGGAATTGGGGAAAGGCAGGTATGATTTATTGTGCGGGATGGTGAAGGAAAAATTGCGGCAGGTCCATCAGGAAGCCCTGCGTGAAGACGGGGAGTTTCTGCCTCTGGACAAGCGGGAATTAATGTACAGGAATATCTTGTATATAATTCCCGTTGCTCTTTGGGCCGGTTGGATCGGGGGGGCCGCTCCTCCGGCACGGATGCGCCCGGACGCGAGGATATGGGGCTGATCCTGTACTGCGGCATCCGGCATGAACGGAATGTGGAAAAAGCCCGCGATTATCTGGATGGGGACACCATTGAATTTCTGGAACGGGCATTAAAACATCCGGATCTGGTCAAACCGTATGGCCGCATTCTTTACGGGGATTCCTCCCGTTATCTGGAACGGTATGGCCGGGAAGTCTATCTGGTGGGCTGCCTGAAGGCGGGCGGCCTGCTGAAAGACGTTCCCGGAACGGCTGAAGACTGGCTGAAGAAGGTAGAATTTTACCGCCCGGCCCATGTTATTCTGCGGCGGCTGGCACGCTAACCGCCATGGCTCCCCCCCATGTACGGCAGGTATTATTGTGCACGGTGGGGTGACGGTGGGCCGGATGATGGAATCCGCCTTTACCTGATTGTCCAGGAAATGCTGCGCGTGACGGATTGACCGGGGCGCAGGAGAACACTGGGGAAGTGGGGCACGTTGACGGCATTCGGGAAGCCCTGGGCTTCCAGAGCAATCCCCTGGCGCGCCTTGGGAAGGTATTCTCCCGTGTAAACCTGGAGCCCGGGGGCGTCCGTCGCCACGATCAGGCGGTGGCCTGAAGAGGGATCAAGGAGGATGGCCGCGATCTTGTCGCCTGGTTCGGAATCCAGCACGTAGTTGTGGTCCAGTCCGGCGGCGGTGTCCGGGTGGGCGGCAGAGTTGCGTTCCCCAAGAAGGGCCGCCCTGCGCAGGTCAAAGTCCGTGCCTTCCACGGGCAGGATACGCCCGTCCGGGATGTTGGTTTCATCCACGGGGGT
>ERZ780198.3601-NODE-3601-length-10434-cov-2.830041_pt1 | contig 10434 bp, 6 predicted proteins | sample MGYA00510979_ERZ780198 | MGnify/ENA primary metagenome ERZ780198 (study PRJEB29588, sample SAMEA2158039) | human gut metagenome | biome: human gut; feature: human-associated habitat; material: faeces | place: Denmark | collected 2008/2010 ...
CCTGCCGCAGTCGTTACGTAAAACGCGTAAGTTTCCGCTCCTGCCGCCTTGGTAAACGTAACCGTTTTGGTCGTTTTATCGAACGCAAGGTCGGTAACCGCGTCGGGGATAACGACGGATTTTACGTGGAAATCAATCGATTTCGAGCCGACGTATTTGCCGGTAAGCGTTGCGGTAAGGGGGTAATCGCCCTCGGCAAGTCGGGTAGTCTTTTCGACCGCCACTCCGCCCGACGTGAGCGCGAACGTCGCTTCGTACCCCTCGACCGTAAACTTAGTCCAGTCGAAGTCAGTTGCGGTGGTGTATTCAGCCGCTACCGCGACGCCGTTATACTTGATCGAAATGTCTTCTTCCGCGACGTTTTCCATCTTTATAACGCGGATATAGTCGATAACCTGTTCGAGTTGTTCGACGACGCCTTCTCTTGCGTCGTAGTACTCGAAGGCGATTCTGTCGACGACGTTATCTTCGGTCGTCCACTTGTACGTTCCCCACGATTCGGGAGCGGCGTCGCAGGTTGCGAGCGAGCGGAAACTGAATTCGACGTTCCACCAGTCGCCGTCGAGCGTTTTGGTCGTGCCGTAATATGCGGTCGCCCACAGATAAGCGGTAGCCGTCTCGCCGAGTTGGTTATAAAAGACGAGGTTTGCGCCCGTTTTGTTGTCCACGACGCCCGAAGCCTTTACGCGGACGACGAATTTATAAACTTCGTTTGCATTGATGGCGGACGGGAGCCTGTAAGTCGCCACAGTCCTGTAACTTTCGTTTGCCGAGAATACGAGATTTCCGCCCGCGACGTCGAACGAGCCGATACTTCCCGCGCTCATAAAGCCGAGATAATCGTCCGAATCGAAGTCGGCGACGACGAGTTGATCGCTGCCCGAAGCGGCGGGACTCATATAATGGGTTTCGCCGAGGCTGACGACCTGCGTAAGAACGTCTCTGCCCTCGACGTTATCCGCGGACACGGCGGTAACGATAACGTTGATTTTGCCGCCGGGAAGCGCGAGAGTCGCGGCGGGCGAATCGGAAACGGTTTCGGTTATCACCTTGCCGCCGATATTTTTCACGACGATCCTGTAACTTGCCGCGTTTTCGGCAGCCGTCCAGCTGAGCGAAGTTCCTTCGTATTTAAGACCGGAAACGTCGCCCGGAATCGGAAGATCGGACGAAATAACGGTAAATTCCTTAACCGCTTTGCCGTAGTATTCGCCGCGGGCTTTCGCGATGAGTTTGTACTCGCCCGCTTCGAGACGCTGTTCGTTTTCGAACTCTACGCGCGCGCCGTCCCTTTCGAGGCGGTAATCGACCGTATAATCGGACGAGTTTTCGCCCGCGATGCCGATACGCGACCAGTCGAATTTATCCACCGAACGGTACGAGTCGGCAAGTTCCGCGCCGTTATAGGTGAGAGTGAACTCGTTTGCGGCGGTACGCTTGGTGTAAGTGACGTAATCCACTTCGATATTCGCGTTAGTCGCGCTCGACCCGAAGAAGATTCGAGCGAGATATTCCGCTTCGCCGTCCGTCCAGTAACTGTCGTTCATCGTCTGACGACGGATAAGCTCGGCGGAGAACGTGGTTATCTGCCAGCCGTCGCCGTCGTCCGTAAGACTTTCGGTTCCGAAGCCCTGCCACGCCTGCCCGGGGTAAATGCCCTGATTGACGTTTTTCTCGTTGAAAAGGTACGCGTAGCAACCGCCGCTCGTCGTTCCGGTTACGCGAATACGCATTTTAATCTGAAGCACGGTATTCCAGTCGATCGCCTCGGGAAGGGTATACCATACTCCCTTGCCGTCCCACTCCGCGTCCGTATATTCGAGCGTTTCGGATTCGGATTTTACGGTCGCGCCGTGGTTTTCGGTAAATTCGCGGGCGTCCGGCTTGCGGAGATCGGCAAGGTAATATTCGCCCGATCCGGTTGCCGTTTCGGTCAGAAAGCCCGAATCGCCCTTGACGAGATAATAATCCGAGCCGGCAGTACCCTTGACGTTTGCCGAGTTTACGCCAGACACGCGCATTTCGTATTTGCCCGCGCCGAGAGAAAGCGACGTAAGGTCGAGTTCGGTTGCCGTAACGCCCGATTCGGTTTTGACGACCGCGCCGTTTTTAACCGCCTCGACGGTGTAAGAAACCGCGCTCTCCTCCGCCGTCCAGCGAAGAGTATCGCCCGAAACGGTAGCGCCTTCGACCGATTGCGGCATTCCGATATTGTGGGTAAGCGTAACGGTAACCGATCCTGCGCCGAGTTCTTTGCCATCCTCGCCGAGCGCGCGTACCGTAATGCGGATTTCGCCCGCCTCGATCGGCGCAACGACGTACGGGCTTGCCGCAGCCGTATATTTTTTCGGCTCTTCCTGATAGCGGAGCACCGTGATTTCGTAATTTTTCGCGCTCTCTGCCGCGGGTGAAAAACTTACCGCGCCGCTCGTCTCGTCAAGCGAAACGGTAAGCGCGACGGGCGCGGGGTTTTGCGGCTTCGAGCCGCCTCCCGAACCGGACGGATCTTTATCCGGTCCGCACGCGATCGCGAACGCGCACGTAAACGCGACGAGCGCGGCGATTATCGCAGTAAATAAACCTTTCTTCTTCATGATTTCCCTCCTTTCGGAACTAATCGGCTTGCGCCGCAAATTACTTTTTATAATTGAGCGTTATCCGCTCGACGTTGATAACGTTAGGTGCGTTTACCTTGTCGGACGTATCGTACACCGACAGCCAGAATCCCGTGAAAAGCGTATCGCATTTGTCGCGGAAATCGCTTACGGGGATAGTGACGGTACGACGTTCGTTCGTCGCGCCCGCCCGTATCGACGAAACGCGCACTCCCGACTGAGTTTCGGTCGGGCTGACGTACTTCGACACGCGGTACTCGTCGTGGAACACGCCGAAAGCGTATCCCGACAGCGGAGCCTCGTGACTGAGAGTTATCGAAATCGAAGCGACCGAATCGATGTTTTCGGCGCGGGGGAACATATACGCGAATCCGTCGTTACGCTCGCTCGTCTCTACCCGAAGTACGCGGACGGGCTGATCGCTGCCGTAAAAATATTTGTCCGCGATCGAGAATTTCGAGCCGCCGCCGTCGCTGAGCGGCCACAGCGAGAAGCCTGAATAGTACGACGACGTATAGATATTCCTAAACACTCGCGCGAGCGGGGTTTCGCCCGAAAAGTCCTCGGTGCCGTTATATCCCGCGTCGATTTTGTTTTCGGTGGCGGTTACGGACAAAACGGTAAGTTTAAGTCCGCCGTTCGAGCGCGAAACGACGGTAAATCTGTCCGCCGCGCCGTACCCCAGAACCACCGGATCGACTTCGATCTCGCGTTCTTCGCCGGCGGAAAAACCGTACTCCGCGCCGGCGGTCTTGCCCGTTTTTGTCGATACGATCTTGACGTAATCGGTAGCGCGGTCGGCTTTTACCTTTACTTTCACCGAGCCGGTTTTGCCGAAATTAAAGTCTCTGACGGGCGGGCGGATCGTCGCGTAAACGTCGGCGTAACCCGCACTCGTGGAAAGGGTGAGCGCGCCCGACTCGATCTCGGGGACGAAACACTCGACGTCGTCCACCGAATAGACGGTACCCGCGTAATTCGGCGAGGCGAACGACGCAAGCGTTCCCGCCGCGAGGGTCGTATCGTAAAACTCGTCGTGAACGGTTACTTTTACGGTGTCCGACGCGGTGTTGCCGCTCGGATCGGAAGCCGTCGCGGTGACTGTGTACACGCCGGTAATAGCGGTAAATCGATTGTCGGTAACTTCTACCGTCGCGCCCGCGGAATCGGTAACGACGATCGTTTTTGTTTCGATGCCCGATCTGTCCTCGGTAAGCAGCGCGGGGACGGCAACCGTTTCGCCCGCCTCGGCGTCGATTACGTGACGCTCGAACCGGACTTTTGGCGCGACCGTATCGGCGCAAACGACTTTAAGGTCGTAACTTTTGCCGTTTACCGTAACCGAAACGGCATAATCGCCTATTTTGGGTATAAACGAGCCGTAACGCAACGCGACGGGATTGCCGGCGCTGTCGGTAACGGAAGTAACCTCGTAGTCCGCCGATATTTCGGGGAGCGCGAAAGTTTCGCCGTATTCCACCGAAAATTCGTTCGCGCCGAACGGGTTGGATTCGCCGCACGCGGTCATGATTCCGGCGGCAGCAAGAATCGTCGCCGCAAAACATACGATTTTTTTCATGTTTTCCTCCTAACCTGCGAGTTTGTCGGCGTTGCCGGACTTGCGGACTATTTCTTTCCAGTTCGACTTGTTGAGTGCTTTGAAGAATCCGTTGAACGCCTTTTCGGGGGTGTTGTAACGCTCTTTCGATGCGTCCTCGCTGGTGTAGAAGTACCCCTCTTCGCTGAACCAGTTAAGGCTGCCGTAAGGCTTGCGCGAGAACGAGGGAATAAGATTGACTCCGCCGGAAAGCATTTCGCTTACCTCGCGGTCGAAAAGCGGCGTTTCGGGAGTGATCTCGCGCTTGTCGTAGCAAAACGGCGTTACTCCGTGACAGTTGGCGGCGTAAATCTCGCCCGCGTAGTCGGACGCGTAGAAAGTAAGGAATTTCTTGGCGAGTTCGACTTTTTTGGAGTTGTGCGCGATTCCGACGTTAGGCTGAGAATCGACGTGGCGGAGCGAACGCATTTCACTCACCGCCGCAACGTCGTCCACGGTGACGTCAAACCCGCCCGCGGTGGTCGGAACGGCGACTTCTTCGCCCGCTTTTACCTTGTCCGCGTACTCTATAAGTTCGGACAGCGCGCCGTCGTACGCCTTGCGCTTGGCCGCGGAAAGCGAATAATAGTCCGTTCCCTTCTCTTCGTAAAAACTAAGTCTTTCCACCGCCGCGCTGAGTACCACGTTGAAAAATCCCGGGGTGGTACCCGCGTACGCGAAGTCCTCGTTGTTCTCCTCGAAAAGCCACGCGCCCGTCGGGGTGAAAGCGACTTTTTTCTCGTCGGCGGGTTTGTATCCGAGCCCTGCGAACGACGTCTGCATCTGAGCGAAGTCCATTGCGTCGCAGAACGTTGAACAAATGCCTTGTTGCTTGTTCATAACGTTATACACCGCCTCGTAGGTGCGAAGCTGTCCGATCGTCTGATCGAGACACTCGCCGTTTTGCGAAAACTCCCACGTTCCGTCGGCTTTTTTGTAATATCCCGAGGCAAGACGCGTATACTCTTCTACCCCGTGGTACTGCACCGCCCACGTCTTGATCGCAAGCGTCCAGTAGGGCTGAGAGGTGGTAAACGTAACGCCCCACGCTCCGCGCGAAGTTACGTCTCTCGCCATATCGGTGAATTCGTCGCTGGTTCTGGGAAGCGTCCACTTCCCCTCGCCGTAAACCTCGTCGAGCGTGGTTTTGTTGTACGCGATACCGCCGAGCTGAACCTCGTAAGGAAGCGAATAATAATGTCCGGAGTATTTGTACGAATCGTCGCGGAAAGTCGCAAAAACCTTGTCTTTGATCGGTTTATCCTCGCCGTCGGGTACGGAATTCCACACGTCGTCGATTTCGAGAAATTTTTTCTGACGGATAACGTCGGGTGCTTTGTTCGTCCCCGAAATAAAGAAAATATCTTCCATTTCGTAATTATTGATCAGTTTGTTAAGGTCCTGATCCATAATCGCGGTAGACTCGATCTTAACCTTGCATTTTTCGATGCGGGCAAACTCTTTCGCGATCGCGGTAATGCAATTGAGATTGAATCCGGTATTCGCCGCGCGTATGGTAAGCGTGTTCGGATCCGCTCCCGCGCCGCCGCAACCCGCCATTGCCGAAAACGCGCACGTTGCGGCAATCGCCGCGGCAAACAATTTAGTAAGAAACTTTTTCATAAACTCCTCCGTAATTTTTTAACCCTTGATACCGCCGCCGAACGACAGATTCATAAATTTATCCTGAAAAACGATATAAAGCACGCTCGTGGGGATCATACACATCAGCGCGCCCGCGAAAAGCACGGGAATATCGAGCGTACGCGCGTTGATCTGCTGGAAAATGTACAGTCCGGTCGAAAGCGTAAGATAACTCGGCAGATACATAATCGAAGTCATGTAGTCGTTCCAGCCGCCCACGAACGACATAATGAACAGCGCGGACAGAAGTCCCGAAATCTGCGGGAGCATTATCTGCCAGAACACGCGGAAGTGTCCCGCGCCCTCGACGAAAGCCGCTTCCATATAACTCTTCGAAACGCTCTCGAACGCCGCTATTATCATCATGCTGCCGCCGAGTCCCGTTATCGACGTAACGAGGAATAACGGAGAGTCGTAAAAATGCAGGTTTTTGTAAAGTATAAGCGTCGCCGATCCGCTGCCGTAAATCGGAATAACCATCGTCGTAAGCATAATTCCCCAGATAAGCCCTCTGCCCGGGAACTTGTACTTTGCCATTACGTAAGACGCCATACAAGCGGTGGAAAGGCCTATTGCGGGGCGGGCGATCGACAGCCACAACGAATTGATAAGCATCGAGATCGCGTTCTGATCGTTTATCCGCAATACTTCAAACGCTTTGACGTAGTTGGAAAACAACCATTTCGCCGGAAGCCGCACTACGCTTTCCATATATTCGTACTTGGTTTTGAGCGAGTTTTCGAACACCCACACGAGCGATCCGATAAGGGTCGCCGCGTACAGCGCGAACACGACGAAGAATATAATCGATCCTACGCTCCATCGGAAGCCGCCCGCCGATCTGAGTTTTTTGCCGGCGTTTACCGACTGCTCTTCGGCTTTTATTGACAATACGTCAGAATTCGACATCTTTATAAACCCTCCCGAGCAGATTTTTGGCGGTTATGGCGATCGGAGCGATGACGAGTGTCATTAAAAGTCCGACTGCCGAGGCGTACTCGTAAGAACCGTTGAGGAATATCTGCGAATACGACCAGTATCCGAGCGTCGTCGTATTGTGCGCGCCCTGCGTCATCAGAAGAATGGGTCCGTCCGCGCTGAGTACTCCGGCGATTTTCTGAATAAGGATAATGTACAGCGTCGGCCAACAAAGCGGAATGCATATACGGAAGTATTCGATCACCGGCGACGCGCCGTCGAGTTTGGCAGACTCGATAATTTCTTCGGGGATACGCATAAGCGCGCCCGTTAAAAGTATGTAGTCTCCCGCGAATCCTACCCACGTATTATAGACAAGAATCATCCATATCGCGGTGGAATCCTGTTGCAGCAGCGACGGGATCGGCACGCCTTTGAGGGCGATGTTTATCGTGCTGATAAGTCCGTTGGGCGCGACCATGTTTTTATAGATAAGCACCATAACGACGGACGAAAGCACGGACGGAATGTAGAATACCGATCTGAAAAACTTGTAGCCGCGTATCTTTTTCCACAGATAGTAACTGACCACGCACCCCATCGGAAACGCGACGGCGTTGCCGCAGAAGAACAGCAACAGCGTGTTTCTGAGCGCGAGAAGAAGGCTCGTGGCAGAGTTGCCGCCCGAAAGCTCGGCGAAAATCTTGCGATAGTTTTCAAACGACCACTTGTAAAGCGACGTGCCGTCGTCGGCGTACCCCACGAACTCCTTGAACGCGAGAAGTATCGAGTTGATATTGACGTACACGTAAAAAACCGCGAAACTCACGACGGAGATCGCGAGCATGCAGATTATGAATTTGTATTTGTTTTTACGAAGACTTTTCGGATAGTCGTCGTATTTGCTCATATCTATAAGTTTCATTGCAGTCCTCTCACGCAAGCGGAACGATAAACGCGCCGCCGCCGGATGCGAGCGTAATAACGAATTTTCCGCCCTTCGCTTCCACCGTTTCCGCAGGCTTGCCGTCCGCCCACACCGCGACTTTGTTCACGTCCTTGAAGTCGATCCGTACGGTGTTTTCGGTTTTGTCGTCGGGCATCATCTGGTTTGCGAGCATATATCCGTAATTGCCCGACTTGTCCGTAAACGCGCCTATCAAAAGGTCCTGATCGCTCTTTGCGGACCTGATAAGCGGCAGACTTTCGGACATTGCGGTGCATTTCGACCACGTTTTGACGCCTTTCGTTTCGCCGGTTACGCCCATCGTACCTACTCTGCTATCGCAAAAGTTTGTATAAACCGCTTCCATGCTCTTTACTTTTTCGTGCGCGGCTTTGAAGTAATAATAGTTGTCCGTTTTTACGCCGGCGTTGGTGGTTGAGTACTGTTTCTCGCCCCACTCGTCGGTGTAGCAGTACGTCGTGAAATGCGTATAACCGTAAGTCATCGCGGTAAAGTACTGATAACTCACCGATTCGGGATTGATTATCGAATGGTGATTCTGAGTGTACATTCCCTTTTTCGCGCCCGCCTTTTCGGCGCGGACCGCGATCCCTTCGAGCGAACCTACGAATCGATCCTCGTACTTGTATACGCCGTTTGCCCGCGAAAACGGATACGCGTCGTGCGAATATACGCGTTCGGAAACGGGCATGTATTTTATAAGGTCGTCGTAATAGCAGTCCATATACTCGTCGAACGAGCGGGAACTGTCCGTAAAGTACGGCATATTCTTGTCCTGCCCGTTCGGAATCCCCAGAAGCGTCGTTTCAAAATACTTGCCCGGGAACTTTTGCGAGAAGAACAGATAATCGTCGCGAAGGAAGTCTATCGACCTGTCGTACGCGTTCTGCATAAATTTAAGTCCGCCGACGGACGAGACGAGCGGTTTGTCGAGCGTAGTTTCGTCGGACGGCATAAACCCGTAAAAAGTAGGATCGTCTTTCCATTTTTCCAGCGTTTTGCCTACCCGCGAATACGTGTACTCGAACGGCGTAATGCTGTTTGCGCTCGTGTTAACCGCGGTAAACGCAAGCACGACTTTAAGTCCGTACTCTTTGGATTTAGTAAAGATGCGATCGAGCTGATCGTTGAGTTCGCCGTCCGTCATACGCGTGTTCGTCACGTCGAAATTACCCGCCTGAAGGTGATACGTCGTATATCCGCAGTCGGCGTAATCGCGGAGCGCGGCGTCCGAAGTTTTGGGTCCGAGCCATGCGTCGAATTCGAGCGGCTTAACTACCGAATACTCGGGTACGTCGGCGATCGAAGGCTTTTCCGCGCCGTCGCAACCGACCGCAAAAACCGCGGCTGCTGCAAGCAGTAAACAAAGCAGTCTCTTTTTCATGTTATTTTTCTCCTTTTTCCCTTGCGTCTTTGCGGAACCTGTCGGGCGTTACGCCGTACACGGATCTGAAAACTTTGATAAAATACTTGTCCGAGTTGTATCCCGATTTCTTCGCGATCTCGCGCAGCGGCAATTCCGACCACGTAAGATAACTTCGCGCTACCATAGCCCGGTAATACGTCACGAATTCTATCGGACTCATTTTCATCTCGCGGCGGAACAACTTGTTAAGATAAGTCACGCTTATCCCGCAGTGATCCGCTATCTCGCCCGCGTTGATTTTCTCGTAATTGTTGCCTATGTAGTTCATCGCCTGAAGAACGTACGCGTTGACGTCAAGACTCTTTTGCGATCGGTGATTGCGCGCCATCGCGTCCGCAAGCATATATAACAGTCCGGTAGTTTTAAACGCGCACCTGCCGTTTTCGAGCGCGCTCCGGTACAGTTCGGTCGCAAGCCGCTTGATTTCGCCCGCGTCGTCGTGCATCACGAGTTTTTCGCCGAATCCGGCAGCGTCCAGAACCCAGTTCTGATTTATCCCGCCTATATCGAAGTAAAGATACTCCCACGGATCGTCGGTGTCGGTCCCGAACGTTATATTTTGCTCGAACGGAAACAGAAAATACGAGTTTTTGGTAATTTCGTAGCGTTCATCGCCCCGGATAATGTACCCCTTGCCCGAAAACACGAATCCGAACGTGTTCATTCCCTCTTTCCTCGTCATCGGTTCGCGATCGGCGGGCCATTTTTCCCTGCCGAATACCGATATGTAAAGGTCGTTAGGCGCGGTAAGCGACAGATTTTCCACCACTTTCCGACGGGCAAACGTTACCCAATCGAAGAATATCCCTTCCTCGTTGAGCCTCGGTAAAATTTCGTTGATCTTATTCATTTTCACCCCGCCGCCTCATGCGGCAATCGAATTTCGACCGATAATTTCAACTTCGTCGTTAGTATATCACGCGCGCTTTTTTATTGTCAATACCGACCGTTTATAATATTGTACCACGAATTTCGAATACTATTGTCGATATTGCCGTTTCGGCTACCAAAAACGGACATTTTTTCTTGTTTATAACCGTTTTTCAGTATCGGATAACGCACCGTTTGCAGCCGCCGCGGGCGGGCATTTGGGGTAAAAGTGTACGCTTGGTTTTATTTCTACCGCGGGGGATTTCTCGGCGGTGAGCCATCGTCGGCGGGTAGGCTGGCGCGTATATGCAGCGTGCCGTTTCTATTGTATGGGATTTCTCAACTAATGCCCCTAAATGACAAGAGTGTACGCAACCTATTAAGCCTTCCCCCTCGG
>ERZ780198.3602-NODE-3602-length-10434-cov-2.781771_pt1 | contig 10434 bp, 5 predicted proteins | sample MGYA00510979_ERZ780198 | MGnify/ENA primary metagenome ERZ780198 (study PRJEB29588, sample SAMEA2158039) | human gut metagenome | biome: human gut; feature: human-associated habitat; material: faeces | place: Denmark | collected 2008/2010 ...
CTCGAGCAGCAGAAATTTAACATCAGGGAATCGGGCAACCGTATCAGACAACAACGCCCGATATACGCGCTCAAAACGTTCCGCATCAACGCCGTTCGGGATATCCCCAAGTTCGTGCCAGACATCGTTGACACCGATGAGAATGCTGATGATATCTGGCGTTCTATTCCATGCATCGGCCTTGATTCGTGCGTAAAGGTCAACAACGCGGCTCCCACTGATGCCGGTATTGTCAAATTCATACGCGCACGGATACTCTGCTCCAAGCTTTGCAGAAACGATCAGCGGATATCCCTGACCTATGGAAGAAAGGCTTCCATTTGTGTTATTCCGTCCGACATCGGTGATTGAGTCACCCAAAAATACAATTTTTTCCATAAAAACCACCTTATATTTTTAATTGGCTATTTCCAATACGGAAAACGCAGTGTAAAGCAGGTGCCCGCATTGACTTTGCTTTCAACGGACAACTGGAAAGAGTCGCCGTAGATGAGCTTCATCCGCTGCACAACATTTTTAATGCCGATGCTCTTTCCTTTTGCTTCCTGTTCCAAAGAATCGCAGAGCTCCTGCAGCTTGTCCGGTGGCATACCACAGCCATTATCGCGGATGCTCACAACAAGATATCCATTTGGGTTCTCTGCACGTTCAGAAGACTCCAGATGCGAATGCAGCGTCAGAACGCAGATAGAAGCGAAGCGCTCTGAAAAGCCGTGGAAAACAGCGTTTTCCAGAATCGGCTGTATGATAAGCTTCACAGTGCAGAACTGATGGATTTCCTCCGAGACATCATACTCCGTCACAAAGCGCTCCTTATAGCGGTACTTCTGTATATTCATATAGTTTTTGCAATGCTTCAGCTCATCCTCAATACTGATAATTGTCTTTCCGTTTGACAGGCTTATACGAAAAATCTTGGCAAGCTCCGAAATCATAAACACTGCATCCTTATTTTTGTTGCCCTCAATCATCCAGGTGATTGACTCCAGAGTGTTATAAAGAAAATGCGGATTAATCTGGCTTTGCAGTGCAGCCAGCTCACTTCTCCTGCGCTTGTTCTGCTGGGCGACAATCTCCGTCATCAGGTGTTCAATCTCCTCATAGGACTTCTGGACAGAATTTCCCAAATGCCTGATTTCGTATGAACCCCCTATGTAAATATCCGGCTTTTCACCGGCCTCATATGCTGTCACAGATGCATCCAGCTTGATAATAGGGCTGGAAATCTTCCTCGAGACAATCCTGTTGACCACAAGCAGCATCATGATAAGCATGATAACAATAATTACCATATACATACGGAACTGCTTCACACTGTCCGTCCTGACATCCTGAAGTACAACTCCGACCAGCTTCCAGCCGGTATAAGAAATAGTATTTACTATAATAGTCCGTTTTTCGCCGGAGGAGCTGAGCTGATTCCGATATATTCCATCCTCACTGCTGCATGGAATATCCACATTCTCACTGAACATGCCATTGCTGATTTCATTCGCGTAAGGGTGGTAAATCAGCTTTCCATCTCCGTCACATATATAATAATAATGCTCACTGCTCTTATAATTGATACGGCTGAACAGCTTCTCAATAAAGGAATACTTCATATCCACCAGCAATATTCCATTTTCCGGGCGGTCCCCGGATATAAAATCAACCGCCTGACTTAAGGAAATAACCCGGTAATACCTCTTCGCATCATCCCGGAACAGGTTCTGTATATGCGGCGTGGAAAAATGCATATTGGCAACCTTCTCTGCCGCATTCACAAACCATGTCTGTTCTGTAACTTTGATACCCTCCTTCTGAAGTGTGACCGGTTCCGCCACAATCAGCTCTCCTTCCATATCATAAAGTGCAATACTCTGTATCTTATCCTTGTCCGCTTCATAAATAAGATTGAGCTGCTGGTTGAACTCCGGATCGGAAACATCATATACCTGTATAATATTATAGTTTATCGTGTTCGCAAGCTGTCTCATGCTCTTAAGGTATTGCTCCGTCGAGCTGACAATGGACTCCATCATGTTCTGTGTATTGCTGACATCATTATGACGCATTGCCGTTTCATACCGGTTATAGACCAGCAGACCAATGAATATCGAGGTAGTCACCGTCATGAGCGATAGTGCCAGCATAATAACCGATTGTATATCAGACACTTTTGTTTTCTTTTTTTTCATACCTGTTTTCCTATATGCTCCATACGATATTTTGAAGGAGACATTCCGTACCTGCGCTTAAAGACATAGCTGAAATAGTTGGCGTCTTCATAGCCTACATGCTCTGCAATTTCATAGCTTTTCTCTTCTGTTTCCAGCAGCAGCCTTACCGCCTGCTGCATCCGGTAATCCGTCAGATATGTTATAAACGAACTGCCTGATTCCTTTTTAAACATGGATGAAAAATAGGAGTTGGATACTCCAAGCTTAGAGCACACCGTATCCAATGACAAATCCGGCTCTGAATAACAGTCACGGACAATATTTTTTGCCTCCTCAATCAGATAACATAATGAAGATTTCCTGACATTCTTAAATTCCTCCGAAATTGACAGTGACACCTTCACAAGCCAGTCTGATAATGCGCTTTCATCCATCCTGGTAATCTCTTCATAGTCATTCCTGATATTTCCTGTATGGTCCTCAAACTTCATATGGTTATTTCCGCAGAAGCGGTACAGATTTCCCACAATCTCCATGACGGTAAAATTATGCTGCACAATTGTTTTGGCACTATCCTTAATCTTCTTCACCAGTGCCAGAACCGCATGCTCGACATCCTCACGCACACCAATGCGTATTGCCTTGAATACGGCATTCATATCAATATCCTCAAGCTGCGCCGAAGGCTCCTGCCCCTTCGGTGCTATATCCTCAATATTGATAGAACGTCCGGCTCCATATATTACGCGATATGACAGTGCCTCTCTTGCACCCTCATAGGACTGCCTTACAGACAGCAGCTCCCGGCACACCTTGCCGATTCCTACAGTTACAACCGCCCCCAGAAAGCGGTCTGCCCATCTGCAGAACCTGTCGCTGTCATCCGTAAGCCTCTTAATGCTGTCCTCACTCTCAAGATTAAAAATCAGGACGATATTCCCAAGATAAGTAAAATACCTGCAATCCCATCTTGCGCTCAGTCTCTCCTGAACCTCCCGCTGCACCGACATGGAGAGCAGCAGCGGGGACATGCCATCCGGAACATGATTCTGCGATGTATGCATGACTGCACAGCAGTAATAAGGTCCCGGCAGCGAAATTTTATAATCGCTCAGAAATTTACTGACCTCGCCTTCAAGAATACGCCCCTCAATAAGCGAACAGAAAAAGTTCACACGCAGCGCAGGAAGGGAATCTGCATAATACTGCTCCAGCTTGATGACATTGAGCTTCTCATCTCTTTCCTTATCGAGAACACTCTTCAGGCGGCTCAGGCACTCTGAAAGCTCATCGGCATTGACAGGCTTTAAAATATATTCATCAATCTCAAGATGAACCGCCTCCTTGGCATATTCAAATTCATCAAAGCCGGTCAGAATGAGAATACGCACTCCGGGATTTTCCTGCTTCATATAACGTGCCAGCTCCAGACCATTCATATACGGCATCTTAATATCCGTAATTACCACATCAGGCTGTACCTTTTCTGATAATTCCAGTGCCTTAACGCCGTTCTGAGCCTTGCCTGCCACCTCAAATCCAAGTCCCGCCCAGTCGATTCTCTCTTCAATCATATTGGTAACTTCTTCCTCATCATCTACAAGAAGCACTTTATACTTAAACATCTGTCTCCTCCATACTTGATAAGATTTCTTTCTGTATTTACAAAAATGGCACGAATTACCCAATAACCGATTCGTGCCATTTTTTTCTTTATTATACTCTTTTTTTCTCCAAAAGCCTACTATATCACAGTTTTTTTCTACTTTTTCTTGACATACTTAAGACAGTCAAGTGTAACTGCAACCAGAATGATAATACCCTCGAATATAAACTGCAGGTTAGTATCAATACCAAGAATAGTAAGTGAGTAGGTAAGTGCCGTAAAAATCATTACTCCGGTCACAACTCCTGAAATCTTACCTATACCACCTGTAAATGATACTCCTCCAACAACACATGCGGCGATGGCGTCCATATCCCAGCCCTGTCCGTAAGCGGCACTACCGGAACCAATCATACGGTTACACTCCAGCCATGAACCAAATCCGTAAAGTATACCTGCCAGAACGAAGGCTCCCATTGTAACCGCAAATACGGAAATACCCGATACTGCTGCCGCCTCCGGATTACCTCCAACCGCATACAGATTCTTTCCGAAGGTTGTCTTGTTCCAGATAAACCATACAACCACAACCGCAACAACCGCCCAGAGAATGATTGTCGGGAATCTTCCTATTTTAGGAATGAACATTGCCGGAATCGAGGACTCAATTGCTCCGAAGGATACTCCCTTGGTAGCATAGGTTACAAGTCCGAAGATAATAAGCATGTTCTCCATTGTAGAGATGAATGGATGCATCTTAAATTTTGCCATAAAGAAGCCCGCAACGGAAGCAAAGGCAGTTGTCAGAAGCACGCACACAACCAGTGCAAGAATCGCCCTCATAGGTATCGGAATACCCGTGAAATCAAATATATGACCGAATACTCCACCTGTATTAACACCCTTATGCATAATTATTGTCGCCGTTACCATACCCATGCCGACCATTCTTCCTACGGAAAGGTCTGTACCGGTTAACAGAATCAGACCTGCAACACCAAGTGCAAGAAATACTCGCGGTGATGCCTGCTGAAGAATATTCAGGATGTTCGCCATAGTGAGCAGCTGTGTATTCTTCACAATCGGCGTAATAAAGCAGAGAGCAATAAATATTAATATAATTACAATATAAAGACCATTTTTATAAAGGAACTGTGAGGTATTAAATGTATATTTATAATTTTCCAGCTTCTGCTTACGTCTCTGCGCGTAAGTAAACTTCGACATACGGAGCAGATCAATCAGATGATATTCATGCACAAATGCCTCATGCTTTCTGTCCTTTATTTCCTGAAGCTTGGATTCATGCACCATCTGCGCATCATACAGACGGTTCTTATATACATACTTTTCATCCTTGATTTCCTGTCTTTCCGTAAGCTCCGAAAGAGCTTTCGTATGCTCTGCCTTAAGTCTTTCGCGTATTCCTTCATACTCGGCATTCTCTGCTTTTTTTGCAGCCGCACAGCTCTCAACCACTTTTTTATAATAATCATTTTTATAGTGGGCGGCAAGATATGCCTCTGCATCCGCAATCAGCCCGGAGACCTTGTCCTTATTCTTATTCTCAATCTCCTTTGCCTTTTTAAGCTGTTCCTTATCCTCGCGGATTATCTCCTGCTGCTCCTGTTTTGTATAATTTTTATCCTCCTTTGTCAGTGCTATATGTGTTTTCAACGCCTGAACCCGGTCGGAACCATCTACACGCAGGGCATCTATCTGCTCCTGTATTTTACCGATATATTCGTCTATCGGTGCTAAAAGCTTAGCTTCATCTTCTATAGAAAGACATCTGATATCATTTGCCATAGCTCTCGTACTCCTCTCTGTTACAAATACTTTGCACTAAGTCTAAGCAGCTCTTCCTGATTCGTCTCCCTGGTATTAACAATCCCCGCAAGATGTCCGTTGGACATTACACCGATTCGATTGGTAATTCCAAGAATCTCAGGCATCTCAGATGAGACAACAATAATTGTCTTTCCCTGCTTTGCCATCTCTATAATCAGTTCATAAATCTCATACTTGGCGCCGACATCAATACCTCTTGTCGGGTCGTCCATCATGAATATATTAGGTGAACGCTCCAGCCATCTTCCAAATATTACCTTTTGCTGATTTCCTCCGGAAAGATTTGAAATCATATCCTCCGGTCCCATGCACTTTGTATGCATGATTCGTATTTCCTCTGCCGTTGCCCTCACCATGCTGTCCTTAGAAAGAGCCACTCCCGATCTGTACTGCTTCATATTAGCAATTGTAGTATTAAAGGTAATATCTGATTTCAAGAACAGACCATCTGCCTTACGCTCCTCTGTAATCAACGCGAAGCCGTGGTTCATTGCATCCCTGGAGGAGCGGAAGTTCATCAGCTTATTATTGTAGTAAACACGTCCCGCTGCTCTTGTACGGATACCGAATATTGTCTCAAGAAGCTCTGTACGTCCTGCACCGACCAGACCGTAAAGTCCGAAAATCTCTCCCTTTTTCACATCAAAGGTAATATCCTGAAGCTTCGGTGCATATTTTGTAGATAAGTGTTCTACCTTAAAGACCACCTCTCCCGGTGTATTATCCACCTTAGGGAAACGATTATCCAGCGACCTTCCTACCATAGCTGCAATCAGCTCATTCATGTCGGTGTCCTTGCTGTTCTTCGTCATTACCAGCGCACCATCCCTGAGAACAGATATCTGATCACATATCTCAAAAACCTCATCCATTTTATGGGAAATATATATCAACGAGATACCCTGCTCCCGTAGCTGCCGCATTATCTTAAAGAGCTTTTCAACCTCCGGTGCCGTGAGGGAGGATGTCGGCTCATCCAATACAATAACCTTAGAATTATATGAAATAGCCTTGGCAATTTCACACATCTGCCTCTTTGATACAGACATTTTTTTCATCGGCTGTGAAAGGTCTACCGTTATTCCAAGCTTACGGAACAGCTCCGCAGCCTCTTTTTTCATTTTTCCTTCATCAATTACTCCCAAAGAATTCTTTGGGTAGCGCCCGAGAAACAGATTATCAATCACGTTTCTCTCCAGACACTGGTTCAATTCCTGATGAACCATCGCAACGCCGTTTTCCAAGGCATCCTTAGGTCCGGCGAAGCTGATTTCCTTTCCATCAAGAATTATTGTGCCCTCGTCTTTTTGATATGTTCCAAAAAGACATTTCATCATTGTCGACTTGCCGGCACCATTCTCGCCCATCAGACCCATTATCGAGCCTTTCTTTACATCCAGATTAATATGCTTTAAGACCTTATTTCTTCCGAATGATTTGCTCATGCCGCGGATCGACAAAATAATATCCTTCTTGTCTTCTGCCATATCACCACTCCTCTTTTAGAAAAGGGGGTGTCAGGATACCCTGACACCTCCAAAGCCTTTGCTGACATATCTCAATCATTCTACTGCTGAAGGAGAGATGTATAAGATGTTGCATTATCTGTTTTAACCATATTTATAGCGAATGCATCATACTCACCAGGGTTGCCGAGACGGTTAGTAATATTAGACTCTGTCTGTCCGTCACCGCCGATGTAATCAACCTTGAGGTTCATAAGATCATCATAGTTCTGGAGAAGCGGCTGGTAGGTTGAGCTTAAGAAGTTATCTGATGCATTGTAAATATTTAACCATACCTTCTTCTCAGGGCTCTTAGCTGTATCAAGCTGGTGTGATACCTTGCTGTATACCTTGGTGGAGTCAGTGAAATCCTGATAATTAGCTGCTGTAACCGCAATGTTCAATGCATAATAGGATCTCTCAGCCTCGCTGTATCTGTAGTCAACGCCCTCATCAAGCTTATTGCCTGCTTCATCGGCAACACCGATACCTGTATTCACATCCACACCATCAAGAGCGTTTCTGAGAACTCTCAGGGTGAGGTAAGCCTGAACATCTGCATGCTGTGAAATTGTTCCACCATATCCTTCGGCAATCGCAGCAACCGCATCGCTGTTGGCATCATATCCAAATGTAGGTACCTTATTGTCCTTTGCCCATGCGTTAAACATTGACATTCCCATACCATCATTATTAGATACAACAACATCAATCTGATCGCCAAAGGAGGCTGACCATGTTCCGATTGCATTACCTGCTGTAGCTGCATCCCATGTAGCACCTGCCGAGTTCTTCATCTCCTGTGATGCAAGCTCACGAACGGTATAGGTCTTTCCGTCTATCTCGATTGTCGCATCCTTTACGATGGAGGAGGAACCGTCTGCATTCGTTCCTATAGGCGATGGGTCAACCGCTCCTGCCTTATCAACTCCTGTTCCGAGTGCCGAACGAACACCGCGGGTACGTGCAATGGAATCGTTATGTCCAATATCACCAATTGCAAGTATGTATCCGATTACTCCGTCACCGTTACGGTCGATGGTTGCTGCATTAGCCTTGATATAATCAAGTACCATCTGTCCCTGAAGCTCTGCACCCTGATTGGCATCAAAGCCAACGTAGTAGGTCTTGTCATTAAATTTAAGTGCATCCATGTCAAGCTCTCCCGTTGAGCTGTTGGATGGCTGACGGTTAAACCATACCAGTGGCTTCTTGCTGTTCTCTACACTGCTGCCCGGTGTTGAACTACATGCTGTAAGTGCTGTTGTTGTCATTGCTGCTACTAAAAGCAGTGGTAAAATTTTGTTTTTTCTCATAGCTTAATTCCTCCTTGTGAAGTATGTTCGTTTATTAAGTGTCTTTATTATATTCCGGATGTAAGGATATATATATAGAAAATTTTTATATCAACCATGAATTTTTTGTGCATTTTTGATATTTTTGAGGTTTTCAAAGAATTTATTTCATATTTTTTCAGTAATCATGCTTATTTTTTCATATTCTGTCCCTGCTTTTATATGCACTATGCCACGTTCACACTGCCATGTGCTGACGTATCAGCCGGATACCGCTGCTGCCTGAATGCACAAAAAAAGCGGTAATGAAGATATGCTTCATTACCGCCGGAAAACATCCTTATATTATTTCTCGAATTTTGCAACCTTAAATTTTCTTATCATTTCACGCAGATTTTCTGCCTCGTTGCTCATCTCCTGACTGGCAGCCGCACACTCCTCTGCTGTTGCCGAGTTCGTCTGGACAACATCATTGATCTGCTCAATTCCTTCATTAATCTGCTTGATTTCTGATGCCTGCGTCCCTAAGGTTACCGCAATATTCGTAACCTGCTCCGTGATTATCTTGGAGCTGTCAGCAACCCCCTCCAATTGCGTAGCAGTCTGTCCTGCAATCACCATACCCTTTCCCACGGCTTTTACCGAGGTCTCAATCAATGCAGAGGATTCCTTTGCCGCCTGTGCACTCTGGTCTGCCAGTGAATTTACCTGATTTGCGACAACCGCAAAGCCTCTTCCTGCCTCTCCCGCTCTTGCAGCCTCGATAGAAGCATTGAGTGCAAGCAGATTTGTCTGAGCGGCAATTTCATTGATTGTTGCAATAATCTTGTCAATCTCCTTTGATGCCTCATTAATCTCATTCATGGAGCTGACCATTTCATGCATCTTTCCATTGCTTTCCATAATTGCATTTCCAAGCTCATCAACCTTAGCACTGATTTCCTTTGCAGATTGTGAATTTTTGTCTACCTGCTCAGAGACACCTGCTACAGTCGCTGTCAGCTCCTCCACAACTGCTGCCTGATTCGTTGCTCCGTCAGCAAGGGCATTAGCGCTTGCAGCCACCTGCTCCGATGAGCTTGAAACACCGTTGGAAACACCCTGTATTCCCTTAATCGTTTCCGCTATGCTTTTCTCAAACATCATAAAGGAATCCAGAATCCCGACAAAATCTCCCTTCCACTCTACCTCAGGCTTTACATCAAAATTTCCTTCCGCAAACAGCTTCATTGCACGACCGATATCATCCACATAGCTTCCCAGAATACGGATGGACTTACGCATGCTATGTGCCAGACTTCCAATCTCATCATCGGAGTGATACTCCAAGGTGCTGTGCAGATTTCCTTCTGTCAGCTCCTTTGCAACAGCCTCAACCTCATGTAATGGCTCCAAAATCGTTTCAAGCACTCTTCTGCCTATTCTCTTTGCAAAAATCCATGCCATAGACAGGCATACGATGATACACACAATTCCTGCGGCTGCATATATAATGGTGGTTCTCGCAGTCCTATGACTGACCTCATCCGTCATCTCGTCCAGACCGATTGCAACATCAACTGCCTTCTTCAATGCCGGCGTACAATTATTGAAGATTTCATTAACTGCCTTTTCCTTATCGCCGCTTTTAATTTCTTCCATAATGGTATAACCGATATTTCCCCATTCGGAAAGTGCCGCTGAATATTCCTTATAGTCCGATTCCGGAACCACCCCCGTTTTCTCCAGCTTCTTTAACTCAGAATCAACCTCTGCAAGCAGCTTTTTTACAGTCTGCTCATAACCGTCATAAGCTGAAGCATCATTATCCAATGCCATCTCCCTTATATTTCTTGCAGCCGCATTGACATTCTTCCTACAGTTCTTTACCGCCTGGTCTGCTACAGTAACATTGTTTATATAATACAGCATATTGGAAAACAACGTACCTATGACTATTATGGAAACTAATCCTGATATCAACATCATAATAATGACTTTTCTGTAGCCATAGTTTATCCTTTCCTGCAGATGCA
>ERZ780198.3604-NODE-3604-length-10425-cov-11.141273_pt1 | contig 10425 bp, 9 predicted proteins | sample MGYA00510979_ERZ780198 | MGnify/ENA primary metagenome ERZ780198 (study PRJEB29588, sample SAMEA2158039) | human gut metagenome | biome: human gut; feature: human-associated habitat; material: faeces | place: Denmark | collected 2008/2010 ...
TCCAGTGGATGGTGCGGGCCTGCCACTCGGAGTAGCCCTCGGAAGAGTCGATGCACAGCACGTCCACACCGGCCTCCACCAGTGCGGGCACGCGCTCGGCGTAGTCGCGGGTGTTGATACCGGCACCCACCACATAGCTCTTGTTGGCGTCCAGCAGCTCGTTGGCGTTCTTCTTGTGGGAGTCGTAGTCCTTGCGGAACACCATATACTTCAGGTTGCCCTCAGCATCCACCAGCGGCAGAGTGTTGATCTTGTTGTCCCAGATGATGTTGTTGCAGTCATGCAGGGAGGTGTTCTCCGGGGCAGTGACCAGCTTTTCCAGCGGGGTCATGAAGGTGGTAACGGGAGCGTCATCCGGGGTGTGGTTGACGCGGTAGTCGCGGGAGGCCACGATGCCCAGCAGCTTGCCGTTGGGGGTGCCGTCAGCGGTGACCGCGATGGTGGAGTGGCCGGTGCGGGCCTTGAGCTCCAGCACATCGTGCAGGGTAGCGGTGGGGGCCAGATTGGAGTCGGACACGACATAGCCGGCCTTGTAGCTCTTGACGCGGCGCACCATGGCAGCCTCGTTCTCGATGCTCTGGGAGCCATAGATGAAGGAGACGCCGCCCTGACGAGCCAGTGCAATGGCCAGCTTATCGCCGGAGACCGACTGCATGATGGCGCTGATCATGGGGATGTTCATTTCCAACGGGCACTCTTCCTGACCCTTGCGGTACTTGACCAGCGGGGTCTTGAGGCTGACAGCAGTGGGAACATTTTCTGCAGAGGAATAGCCGGGCACCAGCAGATACTCGCCAAAGGTGCGGGAGGGTTCTTCATAGAAATAAGCCATAGTCAAACTCCTTTTCTCTTATCGCAGCATGAAGCATTCTACAACAAAATCATTCATGTTTGAGCCATCTAAATTGATTGTATATACTTTACCACACTCGGCCTCAGAATACAAACCCCTGCCGCGCCAAACTTTGAAACTGTCCTTTGGAGAAAAACAGGCAAAATGCCCACCAAAACCGCGCAAGGTCATACTTTTTGACGATTCCGGCGGTTTTCGGCATGCAAAAAAGCTCGTCCGGGTCACGGACGAGCTTTTTTGCACACGAAGCGGGACATCGCCTGTGCGGCACACGGAGCACAGACTGTGAAGGAGTTCCAGTCGGAGGAGGAGGCCCGGTGCCCGATATCCCAAAAAACAAGAAGAAAAAGATTTCACACACAGCCAGGGGATCTCGGCCCTTGCTGTAACCATATTGTAACTCTTTTGATACTATTTTGCAATAGGGTTTTGTCATTTTTCTGTAACTTATTTTGTGAACTTTTTATGACCCGATCTTCAGATAGCACTCAAAGCTGGTGCGGCCGTCGTGGCGGCCCTGCACATACCACCCCTCTTCCGAGGGTGCATACAGCAGTTCCACCGTGTCCCCCATGGGGATCTCCCGGTGGTAGTTCACGGCGGCAAAGGTCACCGGGCCCGCCTGCAGCACCTCCGGCGGCAGGGCGTCGCAGGCAAGATCCAGATAATAGGCGTTGTTGATGTGGCCGTTCAGGTCGCACAGCGAGTAGCTGGCCTTCCGCTCCCCTGCCGACGTCAGCTCTTTGCACCGGTGGGTGTGCAGGGACAGCTCCCCTTCCACCGTCTCATTCCAGAAATTTTCCACGGTCCAGTTCGGTTCCCGCATGATGTGGCCGTCGGTCAGGTCCACCAGGATCCAGCGGCAGTCCACCGTGGCCACCAGCTTCCCGGCGGCATCCGTGACCGTAGTGATGCGCTTGATGGCACCCCGGCGGCTGTGCTCGGCGCGGGTGGTCAGGGTGAGCGCCTCGGTGCGGCGGGGCACCCGCACAAACTGCAGGGCCTGCTTGCCCACCAGAAACGCCACGTTGTGATCCCGGAAAAACTTGTCATCCATGCCAAAGGCACGGGCGTGGTCGGCAGATACCTGCTCCACATAGCGCAGCAGGGCGCTGGGCTTGAGCAGGCTGCGGAAGTCCGCATCCGCATTGAGCACCGTTGCGGTCTCGGTGTAAAAATTGGGCTCCATAATGTTCCTTTCCCATCCAAAATGATTTCAAAAAGGCCCCGCTCTCTCCATCGTCTGCGGCAGCAGCAGATCCGAGAGGGCGGGGCCGTCTGTTTAATACTGGTTGCGGCTCTTTTTGCGCAGTTTGCGCCAGATGTTGAAGCAGGCCAGCGCCACCATGGCGGCCAGCAGCGACAGGAACAGCAGGCTGCTGCCGCCCTCGTCGTAGCTCTTCATCTCGCTCCACTTCACGTCCAGCTCGCTGTTCACGTCATCGCTCAGAGCGGTGAACACCCGTTCCTTCGCGGCAAGTTCTTCCGGCGGATAAGCGATCTCGCTGTCGCGCAGGTCCTCGTCCAGCACCTCCCGCACCGACTCCATAGGAGTGGTGTAGCCGATGTACTCGGCGTTTGCCTTGCCGATGTCCGTCTCACACATGAAGTTGATGAACATTTCGGCGGCTTCCTGGTGCTCACTCGTGGCGGGGATGGCCATGCAGTCCACCGACAGCACACTGCCCTCCTCCGGGAACACCCAGGCAAGGTCGGGGTTATCGTCGATCATGGTGATGGCGTCGCCGGAGTAGTACACGCCGACGGCTGCCTCACCGCCGATCATTTTATCAAAGATCTCATCCATGACGTAGGCCTGCACCAGCGGCTTCTGAGCCTTGAGCTCTTTCACCACCTCGTCCACTTCTTCCGTGGACTGGGGATTGATGTCATGGCCGCTCTTGAAGGCCGCAATGGCATAGGCGTCGCGGCTGTTGTTGAACATCAGGATGTTGCCGGAATACTGTTCATCCCACAGGTCCGCCCAGCTGGTAGGTGCCTTGTCCACCATCGTGGTGTTGTAGATGATGCCGGTGGTGCACAGCATGTAGGGCACCGTATAGGCGTTCTGGGGGTCGTAATCCGGGTTGCGGTATTCCGCGTCGATCTTCTGGAAGTTGGGGATGTTGTCGTAGTTGAGGGGCTTGAGCATCCCTTCTGCGATCATCTTGGCCACCATGTAGTCCGAGGGGATCACCACATCGTAGTCCGCCGCACCGGATTTCAGCTTGGCGTACATGGACTCGTTGGAATCGAAGGTGGTGTAGTTCACCTTGATGCCGGTCAGGTCCTCAAAGGCGGACACCACGTCCACGCTGTCATCCGAACCGTTGGAGATGTACTCGCCCCAGTTGTAGACGTTCAGGGTGATGTTCTGGCCCTTGAAGCGGGTCCAGTCGTAATCGCCGGACACCGAAACGTCCTCATTCACCTCAATGGTATCTGCCGCAAAGGCCGGCAGCGTGCAGCACACCGCCAGCGCCAGCGTGAGCAGCAGAACGGCAAAACGTTTCATCACACGCCCTCCCCTCTCAGCGCCTTCTGGTCGCGGCGGTAGCTGCGGCTTTCCATGGCGTTGGAAACCAGAATGATGCACAGGATCACCACAAACATGATGGTGGACAGTGCGTAGATCTCCGGGCTGACCTTCTTGCGGGTCATGGAGTAGATGGCGATGGGCAGCGTTTCCACGGTGCCGCAGTTGAAGTAGGAGATCATGAAATCGTCGATGGAGTAGGTCAGGCAGATCAGGAAGGCCGACAGGATGGCCGGGCTGATCTCCGGCAGGATGACCTTGAAGAAGGCCTGCTTGGGGTTGCAGCCCAGATCCAGAGCCGCCTCATACAGCTTGATGTCCAGCTGCTTGAGCTTGGGGCTCACGTTGAAGATGACATACGGCACATTGAAGGCAATGTGGGCGATGAGCAGCGTCGGGAAGCCCATAATGGTGTCCGGCAGCCAGGAGACGCCCTCGGCAAAGCGCTGGTAAGCCACGAACAGCAGCATGAGCGAAATGCCGGTGATGATCTCCGGGTTGACCACCGGGATGTAGGTGATGTTGGTCACCAGCAGGCGGCTGCGGCGGCTCATGGACGCGATGCCCAGGCTGGCCGCCGTGCCCAGCACTGTGGCGATGACGGCACTCAGCAGTGCTATCTCAATGGACACCCACAGTGCATGCAGGATGGACGAATTGTGGAACAGGCTGCTGTACCACTTTAAGGTAAAGCCGGTGAACAGCGAATAGCCCTTGCTCTGGTTGAAGCTGAACACGATCATGTAGGCAATGGGCAGATACATGAAGCAGAAGAACAGGATGACGTAGGCACGCTGCATCAGGCGGAGATGTTTTGTTTTCATCAGGACACACCCTCCATCTCGTCCTCGTCAAAGCTGGACGTAAAGCTCATGCACAGCAGCACGATGATCATCAGCACCAGGCTCATGGCGGAGCCCACATTCAGGTTGTAGCTGTTGCCAAGGAACTGCATTTCGATCAGGTCGCCGATCAGCAGGTTGGAACCGCCGCCCAGCATCCGGCTGATGACAAAGGTGGACACTGCCGGCACAAATACCATGGTGATGCCGGTGCTGATGCCGGGCACGCTCATGGGGATGAGCACCCGCAGCAGGGTCTTGGTGGTGTTGGCCCCCAGGTCCTGGGCTGCCTCCACAAGGCTCTGGTCGATCTTGGTCATGCTGGTGTACAGCGGCAGGATCATATAGGGCACATAGTTGTACACCATGCCCAGCACCACAGCGCCGGAGGTGTTCAGCATATTATAGGGTCCCAGGCCGAAGAAGCCCAGAATGGCATTCACCGGGCCGTTCACGCTGAGCAAGCCCATCCATGCGTAGGTGCGCAGCAGAAAGTTCATCCACATGGGCAGCATCACCAGCATGAGCATGATGTGCTGCTTGTTCACCCGCAGGCGGGACAGAAAATAGCCGATGGGGAACGCCAGCACCAGGCAGATGACCGTGGCAATGAGGGCCAGCAGCAGGCTGCGGGCAAACACCGAACCGTAACCGCTGATGGAAGCCAGATTTTCCATGGTGAACGCGCCGTTGCCGTCGGTAAAGGCGTAGTACACCACAATGAGCAGCGGCACCACCGTGAACAGGGTCATCCATACAAAGTACGGATAGGCCAGCTTCTTGTCATAAATCTTCATGGCGCATCACCCCTCGCTCCGTGCCATGATGTGGATCTCGTTGGGGCCGATGCGCATGCCGATGGTCTCGCCGGGGGTGCAGGCGCGGGTGGAATGGATCAGCCACTCGCGGCCCTCGCACTCCACATGCATCTCAAAGTGCACGCCCTTGAAGATGACGTCGTTGACCACGCCCACCAGCTGGCCTTCCACCGGGGAGACCACCTCGATGTCCTCGGGGCGCACCACGACCTGCACACTCTGCTCCCGGGCAAAGCCGCGGTCCACACAGGGGAAGTCCACGCCGGAGAAGGACACCAGGAAGTCCTTGTGCATCACGCCGTCCACGATGTTGGAATCGCCGATGAAGTCTGCCACAAAGGCGTTCTTCGGCTCGTTATAGATGTCCTCCGGGGTGCCGATCTGCTGCACCTTGCCGCCGTTCATGACCACAACGGTATCGGACATGGTCAGGGCTTCTTCCTGATCGTGGGTGACATAAATAAAGGTAATGTTCATTTCGCGCTGCAGGCGCTTGAGCTCCAGCTGCATTTCCTTGCGCAGCTTCAGGTCCAGTGCGCCCAAAGGCTCGTCCAGCAGCAGGATCTCCGGTTCGTTGACCAGGCTGCGGGCGATGGCCACGCGCTGCTGCTGGCCGCCGGACATCTGGCTGATGCTGCGGCGCTCAAAGCCCTTCAGGCCTACGACCTCCAGCATGTTGCGCACCTTGCGGCGGATGGTCTCTTCGTCCATCTTCTTCAGGCGCAGGCCGAAGGCCACGTTCTCGAACACGTTCAGGTGCGGGAACAGCGCGTACTTCTGGAAAACGGTATTCACCGGGCGTTTGTAGGGCGGCACACCGGTAATGTCCTGGCCCTTGAGCAGCACCTTGCCGGAGTTGGGCTCCAGAAAGCCTGCGATCAGGCGAAGGGTGGTGGTTTTGCCGCAGCCGGAGGAGCCCAGCAGCGTCACAAACTCTTTGTCATGGATGTCGAGGTTCAGCCCATCCAGAATGCGCTGACCATCAAATTCCACCACGATATCCCGCAGTGAAACGATCACCGAGTTGTCCATTTTTTTACAATATCCTCCTTATAACTCAGATACGAAAAAAGACAGGGCCTGTGCCCCATCCTTCTCCCGCATCAGGGTGACCCAGCCCTGCACAACATCCATGACGACCGTAATATTGCGCAGTTATTCTGCCCTGTCATGGTTTATCATAAACAATCCGGGGGCAAATGTCAATCACTCTGTCGAGGTTTGCCGAAACTTTACAGAGACCACAAAAAAATCCTGCGCCACAGCGGTTTTTTCGCCGGGCGCAGGATGGATTTTTTCGCCGTTCAGGCCGCTGTCAGCGCGTCGGCCGTCTGGGTCACGGCCTGCACGATGCTGCCGTCCACTGCATAGATGGAATCATCGCCTTCCACCATCAGGTAATACCCATCGGTGCCGCTGGCATAGGTGAGGGTCTTTGTTCCGTCGGCCGTGGTCACCTGTACCACGGCCAACGGGGCATCAAAGCCGCAGGCCGCCGGGTCCGCGCCGTCGGCGGGAGTGATCTGGCCGGACACATAGCTGCTCAGGGCCGAGAGCATGCTCTGCACCTTGTCCTGATCCAGGTCCGTGTCGGCATCTCCGGCAAAGCGCCACACCGTCTCGTAGGAAGCCGAATCTGCTTCGTCTCCGTCCCCTGCCAGCTCGGAACCGGCAGTCAGCGAGACTTTTTCCCCGCTGGCCAGCGTATACGCCACCTGCTCCACATCCGACGCGGCAAAGCCCGCCGGGCTGAAGCTGCCGAACAGCCCGGCCTTATCGCAGGCAAAGCAGGCCGTCCGGCTGGCGTCCACGGTATACAGGGCGGTGTCTCCGTCCTTCTGCACATAGCGGTCGCCGGTGACGGTGTTGCTGCTGCCAAAGGTCAGGGTGGTGGTCTGCCCGGCCGCCGTGACCGTTACAGTCAACTCCGGCGCGTCAAAGCCGTAGTCCTCCCCGGCCTGCGCGTCCAGCTGCCGCTTTGCATGGAGGGACGAAAGCGCTGTGGCCATGGTATTGCAGGCGCTCTCGTCCAGATGGTAGTCCGAGTCCTCCGCCAGCGTCCAGCTGCCGTCCGCATCGTCCAGCGTGAGGGTCTGCCCGTTGTAGGTGTAGGTGATGCGGCTCAGGTCAGCGGTAGAGAAAGAGCACAGCGGGATGGTACCATCGGCCGCCGCACTGGAAGCGGCTTCCTCTGCGGCAGTGCTGCGGTTCAGGGCCCAGAGCGCCAGCCCCAGCACTGCGATCACCGCCGCAAGCACCGCAAGGGTGCGTCGTTTTGCGTCCATGGCAGCCTCCTTATCGGCGGCGGCGCAGCAGCACCACCACGGCACCGGCTACGAGCACGGCGGCAGGCAGGACAAACGCCAACACCAACCCCAGGGTCGTGGCCTGCGAAGCTGCCACCGTGATAGGCTCGGCTTCCAGCGCTTTGGTGTCGATGAGCAGACCGCTGTCATCCCCGGCCAGCGAAACGGCACAGCCCTGCAGGAAGGTGCGGTTGCCGGGAATGTACTGATACACCTGTTCGTTGTCCACATTCGGGCAGCCGATCCAGATCACTTCCGCCCCGGTGTTGTCGTTGCATGCCCAGGCGGCCAGTGTAAAGGGGCCGTCGGTGTCGCCGCTCTCCTTTTCGGTGGTTGCGGCGTTGTTGACGTCCTGCTTGCTGTAGGACTGCTCCGAGGTGTTGAGCAGGGGTTCCGCGGTCACATCCTCCGTCTCGGTCAGCACAAGACCCTGTGCCACCGAGAGCATCACATGGGTGTCCTTGTTCACGCCGTTCAGGGCCGCGCTCTCCTCCGTGGCGCCGTAATCCGGGAACAGGGAGTACGGGTAGCCGTACAGCGAATGGCCGGAATCACCTTCCACCACGATGCCCGGCTCCCGCGACAGGCCGAACTCTGCCATCAGGGCGTCCAGATTGGGGGTCTCGTCGTAGATGTTGGTGGTCAGCAGCATCTTGCCGCCCTCGTTCAGGTAGTTCTGCAGCATGGACACCTCATCCACCAGTCCGTCATCCGACGCAAGATCCGACGTGGGTGCGTTGATGATCAGCAGGCTGCAGTCCTCCGGGATCTCGCTGGTCAGCAGGTCCAGCGGCTGCAGGGTGATGTTCTGGGCGTTCAGCGCCTCGGTGAGGGAGCTGGTCAGGGCCTGTTCCCCATGGTTCGTGGTATAGTAGGCCACCCGGGCGTCGCCGCTGGTGAGTTTATAGATGGCGGCTGTGATCTGCTTCTCGCCGCCAAAGGTCACATTGGCACTGCCGGTGGTGTAATAGTCGGAGTAGTCATACTCGTACAGATCGGCGGCATCCAGCACCACGCTGTCCTCCCCGCTGGTTACGATCAGGCTTCCGGTGGATGCATTTTCGGCCCCGTACTGCGCCGCAAAGGTGGGGTAAAGGGTCGGGTCCTTCTGCTCCCAATGGATATGGCTGCTTTCGGCGGCGTAATGGTCCAACAGCTTCGTGATGATGGCATCTTCGCTGCCCGTCTCACACAGATAATAAATGGTCACATCCTGCTGCAGGCTCTGCGCCAGCTGCACCGAGCTGTCGCCAAGGGTGTACATTTTGCCCTCCGAAAGGTCAAACTCAGTGTATTTGGACGGAAGTGCCCGCACCACCAGATTGACCAGCACCGCCAGCAGGATGGCAGCCGCCAGAATGGCGGTGGAGTACACCCCACTGCGGAATACCTTGCCGTTGACCGGCCGGTTCTTTCTGTTTTTCATTGTTGTGCCCTCCCCTCAGTTCCAGCGGCGTTTTTCCAGTTCCTGCACGGTAAAGAACAGGAACAGCACCGTCACGGTGAGATAGTACACCAGTGTGGGGATGGAAAAATTATTGTTGACGAATTCCTCAAAGGGAGCAAACAGGCACAGTGCGCTCAGCACGGCGCTGAATCCCTCGGTCAGCCAGCTGCTGCGCAGCAGGAACAACACCGTGAGCGCCGCGCAGCACCCGGCAAAGGTCAAACACCCCAGCGTGAAGCTGCGGCTGCGCAGGCCCGCCACCACACTGAGCACCGCAGCCAGTGCGGTGAACAACGCCAGCGCCACGGCACTGCCGGTGGTGAACATCCTGCGCAGGCTGGGCATCAGATAGGCCAGCAGCAGCGCCGCCGCTCCGGCCACCGCCGCGATGATCTGGTTTTCGGTCAGGCTGGACAGGAACACCCCGATGGCAATGGCGGCGCAGCCCAGCAGATAGTAGCACAGCAGCGCCGCAAAATTGGCCAGCGTACTGGCAGCGGTCGCCCCCAGTGCCTGCAGGGTCAGGATCATGACTGCGTCCACCACGCAGGGCAGTGCAAACACCACGCACAGGGCAAAGAACTTGCCCAGCACGATGCCCGGCACCGGCACCGGGCTGGTGAGCAGGAGCTGGTCGGTGCGGGTGCGGCGTTCCTCCGCGATGGAACGCATGGTCAGCACCGGAAAATAGAACAGCAGCATAAAAATGGTGTTGTACAGCGTATAGTAGCCAAAGTCCGGCAGGCCGTAGCCCAGGTTCAGCGCCACAAAATAGATGGCCGATGCCACCAGCAGAAAGGCGGTGAGCACATAGCCGATCATTCCATGGAAGCAGCTGCGGACTTCCCGTTTGAAAATTGCGAACATCGGTCATTCTCCTTTCGGTTCGGTTTCCGGTTCTTCCGGCACATCGGCGGTTTCCCCGGTCAGAGCCAGGAACACTTCCTCCAGGCTGCGGTTCTCCGCCGTCAGCTCCAGCACCGTGCACCCCGCCTCCGAAAGGGCGCGGGACACCTCGGCGCGGCGGTCGGTGGTGTCGGCAGTCTCCGCAGTAAAGTTCACCTCGCCGTCTGCTTCGCTGACCAGCTGCACCCCGGTGATACCCGGCACCGCTTCCACGACCGGCAGCACCGTATCGCTGCTGCCCAGCGCGGTAACACGCAGGCGGATGCCGGGGCTCAACTTCTCACTCAGCTGCTCCGGAGTACCCTCGGCCACTAACGCTCCCTTGGAGAGGATCAGCACCCGGCTGCACACCGCCTGCACCTCGCTGAGGATGTGGCTGGACAAGATGACCGTGTGGGTCTTGCCCAGTTCCCGGATCAGTTTACGGATGCCGATGACCTGCGCCGGGTCTAGGCCGACCGTGGGCTCATCCAGAATGATCAGCTGCGGGCTGCCCAGAAGAGCCTGCGCAATGCCCACGCGCTGGCGGTAGCCCTTGGACAGGCTGCGGATGAGCCGGGGCATCACCTGATCCAGCCCGGTGCGCCGGGCGGCCTGCTGCACCTGCTCGCGGCGCTGGGCTTTTTTGACCCCCTTGAGCTCGGCCGCAAAATCCAGATATTCCTGCACGGTCATTTCCGGGTACAGCGGCGGCTGCTCCGGCAGCGGTCAGCATCC
>ERZ780198.3614-NODE-3614-length-10404-cov-9.511160_pt1 | contig 10404 bp, 9 predicted proteins | sample MGYA00510979_ERZ780198 | MGnify/ENA primary metagenome ERZ780198 (study PRJEB29588, sample SAMEA2158039) | human gut metagenome | biome: human gut; feature: human-associated habitat; material: faeces | place: Denmark | collected 2008/2010 ...
GGCGGCTTCCAGCGGCGGCAATCCCGCCCCCAGCAGCGCCGTAATAACGCCCGCCAGCACGTCCCCGCTGCCCCCGACGGCCATGCCGGGATTCCCGGTTGGGTTGATATAACCGTCTGTGCCGTCGGTGATGCAGGTCTCGTGGCCCTTCAGCAGGACAGTGCATCCCAGTTCTTCGGCAAGAGCAGCAGCCGCAGCCATGCGGTCTTCCCCGATGACGCCGCCCAGACGGGCAAACTCTCCGTCGTGGGGCGTCAGAATGGTGGGCAATTTCCTTCCGCGCAGTAAATCTCTATGCGCGGACAAAACATTTATGCCGTCTGCATCCACGACCACCGGGCATTCCGCTTTTTCCAGCACCGCCCTGACCACCGCCAGCGTTCCCTCGGACTGCCCCAGACCGGGGCCGACCAGCACGGCGTCCATCTGGTGAAGTCGTGTAAGAATTTCCGGCACGGCATCGGCGCCGAGCCTGCCGCCCGCGTCTGGCAGGGGAAAAATCACCGGCTCATTGAGTTTCACCGCTTCAATGCCGTAGATGCTCTCAGGCACCCCCAGAAACACCAGTCCCGCGCCTGAGCGCAGAGCGCCCATGGCGGCGAAAAACGCCGCCCCCGTATACCCCCTGCTGCCGCACAGCAGCAGGAGCTTGCCGAAATTCCCCTTGTGCCCCCAAGGATTCCGGTCAGGCAGGAGGGACAAAACCAACTCGTGATTCAGCCGTCTTATCATGGTCTTACAGGCCGTACAGCTTCGTGTACTTTTCCGTCAGGTAGTCAGTATAATACTTTGCGTCGAACTTGCCGCACACGGATTCAAACAGCTCGCCGGGCTTCTTGAAGCTGGCATAGCGGTGGATATGGCTTCTCAGCCAGTCCGTGACCTTGCTCAGGTCACCCTTTGCCACGTCCGCCCAGATGTCGCCGATTTCCTCCTGCATTTTGTGCAGCATCTGTGCGCCGTAGGCGCTGCCAAGGGCATAGGAGGGGAAGTAGCCGATGCTGCCGCCGCTCCAATGGCTGTCCTGAAGGCAGCCCTCCCGGTCGCTGGGAACGTCCACGCCCAGATACTTTTTATACAGCCGCTTCCACTCCGCCGGAACGTCTTTGACTGCCAGCGTCCCACCGATCAGCTGCTTTTCGATCTCGTAGCGCACCATAATGTGCAGGCAGTAGGTCAGTTCGTCGGCTTCCGTCCGGATGAGAGACGGCTCCGCCTTGTTGATAGCGCGGTAGAACATATTCTCGTCCACATCGGCCAGCTGCTCCGGGAACAGCTCCTTCAGCTTCGGGAAAACGGCGTGGACATAGGCGGGACTTCTGCCGATGATGTTCTCATAGAACCGGCTCTGGCTCTCGTGAATGCCCATGGACACGCCGCCGGCGAGGGCGGTGTAATTGTAGCAGTCGTCCGCCCCCAGCTCATACAGGGCGTGGCCGCCTTCGTGAATGACGGAGAACATGGAGGAAACCAGATTGTCCTCAAAATAATGGGTGGTAATGCGCACATCCTTGTTGTTGAAATTGGTGGTGAAGGGATGCTCCGTCTCGGCGATGCCGCAGTGGGTGCGGTCAATGCCCATGACCTCCATGAGATAATCGGAGAGCTTTCTCTGAATCTCCACAGGATAATGGCGGTACAGGAAAGCGTCGTCGATCTGCTTCGTCGCCCGGATCTTCTCGATGAGGGGGACGATGGTCTGCCGGAGCTGGGTGAAGAAGGCGTCCAGCGTCTCGACGTTCATCCCCTCCTCGTATTCGTTCAGCAGCGCGTCGTAGGGCGCCATTTCCGGATGGTAATACCCGGCGAATTTCCGGTTATAGTCCACGATCTTCTCCAGATACGGGGCAAATGCGGCAAAATCGTCCTCCGGCTTTGCCTTGTGCCATACGCTCTCTGCGTCGTTAATCAGCACGGAATAGGCGACGTATTCCTCCGCCGGGATACGGTGAATCTGGTCGTAGCTTTTGCGCAGAACCTCTACCTCCCGCTTTGTCTGGGCATCCAGCTCATCGGAATGGGCTTCCAGATAGGAAAGAAGCTCGTCATTCTCATCGTTCACCAGCAGATCATAGGTGATCTGAGACATGACCTCCATGGTCTTGCCCCGTCCCTCCCAGGTGTCGCTGGGCGCGGCGGTGGTGGCGTCCAGATACAGCACGCCCAAGGCGTGGTTATACGCCGCCTGGGTCTGTTCCAGTTTCTTGAGGGCTTCTCGCGCCTGCTGTACGGATTCATATTTCATGGCAATGCACTCCTTTGTTTTTTCGATACTCCAACCATATCACTCCCCCGCGCCTTCGTCAAGAGATTTCCCGTTTTGGGCGGGTTCCGTGAAAAAAATGCTTGCATATTTTAGCCGTATATGCTAATATGAGGGCGATACGGAAAAAGCGTTGAATGGGCTGCCTTGTGTTGGTTTGCGCTGTCAGAGAGAGCGGGATGGTGAGATCCGCTTGCGTGCAATGCCGGGCTTTCTCCCGGGAGCTGCCGCTTGAACGAAAAGTAGAGTTGGCCGCGTGACTGCGTTAACGGTCTTGGATGTGTCTGCATCCGAAAAGCGCGCCGTTTCGGCGAATTGCGGGTGGTACCGCGGAAGGAATGCCTTTCGTCCCGGTTTCGGGATGAAGGGTCTATTTTTTTGTAGTAAAGGAAGCTCTGATTAAATCGGCGAGAGCTGACAGCGAGAGATTTTGTCTCCAGGCAAGGTATGGAAAATGCGGGAATACTGTATGTATTTCCCATTTTTCATACCGCAGGCTGGGGGCAAAAGATCCGCTGCTCAGCCAAAGACGATTTATTCAGAGGTTCCCTAGACCTTTCAGGAGGAATGAACATGAAAGAACAGTTAGAGCAAATCAAAGCCAATGCCCTGACAGCGCTGGAAGCTGCCGCCACCCCGGCGGCTCTGGAAGAGCTTCGCGTCAAGCTGCTGGGCAAGAAGGGCGAGCTGACCGCTGTGTTGAAGCAGATGGGCAAGCTCTCCGCTGAGGAGCGCCCCGTCATGGGTCAGCTGGCGAATTCCGTCCGGGCAAGCATCGAGCAGGAGCTGGAAAAGCGGAAGGCCGACATCCACGCCGCCGCGCTGGAAGCCAAGCTGGCTTCCGAAGCCATCGACGTGACCATCCCCGGCAAGGCCGTGTCCATCGGCCATCAGCATCCCATGAATCAGGTGCTACAGACCATCAAGGACATCTTTGTAGGTCTGGGCTATCAGGTGGTGGACGGCCCCGAGGTGGAGCTGGCAGACTACAACTTCACCCGGCTGAACATTGAGGAAGGCCACCCCTCCCGCGACCGCTCCGATACCTTCTACTTCACCGATGACGACAGCGTCCTGCTCCGCACCCAGACCAGCCCCATGCAGATCCGCTACATGGAAAAGCACAAGCCCCCGCTGTGCATGCTGGCTCCCGGCCGCGTGTTCCGCAAGGACGAGGCCGACGCGACCCACTCCCCCATGTTCCATCAGATCGAGGGTCTGGTGGTGGCGGAGAACATTACCATGGGCGACCTGAAGGGCGCGCTGACCACCATCATGCGGAAAATCTACGGAGAGGACGCCGTGATGCGGTTCCGTCCCCATCACTTCCCCTTCACCGAGCCGAGCTGTGAAATGGACATGCAGTGCCACAAGTGCCACGGCACCGGCGAGATCGACGGTCAGGTCTGCTCCACCTGCCACGGCGAGGGCTGGATCGAGCTGCTGGGTGCCGGTATGGTGCACCCCAAGGTTCTGGAGAACTGCGGCATCGACCCCGAAAAATATTCCGGCTTTGCCTTTGGCATGGGTCTGGAGCGTATGGCCATGGGCCGCATGAAGATCAACGACCTGAGACTGATTTTCGACAACGACATCCGGTTCCTGAACCAGTTCTAAGGAGGGAAAAACAATGAAACTCAACAGAAAATGGCTGAACGAGGAATTCGTAGACCTGTCTAACGTCTCCGATAAGGAATTCGTGGAAACCCTGACCGTTTTTGGTCAGAAGGTGGAAACCTGGGAGCGGCTGGACGCGGAGATCAAAAACGTGGTCGTGGGCAAGGTTCTGTCCATGGTGCGCCATCCCAACTCCGATCATATGTGGATCTGTCAGGTGGACGTGGGCGGCGACGCCCCCGTGCAGATCGTCACCGGCGCACAGAACGTCCACGAGGGCGATCTGGTACCCGCGGCACTGCACAACTCCTGGCTCCCCGGCTGCGTTCACATCACCAAGGGCAAGCTCCGGGGCGAAGTGTCGGGCGGTATGCTCTGCTCCTTCGCCGAGCTGGGACTGACTCAGAACGACCTGCCCGGCGTGTTCGCCGACGGCATCTGGATTCTCAATGATGAGGACTGCACCGTTGGCGAGGACATCAACCTCGTCATCGGCAACGACGACACCGTTGTGGACTTTGAGATCACCAACAACCGCCCCGACTGCTACAGCATCATCGGCCTTGCCCGGGAAGCTGCCGCCGCCTTCGGCAAGCCCATGCGTCACCACGAGCCTGTGGTTCACGGCTCCGACGCCGGGGATATTTACGACCATCTGGACGTGGACGTCCCCGCAACGAAGCTGTGCAACCGCTACACCTCCCGGATGGTTGCCAACGTAAAGATCGCCCCCTCCCCCAAGTGGCTGCGCCGCCGTCTGCGCGCCAACGGCGTGCGTCCCATCAACAACATCGTGGACATCACCAACTACGTCATGCTGGAATACGGTCAGCCCATGCACGCCTTTGATTACCGCTATGTTTCCTCCGGCAAGATCGTGGTGCGGGAAGCCGAGGACGGCGAGACCCTGACCACGCTGGACGGCAATGTGCGCAGCCTGAAAGCCGGTATGCTGGTCATCGCCGACGAAAATAAGCCCATCGGCCTTGCCGGTATCATGGGCGGCGAAAACTCCGAAATCAAGGGCGATACCGCCATGGTAGTCTTCGAGTCCGCCAACTTCGACGGCACCTCCATCCGCCAGGCCGCTCTGGCGCTGGGTATGCGCACCGAAGCCTCCGGCAAATTTGAAAAGCGCCTTGACCCCATGATGACCGTCCCTGCCGTGCAGCGTGCCTGCGAGCTTGTGGAAATGCTGGGCTGCGGCGATGTGCTGAACGGCACCATCGACGTCATCAACTATGTTCCCGAGGAAAAAACGCTGCCTCTGGAGCCGGAGAAGATCAACCGGCTGCTGGGCACCGACATTTCCAAGGAGGACATGGTCAAGTACCTGAACCGGCTGGAAATTCCCGTGGAGGGCGACACCATTCTCGTTCCCTCCTTCCGTCCCGACCTGAACCTGATGGCGGATATCGCTGAGGAAGTGGGCCGTTCCTATGGCTACAACGAGATTCCCACCACCGCTTTCAAGACCTCCACGCAGGGCGGCTATTCTCCCGTGATGAAGCTGGAAGCCAAGGCCGGAACCCTGTGCCGCGCCATGGGCTACAGTGAGATCATCACCTATTCCTTCGTCTCCCCCACCGTTTTCGACCAGATCCGGCTGCCCGCCGATTCTCCCCTGCGCAATGCTCTGCGCATCCAGAATCCTCTGGGCGAGGACACCTCCATCATGCGCACCATCGCCCTGCCCTCCATGCTGGAAATTCTCTCCCGGAACAACGCCTACCACAACAAGGCCGTGAAGCTCTACGAGCTGGCAAAGATCTACCTGCCCGTAGCCGGTCAGCCTCTGCCCGAGGAGCCGAAGATGCTGGTTCTCGGCACCTACGGCGCAGGCGAGACCTTCTTCACCCTGAAGGGCGAGCTGGAAGCCATCTTCACCGGTCTGCGGCTGAAAAAGGCGGCGTACACCGCCGTGAAGGACAACCCCAGCTACCACCCCGGCCGCTGCGCCAAGGTGAGCATCGACGGCGTGGACGTGGGCGTGATGGGTCAGGTGCATCCTCTGGCGGCCGCGAACTACGGCATCGACGCCGACGTCTACTGCGCCGAGATCGATTTCACCAAGCTGTTTGAGATGCAGCTGCCCGACGCCACCTATACCCCCCTGCCCAAGTATCCCACCGTGTCCCGTGACCTGAGCCTTGTCTGCTCTGAGGACGTCACCGTCGCGCAGGCGGAAGCCGTCATCACCGCCGCTGCCGGAAAGCTGCTGCGGGATGTGAAGCTGTTCGACATCTACCGCGGCCCCGGCGTTCCCGATGGCAAGAAGAGCATGGCCTTCTCTCTGGAGCTGCGGGCGGACGACCGTACCCTCACCGATACGGACTCCGAAGCCGTCGTGACCAAGGTTCTGGCCGCGCTGAAGGAAAAGCTGGACGCTGCTCTGCGATAATTTGGTACTTCGGCAAAAATTCTGCAAAGATTCACAAAAATTTCCGATTTCAGGGCTTTACAGCCCGAAAGAATTCGGTTATAATGACAACAGTACAAATATAAAAGGAGGCTGAAACCATGACGGATAAGGACACTGTAAAATTCACCGTCCCCAGCGATGACAAAGAGAATATGCGCCGTATTCTCCGGAATGTGTATGAAGCCCTCACCGAAAAAGGCTACAACCCCGTCAACCAGATCGTCGGCTACCTGCTGACCGAAGACCCCACCTATATCACCAACTACAACAACGCCCGGAGTATGATCTGCAAGATCGACCGGGACGAGCTGATGCAGGTGCTGGTGCGCGAGTACCTCTTCGAGAAGGAAGCCCAATAACCTGACCCAGCCAAGGGGCTTTTGCCAAGGCAAAAGCCCCTTGCTTTTTGGCCGCGAGCTTGGGGAACCTCTGAATAAATCGCCTTCGGCTGGCGGCGAATCTTTTGCCCCATCCGCGCAGTTCTGAAAGCGGGAAATACACAAAGTATTTCGCCGCTTTCAGAACTTTCGGCTGAGCCAAAATCTTCTGCCGCCAGCTCTTGTCGATTTAATCAGAGCTTCCCCTGAAATATGCAAACAAATGCGGCCGACATGCACCTTGACAATCTCATACTTTCTTCCTCCGTCTTTCCGTTTTTCAATCTTTTTTCAGGAAAAGTTATGTTAACAAGGGTCGTTTCCCGACCGTTTCCAACAAAAAGCTTGACATTCTCATTACAGTGTGTTACAATCTGATTACATTTTGCATAGGAGGTACCTTTGATGGCTGATGAAAATGCAGTTCTGATGTATAAAGGACATCCGCTGATGCGGAAGGACAACTTGATTTACTATGGCTCCATGGCTGACAGTCACATCGTTATGCTTCAGGTTCTCGAGACCAAGAAGGTGAACGATCTGGACGTTGCCACACGGGTTTCCGTGCAGCTCCAGCTGACCGACCCCACCGCCAGAAGCCGCGACCGGATCGTGAAAAAGAGCGAGAAAGACGGCCTGTACACCGCCCTTGACTTTGGCTGTGTCTGGCTGGAACGTGCGCTGGCCGGTAAATAATTCACCCCTTTCCCCGATATCCGGATGATATCGGAGTTCCCCGCAGTCTCACTTTAGGCTGCCTACCAAAGACGGAGGCAAAAGTATGAAGATCAAAAGAATCCTCAGCATGGTGCTGGCGCTGGTGCTGTCTATCGGCGCCATGTCCATCACCGCGTTCGCCGCAGAAGAAACCATGTACGGCATCGGCTTTGTCAATGCAAGCTCCCTACGGCTCCGCAGCGAACCCGACGCAAATTCCGCAACCCTTGTCTACGCCCCCCGCAATGACTGCGTAGCGGTCATCAGCAAGAGCGGCGAGTGGTACAAGGTCAATTACAATCTGCAAGTTGGCTACATGCATCAGGACTACCTGAAGGTACTTACCCGTGAAAACGCCGAGCTTGGCTACGGCGAGGTTTCCGGAAGCGGCGTCAACCTGCGTTCCGGCCCCTCCACTACCTACGGGAAAGTGGCCGTCGCTTCCAGCGGCGAGAAATGCTACATTCTCGGCCTGAACAACGGCTGGTACAAGGTCATCTACAATGGCAGCATCTGCTACATCCGCAGCGACTACCTGAGCCTGACGGAAATTCCCTACGAAAATCAGGCCTCTCCCAACAGCCCGAAATTCTACCGGCTCGGCAAGTCCACCGGCGTTTCCCCCAGCGCCGCCGCGCTGAACGGCACCGTATCTGCGGGAAGCTCCGCCTCTGCGGGTTCTTCCTCCGTGAGTTCCGCGCCCGCTGATACCACTCCCTCCGCCGCCGGTTCCGACATCGTGGCGGAAGCCCAGAAATATCTGGGCACCCCCTACGTTTACGGCGGCGCTTCTCCCAGCGGCTTTGACTGCTCCGGATTCGTGTACTATGTCCTCAAGCAGCTGGGCTTCTCCCCCTACCGCACCCCTGCCGATCAGTACAATCAGGGTACTTACGTTGAAAAAGGCAGCCTGCAGCCCGGCGACATCGTTTTCTTTGCCGGTACATATGCCAGCGGCATTTCCCATGTAGGCATTTACGTTGGCGGCGGCCAGTTCATCCATTCCCCCAATTCCCGCTCCACGGTCTCCTGTTCTGACCTCACCAGCGGCTACTGGGCGCAGCACTACTACGGCGCACGGAGAATGGTGTGACATCTTCTGCAATAATTTCCCAGACGTCAGATTTTTGACGTCTGGGTTTTTTATCGAATTGAATCACAAAAGCAAGCCCGGCACATACTAGAAGCACCTCGATTCCACAGAAAAACGAAAAGCAGGTGTTTTTATGGCAAATCAGAAACGGGGACGGCAGAGCTTCATTCTGTCTGATCCACCGGTCATTACCCACTGGGCAAGCGTGGCCGGGAAAAAGGAGTCCGAAGGCCCTCTTGCCCATACCTTCGACATCAAATCTCAGGATACCTATTTCGGGCAGAAAACATGGGAACAGGGCGAAAAACAGATGCAGAAGCTGGCTCTCGGGAAGCTGGCGGAAAAGGCCAACATGAAGTTGGAGGATTTTGACCTTGTTTTCTCCGGCGATCTATTAAACCAGTGCATCGGCTCGTCCTTCACTCTGCGCAATCTGGGAATTCCCCACCTCGGGCTGTACGGTGCCTGTTCCACCATGGCGGAAAGTCTGCTGCTGTCCTCCATGGCGGTTGGCGGTGGCTTCGCGGACAACGCAGTGGCCATGACCTCATCCCATTTTGCGTCCTCTGAGCGGCAGTACCGCTTCCCTCTGGGCTACGGCGGGCAGCGAACCCCCACCGCCCAATGGACGGTCACCGGTTCCGGGGCTGCACTGGTGCGCCGTGACGGCCATGGCCCCCGAATCACCGGCTGTACCGTCGGCACCGTTACCGACCTTGGCATCAAGGATGCAAACAACATGGGCGCGGCCATGGCTCCCGCCGCCTATGCCACCATCAAAGCCCATTTTGACGACATGAAGACCGCCCCTGAGGATTTTGACCTCATCGTCACCGGCGACCTTGGGCAGCTGGGCAAGGAAATGCTTCTGGAGCTTGCCCGTCGGGACGGCGTCTCTCTGGGCGGGAAGCTGACGGACTGCGGAACGATGGTCTTCGACAACGACAAGCAGGACGTCCACGCCGGCGGCTCCGGCTGCGGGTGCAGCGCCATTACCCTGTGCGGCTATCTTCTGGGGCAGTTGAACGGGGGAAAACTGAAAAAAATACTGTTTTGCGGCACGGGCGCACTGCTCTCCCCCACCTCCACCCAGCAGGGGCTTCCCATACCCGGGGTCTGTCACGCAGTGTGCATTGCGGGAGGAACGTAATATGGATTATGTAAAAGCCTTTCTGGTCGGCGGCTTGCTGTGTCTCATCGGCCAGATTCTCATTGACAAGACAAAGCTGACCCCGGCGCGGATTCTGGTGAGCTATGTGGTCATCGGCGTGCTTCTGGGCGCGGTGGGGGTGTATCAGCCCCTTGCGGAATTTGCTGGGGCAGGCGCGTCCGTCCCCCTGACTGGCTTTGGCAACACCCTTGCCAAAGGTGTCAAGGAGGCAGTTCAGGAAGACGGTTTCCTCGGCATTTTTACCGGAGGACTGAAAGCCTCCGCCGGAGGCATCACCGCCGCCATCCTGTCAGGACTGATCGCCAGCCTGATTTTCAAAGCGAAGGATAAATCCTGAATTTCCGGGCAAGCTATGTCAGCGGCAAGACCGCGAGACAGATTTTAGCACTGGAGGAAGAAAAGTATGAATAACCAGAACCAGAACAGAAATCAGAACAGCAACCAGAATAAGAACGAGAAAGAGAACCGCAGCGAGAACCAGTCTCAGAACAAGGGAAGCTCTAAATAAATCGGCGAGAGCTGGCAGCGAGAGATTTTTTCCTAGCCGAAGGTTCCAAAAGCGGAGGAATACTGTATGTATTTCCCGCTTTTGAAACCGCACGGATAGGAAAAAAGATTCGCTGTCCAGCCGAAGACGATTTGTTTAGAGATTCCCAATGAACTGCCGTTGACGGCAAACGGGCGCCCGGAATTCCGGGCGCCCGTAAATTTTTTATACTTCCACAAATCTTCCCAGCTGGAAGA
>ERZ780198.3615-NODE-3615-length-10404-cov-3.144942_pt1 | contig 10404 bp, 7 predicted proteins | sample MGYA00510979_ERZ780198 | MGnify/ENA primary metagenome ERZ780198 (study PRJEB29588, sample SAMEA2158039) | human gut metagenome | biome: human gut; feature: human-associated habitat; material: faeces | place: Denmark | collected 2008/2010 ...
TGTGTTTAACAATATTGTATACACTCGTTAACAAAACACGTGGTAAACCACGAAAAAAGATATAAATGTTCATTTTCATTACATTATAATAAGAAACAATTTGATATTATAAACCTAAATTATGTGTTAGTGTTACATAATTATATAAAATCAATACTATAAATTAATCAGCATATCTATGTTAATTCTTTAGCAAAAAAGAACTGCCGGAAATGAATATCTCATTTCCGGCAGTTCTTTTATTTATTCTTTACTCTTCTTTATATATTAATGAAATATATGCGCTTCACTATATGCGTTTCACTGTATTCATTTCATTAAATAAAGAAACTGTCTGCTTAATTATAAGTGAAGCACTCTGTCCTTGATCTCCTGAGTTCTACCCTGGTTCCAGAACTGAGTACCAATGTATCCGCAAGTTCTTCTTGCAACATTTAACTTATTCTCATCTGTATTGCCACAGTTAGGACATCTCCAGATAAGCTTTCCGCTGCTTTCACTTACGATTTCCATTTCACCGTCAAATCCACAAACCTGGCAATAGTCGCTCTTTGTATTGAGCTCTGCGTACATGATGTTTTCGTAAATATACTTCATAACCTCAAGTACGGCTTCAATGTTATTGCTCATGTTAGGAACCTCAACATAGCTGATGGCTCCACCAGGGCTGAGTGCCTGGAATTCAGATTCGAACTTAAGCTTTGTAAATGCATCAATGTCTTCTGTTACATGTACATGGTAGCTGTTTGTGATGTAGTTCTTATCTGTAACACCTTCGATCTTACCGAATCTCTTCTGTAAACACTTGGCGAACTTATATGTTGTAGACTCCAATGGTGTTCCGTAAGGTGAGAATGCAATATTTGTCTCTGCCTTCCACTCGTTACATTTATCATTTAAGAACTGCATTACACGAAGGGCAAATTCCTTACCACCCTTTTCTGTATGTGATACACCCTTCATATACTTTGTACACTCATTAAGACCTGCATATCCTAAAGAAATAGTTGAGTAGTTGTTAAATAATAACTTATCAATTACTTCACCCTTTTCAAGTCTTGCTAAAGCACCATTCTGCCAAAGAATAGGAGCAACATCTGAAGGTGTACCGAGAAGTCTCTTGTGACGGTACATAAGAGCTTTCTTACATAACTGAGTTCTTTCTTCCATGAGCTCCCAGAAACGCTCTTCATCTCCGCCTGATGAACATGCGACGTCTACAAGGTTAAGAGTTACAACACCCTGGTTGAATCTTCCGTAGTACTTATGCTCTCCATTTTCACCCATACCTACTGTATCGGCTGTAAGGAATGAACGGCATCCCATACATGGATATACATCGCCATTTTTAAGCTCACGCATCTTCTTGGCTGAAATATAGTCAGGTACCATTCTCTTAGCTGTACATTTTGCAGCAAGTACTGTTAAATCCCAGTATCTTGAATCTTCAGTAATGTTATCCTCATCAAGAACATAGATTAATTTAGGGAATGCAGGTGTAATATAAACGCCCTTCTCATTTTTAACACCCTGAATTCTCTGCTCTAATACTTCTTTAATTACAAGTGCAAGGTCTTCTCTTGTCTGCTCGTCCTTGGCTTCGCTGAGATCCATATATACAGTAACAAATGGAGCCTGTCCGTTTGTTGTCATAAGAGTAATGACCTGATACTGAATAGTCTGAACACCACGCTTAATCTCATCAAGAACTCTTAACTCTGCAACCTGACGGATCTTTTCATCGTCAGCTTCAATTCCGGCTACTTCAAATTCTTCACGAACCTGTGTTACAAACTTCTTTCTGCTTATATCAACAAATGGAGCTAAATGTGAAAGTGAAATGCTCTGTCCACCGTACTGTGAGCTGGCAATCTGAGCAATTGCCTGAGTTGCAATGTTACATGCTGTTGAAAAGCTCTTCGGACGGTCGATCATCGTCTCACTGATGACGGTTCCGTTCTGGAGCATATCCTCTAAGTTGACCAGACAGCAGTTGTGCATATGCTGTGCAAAATAATCCGCATCATGAAAATGAATGATTCCCTGCTCATGCGCCTCCACAATATCCGGCGGCAGCAAAAATCTCTTTGTGATATCCTTGCTGACCTCACCTGCCATGTAATCCCTCTGTACACTGTTTACGGTCGGGTTTTTATTTGAATTTTCCTGTTTTACTTCCTCATTATTACACTCTAACAAACTTAAGATCTGTTCATCCGTTGAGTTGGACTTGCGCACCAGTTCCTGTTTGTAACGGTATGTAATATAGTTGCGCGCCACATTAAATGCACGCTGATTCATGATCTGGTTCTCCACCATATCCTGAATTTCCTCTACACTTGGGGAACGCTTCATATTTTCACAGGCAACTTCCACATTTTTTGATATCTCGTCAATCTGCTTGTCCGTCAGCTTCTCATAATCAATAACGCTGTTGTTCGCTCTGCGGATCGCCGACTCGATTTTTTTAATATCAAAGGTATCCTCCATACCGCTTCTTTTAATAATTTTCATTTCCGATCAAATCCCTTTCTGTTCTGACTGATGGCTGCCTGCCATACCCATACGGCCGCATAACCTACGAGTATTTATTATACAATATATTGTGTCTTTGTCAATGCGTTTTGCCAACGGTCAAAAGTCCCATTTTATGGGCACTTTGGCAAAAGCAGATGCCTCAACCCCAGTAAATATGCGGTCTTTATTCACTATTACCAAATTTAAGTTAATTTCTTCGTCATTTTTTTCACTTGTATCTGGTTTTTTATTAACCACAACATCTAGTATTTCTATTTTTCATGCCGCCACAAAAAGAATTCTTCGGACACTCGACATCCACGTCTAAATTAGAAAGCATCTGGTCTAAATATCTCTTCAGATCCCGTATCTCCCCTTCACTCAGTCCTTTCGCTAAAAGTGTTTCCATATCCCGCATATCCTGCTCTGATCTGTCCACTAAAGCGCGTGCTTTCTCTGTCAGCACCAGCTTTTTTAATCTCGCATCATGCTCCACCGCCTCACGGCGCACAAGCCCTTTCCTCTCCATGACTGCAAGCATATTTGATGCAGTTGCCCTCGATACGGAAAACTCTGTTTCGATATCCTTCTGATAAATATCTTTCCCGTCATGATCCCTCAAAAAGCCAAGCGTCCAGCGCTGCATTCCCGTCAGCGGTTCTTTTTCATTTTCCTGCCTTTTTGCCTCCATCCGCTTGTGGATCTGGTTGTGAAGCAGCCGTATTTTATATCCGATCGTGTCTGTATGCATCGTTTTTCTCCTGCTGAAATAAAATTATTTTTTCATTGACATTCGTTTTTCTATGCCTTATAACTATATTGTTAGCACACTAACAAATAAAAATCAATTATTTTTTGAAAAGGATGTGATGTTATGTTAAAAACTCTGGGAGCCCAGATCAAAGAATTTAAAAAGGATTCTTTCCTCACTCCTGTTTTCATGATCTTAGAAGTGCTCATGGAAACGATCATCCCACTGATGATGGCATCGATCATCGATAACGGCGTAGAGGCCGGGGATATCCGCCATATTTACGTCATGGGCGGATGTATGGTCATTGTCGCATGCATTTCCCTGTTTGCAGGAACGATGGGTGGAAAATACGGTGCCCGCGCTTCCGCAGGATTTGCGCGCAACTTACGAAAAGCAATGTATGAAAATATACAGACTTTTTCTTTTTCCAACATTGACAAATTCAGCACCGCAGGTCTTGTCACCCGTCTTACCACCGACGTGACCAACCTGCAGAACGCATATCAGATGCTTTTGCGCATGTGCGTCCGCGCACCGATCTCTTTGATCTGCGCAATGATCATGGCATTTTTCATCAATGCAAGACTTGCTTCGGTTTATCTGATCGCCGTTATCGTACTTGGTATGATCCTCGCAATTATCACTGTGCGTGCACATCATTATTTTATGGAAGTATTTCCAAAATACGATGACTTAAACGCATCCGTGCAGGAAAATGTCTCCGCAATCCGCGTAGTCAAAGCCTATGTCCGCGAGGATTACGAGAAGAAGAAATTTACACAGGCAAGCAAAAATATTTACAACATGTTTGTCAAAGCGGAAGGCGTACTTGCCTTTAACTCTCCGGTCATGCAGATCGTTGTATACAGCTGCATCATTGCATTAAGCTGGCTGGGTGCCAAAATGATCGTCGCAGGTTCCCTTACCACCGGAGAGCTGATGAGCCTTCTTACCTATTGTATGAACATCATGATGAGTCTGATGATGCTCTCCATGGTTTTCGTCATGTTAGCCATGAGTATCGCAAGTGCCGAGCGTATCTGTGAAGTCTTAAATGAAAAGAGTGATATCACAAACCCGGAAAATCCGGTCTATGAGGTTGCCGACGGCAGTGTTACCTTCGACCATGTGACCTTCCGTTACAACAAGACTTCGGATAAACCGATCCTTGATGATGTCAATCTTTCCATCCGCTCTGGGGAAACGATCGGTGTCATCGGCGGCACGGGAAGTTCGAAATCCTCGCTCGTCAACTTAATCAGCCGTCTCTATGACGTCTCAGAGGGCGCAGTCCTTGTCGGCGGCAAAGACGTCCGCTCCTACGACCTGGATACGCTGCGCGACGAGGTTTCCGTGGTACTGCAGAACAACGTGCTCTTCTCGGGAACCATTTACGAAAATCTGCGCTGGGGTGATAAAAATGCGACCGACGAAGAATGCCGCCACGCATGCCGCCTTGCATGCGCAGATGAATTTATCGACCGTTTCCCGGACGGCTACAACACTTACATTGAACAGGGCGGAACAAACGTATCCGGCGGTCAGAAACAGCGTTTATGTATCGCGAGAGCCCTGTTAAAGAAACCGAAAATACTTATTTTAGACGACAGTACCAGTGCTGTCGACACTGCAACCGATGCTAAGATCCGCAAGGCTTTTGCCGAGGAGATCCCGGATACGACAAAATTTATCATTGCGCAGCGAATCTCCTCCGTCCAGAATGCAGACCGCATCATCGTTTTAGATAACGGTGTTGTAAACGGTTTTGGAACCCACGAAGAATTGTTAGCGTCCAATGATATCTACCGCGACGTCTACGAATCACAGACCAGCGGAAGCGGTGATTTTGATGAAGGAGGTGCTGCATAATGGCAGAAAAGAATACCAAACCGGTTCAGGGACCGGGCGGCAGAGGTCCAAAAGGTCCGCGCCCGAAAGTTGAAAATCCGGGAAAATTATTTATGCGTCTGCTCGCCTATATCATGAAAAATTATGCAGTGCACTGCATTCTCGTCGTGATCTGCATCTTCATTACCGTACTCGCCAGTGTACAGGGTACCTGGTTTATGCAGACTCTGATCGACGGCTATATCCTGCCGCTCATCGGTCAGGCAGATCCTGACTTTTCCGGTCTGCTGCACGCTATCATGCGCGTTGCCATTTTCTACCTGATCGGAGCACTTGCTTCCTATATATACACACGCATCATGGTAAATGTTTCCCAGGGTACCTTAAAGAATCTGCGTGATGACATGTTCACCCATATGGAAGAACTTCCGATCCGCTACTTTGACACGCACTATCACGGAGATATCATGTCCACTTATACGAACGATATCGATACACTCCGCCAGATGATCAGCCAGAGTATGCCGCAGTTTTTAAACAGCATCATCACCATTGTCAGCGTATTTGTCAGCATGCTGCTCTTAAATGTTCCCCTGACGATTGTAACACTCCTGATGATCGGTGTCACACTGTTTGCGACCAAAAAGATCGGCGCACTCAGTGCCAAATACTTTATCGCACAGCAGAAAGATATCGCAACCGTCAATGGCTATATCGAAGAAATGATGAACGGTCAGAAAGTTGTAAAGGTCTTTACGCATGAGGAAGAAAGTATTGAAAACTTTAACAAATTAAATGACCAGCTTTTCCACAGTGCGGACAATGCCAATAAGTTTGGTAACATTCTTATGCCGGTCAACGCACAGATCGGTAACATCAGCTATGTGCTCTGCGCTTTAGTCGGCGGCGTGCTCGCCTTAAACGGTGTCGGCGGCTTTACCCTTGGAAAACTTGCAAGTTTCCTTACCTATAATAAGAGTTTCAGCCAGCCGGTCAACCAGCTTAGTATGCAGCTCAACAATATCGTCATGGCACTTGCCGGTTCCGAGCGTATCTTTAAATTGCTCGACGAGGAACCGGAAACTGACGACGGCTATGTCACTCTCGTGCGTGCCAGAAAAGAAAACGGTCAGATCGTTGAATCCAAAGAGCGTACCGGTATGTGGGCATGGAAGCATACCCATCAGGCAGACGGCAGTGTCGATTATATCGAACTGAAAGGTGACGTGGTCTTTGATGATGTCGATTTCGGTTATAACCCGGATAAGATCGTGCTCCACAATGTAGACCTCTATGCAACACCGGGTCAGAAGATCGCATTTGTCGGAAGTACCGGTGCCGGAAAAACAACGATCACAAACCTGATCAACCGTTTCTACGATATCCAGGATGGTAAGATCCGTTACGATGGCATCAACATCAACAAGATCAAAAAAGATGACCTGCGCCACTCTCTCGGTATCGTACTGCAGGATACACACCTGTTTACCGCAACCGTGATGGAAAACATCCGTTACGGAAAACTTGACGCCACCGATGAAGAAGTCATTGCAGCGGCAAAACTTGCCAACGCCGACACCTTTATCCATCAGCTTCCGGACGGTTACAACACACTTTTAACCGGTGACGGTGCCAACTTAAGTCAGGGACAAAGACAGCTTCTTGCCATTGCGCGTGCTGCGATTGCAGATCCGCCGGTACTGATCCTCGATGAGGCGACCAGTTCGATCGATACCAGAACCGAAAAGATCGTTCAGGACGGTATGGATAAACTGATGGCAGGACGCACCACATTCGTGATCGCCCACCGCCTCTCCACCGTTAAAAACAGTGACTGTATCATCGTATTAGAGCAGGGACGCGTCATTGAGCGCGGTAACCATGACAAACTCATGGAAGAAAAAGGAAAATATTATCAGCTTTACACGGGAAATCTTGCGGAAGGCTAACATTTTGCATGAAAAACGGGCATATATAAAGCGAAAACTTTATATATGCCCGTTTTAGTCTCCATTTTGGGTCAAACTCACAAACATTCTATAATTCTGAACGAATCTGTTTCCTCCACGGCAGAACGATATGCTCCGGCAGGCGTCCTTTCACGGTTTCTGCCCCGGAACAGATCTTATCTGCACAGCATAAGATCCAGCCTTCCATGTATTTTGGCGGAACGATATTTAATGGAAACATATGACATTTTATCATATCCTTCTCTATCTCGTTCAAATCCGGGATATCACGGGCTGCATTCTCACACGCCTTTTTTGCATGATGAAATCCATGCCATTTATGCGACGCATCTTTTTCGTGCCAGTCATAAAGAAAATAATCATGCAGTAACGCTCCACGGATCAGCGAGTGGATATCCACAGGTGCGTTCATTTTCAATGCCAGATAATAGCTGAAATATGCAACCGATACGCTGTGGCGAAATACGCTGGTGTCTCCATGCTGTATATAGCGATGAGACTCTAACAGGCGGGACTGCCTGCAGAGTTCCTCTAAGGTGTCATAAAAGTATTTTTCCTGCTCGTCGGATAAATGATAGGTCATTTTGCTCCTTCTTTCCATGCTATTCAATAAAACAGTTACCTGGGCGAAACTCTGCTTTAGGCTGTGAACGTTGTGGGAAATTGACAGCTGAAACGAAAGCACGCTCTCGCTGCGTGTCGCTCGTAGCGGATACTAAGTGACCAAAATACGGTCACTAAGTACCGACGGCTCCCCAGCACTTTCTTTTTCATCTGTCAATTTTCCACAACATCGCCAGTTCATGAATGAGTTTCGCAATTATCTTAGTATATGCACGCATAAACAAGATTGTCAAGCTATCGCAAAAATATGAGGACTTTTGTCAGTCCTCATATTTTTATACACATGATGTTGGTATCAAATATAATACCTTACAGTAACTCTTTTAATATCTGGTTCACAAGCGCCGGGTTTGCTTTTCCTTTCATGGCTTTCATGGTCTGTCCGACTAAGAATCCGATTGCCTTTTCTTTGCCGTTATGGTAATCCTCAACCGACTGTGGATTTTCTGCTAATATTTTCTGTACTGTCTCACGGAGTGCACCCTCGTCGTTGACTGTCTTTAAGCCTTTCTCTTCAACATATTTTTCCGGATCAATGTCATCTTTAAAGATCAGTTCGAATACTTCCTTTGCGACCGTGTTTGTAATGGAACCGGAATCGGCAAGATTGATCAGTTTTGCAAGATTGACCGGAGAAAAACGGATGTCTTCCGGATCCATGTTGTTTTCCTTTAACAGACGCATAGTTTCGACCATGATCCAGTTGGACACTTTTTTCGGTTTGCCGCAAAGCTCGGTTGCCGCCTCAAACAGGTCTGCAAATTTTTTGTGTCCTGTGATGATCTCGGCATCGTATTTTGGAAGATCAAACTCTCTCTGGTAACGCTCTAATTTTTCCGTGCGCAGTTCCGGCTGGTTTGCCTTTACTTTTGCGATCCACTCATCGCTGATCACGATCGGGACGAGATCCGGCTCCGGGAAATAACGGTAATCCTGTGCATCCTCTTTGGAACGCATTGCATGGGAAGATTCCTTATTGTCATCCCAGCGGCGTGTCTCCTGCACGATCTTCTTTCCGGCTTCAAGCAGTTCGATCTGACGTGCACGCTCTCCCTCGATAGCTCTTGCGATCGCTTTAAAGGAGTTTAAGTTTTTCATCTCGGTACGGGTTCCAAACTTCTTTGCGCCGGCTTCACGGACGGACAGGTTGACATCGGCACGCATGGAACCTTCGTTTAATTTACAGTCAGATGCTCCCAGATACTGGATGATCATGCGCAGCTTTTCAAGATATGCGATAACCTCCTCCGCGGAACGCATATCAGGCTCGGATACGATCTCAATCAGCGGTACACCGGAACGGTTGTAATCTACGATGGAGACATCCTCCCACTCGTCATGCACCAGTTTTCCGGCATCCTCCTCCATATGGATCTCATGGATACCAATAATCTTCTTTCCGGCTGCCGTCTCGATCTCGACACCACCGTTTCTGCAGATGGGCAGATATAACTGGGAGATCTGGTAGTTCTGCGGGTTATCCGGGTAAAAATAGTTTTTACGGTCAAATTTACAGTACTGGGTAATACTGCAGTTTGTGGCAATTCCCACTGCCATCGCATATTCCACCACCTGACGGTTCAACACCGGAAGGGAACCCGGCATACCGGTACAGACCGGACAGGTATGTGTGTTTGGTGCACCGCCGAATGCCGTGGAACAGCCGCAGAAGATTTTTGTTTTCGTTGCTAACTCAACATGGACCTCAAGTCCAATGACAGTTTCATATATTTTACTCATGTCTATTCCTCCATTTTCGGACTATGCAAGCGGGCTGTGCTCATAGGTTCTTGTCTGTTCAAATGCATATGCCGCGCGGATGATCTTCTTCTCTTCAAAACAGTTTCCAATAAGCTGTAACCCGATCGGCAGACCGTTTTTATCTTTGCCGCACGGCAGTGAAATTCCCGGTAAACCGGCAAGATTTACGGAAATCGTGTAAATATCTCCTAAATACATCTTGATCGGATCACTTAAAGACTGTCCTAATTTTGGTGCAGTGGTCGGTGCTGCCGGTCCTAAAATGACATCATATTTTTCAAATGCTTTATCAAATGCCTGTTTGATCAGTGCCTTGGTGCGGAGTGCTTTCAGATAATATGCATCGTAATAACCGCTGCTCAGCACGAAAGAGCCAAGCATGATACGGCGTTTTACCTCCGGCCCGAATCCTTCAGAACGGGATTTTTTGTACATGTTGTGAAGTCCCTCGTATTCTTTGGTGCGGTAACCATATTTGACACCGTCAAATCTTGCCAGGTTGGAACTTGCCTCTGCACAGGCGATAACATAATATGCAGGGATCGCATATTCTACCAGGCTTAAATCAAACTCTTCCACGATGGCGCCCTTTTTCTTTAATTCCTCTGCAGCCTGCAAAACTGCTGTTTTTACCTCCGGTTCTAAGCCTTCCCCGAAATAATCGCGTGGGATACCAATCTTCATTCCGGCGACATCATCCACCAGCGCCCTGGTAAAATCATAATCCTCCCTTTTCACGGAAGTGGAGTCCTTCGTATCATAAGAAGCGATCGCCTCTAATATCGTGGCACAGTCTGTCACATCTTTTGCGACCGGTCCGATCTGATCTAAGGATGAACCGTAAGCGATCAGTCCGTAACGTGATACCGTTCCGTAGGTCGGCTTGATTCCGGTCACGCCGCAGAAGGAACTCGGCTGACGGATGGAACC
>ERZ780198.3621-NODE-3621-length-10390-cov-2.296855_pt1 | contig 10390 bp, 8 predicted proteins | sample MGYA00510979_ERZ780198 | MGnify/ENA primary metagenome ERZ780198 (study PRJEB29588, sample SAMEA2158039) | human gut metagenome | biome: human gut; feature: human-associated habitat; material: faeces | place: Denmark | collected 2008/2010 ...
CCATGCACGGGCCTGGGTCTCGATATCGTCGCTGCGCTGAAGGAGGGTGGAGCCGATGTTGGCGCCCCAGCTGTTGCGCAGGCCCTCCTCGGCGATGGCGGTGTTGCAGGCGATCTGCCTGCCGATAACAGGTTCGATGCGGTCTAACGGTACTGTTTCAGCGAATGTGATGATGTCTTTTACGTTGAGAACACTCTTGTCCTGCAAATTGTCCTCCGCATTGGCGGTGAGGGGCTTTTCCAGCAGGACTTCTCCGTCCCTTTCCATGTAGATGATGTTGGTGTGGTTGTTGGCCACCCGTACCGCGGCGGTGTGTCCCGCCCGCTTGCCGTGCAGAAAAATATCCAGCAGGCAGGGGGTCGCGGGGCAGGTGACCTTGATGGGTGTAGCATCCAGATAGCCCTGAATGGCGGCTGCGTCATCCTCTGTGACGTTGGCAATCACCTGCAATTCCGCGTCTGCGTCGCCCGCCACAATACCTACCGCGATGGCAGCGTCGATGCCGCGACGGCCATCAGTATTGGGTACGACCACGGATTTCACGTTCTTGAGGATGTTGCCGCTGACCTCGGCCAGCACTTCTTCCGGTTTTCCGCCCAGCACCTCGCGCAGCTTGGCAGCACAGTACGCGACGGCGATGGGCTCTGTACACCCTGTGGCCAGCAGGAGCTCCTCCTGCAGTATCGCCGTGTAGGCGGCGATCTTAGAGTCGTTCAGCATCACACATTCTCCTTTGTTCAGTTGTTGTATTCTATCGGCCCTTCGGCCGGATAGCCCTTCTTTACAGTGCGGGCACGTCATCCTCCTGCTGCACCCAGTCCTGCACGTCCACGACCTCAAATTCCGTATCCGTCTTCCGTATGACCACCTTGCTGATACCCGCGTTGATCACCTGCCTGCGGCACATGGCGCAGCTGGTGGCGTCGCCCAGCAGCGCCCCGGTCCGGCCGTCCCTGCCCACCAGATACAGCGTGCTGCCCACCATATCCCGGCGGCTGGCGGAGATGATGGCATTGGCCTCGGCGTGCACGCTGCGGCACAGCTCATACCGCTCTCCCCGGGGCACCTGCATGGCCTCCCGTGTGCAGAACCCCATGTCCACGCAGTTCTTCCGGCCGCGGGGCGCGCCGTTGTAGCCGGTCGCGATCGCACGCTTATCCTTCACAATGACCGCTCCGACGCTGCGCCGCATGCAGGTAGAGCGTTTGGCGGTCAGTTCTGCCATTTCCATAAAATACTCATCCCAAGTCGGTCGTTTCATCTTTTCCATATTTTCTCCGCCTCCCTTTCCCTCTGTTCCTCGTAATAGACCTCAACCAGATACAGTCCGGCGGCCGGCGCCGTATGCCCCGCTTTTTGCCGCTCACCGCTTTCGATGATCGCCGCGAGCTCCCGCGGTTCGCGTTTTCCCAAACCGACCTCCACCAGCGTTCCGGCAATGATACGCACCATATTGTACAAAAATCCGTCACCGCTGACCTCAATCGCGATATCCTCCCCGCGCGGTTCCACACATAACCGATAGATGGTTCTGACCGTCGTTTCCTTTTCCTCGCCGCCTGCCGCCTGAAAGCACTTAAAATCATGTGTTCCGACGATATAGGCCGCCGCCTCGCGCATCGACTCGATGTCCAACGGCTGCGGAACTTGATAGCAATAGTTTCTGCGAAAAATATCCGGTTCCGGCAGATTGCGGATCAGATAACGGTATTTTTTGCCGCGGGAGCTGAACCTTGCGTGGAAATCCGGCGGCATTTCACGCAGAGAGGTGATGCGCACGTCCCCGATGCCCTTGAGCGGCTGCCTGCCGCCTGCCAGGATGTTATTGGCCGCGAGCATGATCCGATCCGTCGGAATCCCGAATTCCCCGCGGAAAGACGCACACTGCCCCAGGGCGTGCACACCGGCATCCGTACGGCTGGTTCCGTTAAGTTTAATTTCTTTCCCGCAGACGTGGCTCAGTACCTCCTCCAAATGTCCCTGTACGGTTCTGACGTTTGGCTGTCTTTGCCATCCGCAAAAATCGGAGCCATCATATTCGATTGTCATAAAAATATTACGTTCCATTATTTTTGCTGCCCTTGCCCGACTTTTTCATCACCTGCACACTTGCCTGCTTACGATTCCTGCCGGTCTCTTTCCCTGCCGCTTCCTATCGCGGCAATACGATCTGCTTGTTTTCCTTTGATTCTCTGTAAAGCGTAAACTTATGCCCGATTGCCTGCACGAACTCCGCGCCGAGCTTGTCCGCCATCTCGTTGGCGACAGCTTTGGCCGCCAGATCACAGCCTTCCTGCAATTTTACCTTGACGAGCTCGCGGTTTTCGAGACAGTTATCGATTTCTTTTTCGACATTTTCAGTCACGCCGAATTTGCCGATATAGACCACCGGATCAAGATTGTGCGCCATGGAGCGCAAAAAACTTCTTTGTTTACTTGTAATCATACATCCTCCAAAATTACAGTTCAACGGGCTTCCCTTCGCAGCGCCGCGCGGCTTCATAACTGCCACGTTCGTCAAAAGCGAAAAATCGGAAACCACATATCGCTATTGTACAACAAATCATGCAAAAATACCAGATAAAACGCGGCCGCGGCCGCAATATACGGCACCATGGCCCGTTCATCCGTAAGTCTTGCTTTTTTGCGAAGCATCAGCCAGATGAAATGTCCTGCGCTCAAAAAAGTCGAAGCGATAAATATAAAAAGAATGCCGTCCACACCGGTCGCGAGTCCGAGCGCCCCGAACAGCTTCACATCTGCGCCGCCGATCGCGGGCTTTTTATACATCAGCTTGGCAAGCAGCGCCATTGACGCCAGGACGCCAAAACCCAAAAGCGCGCCCCAAACCGCGTCCAGCGGACCGCCGCGATGCCGCGTGATAAAGCCCAGACTTGTCACGCCGAGCAGCAGAACGAGCTGATCCGGCACAATCATGTATTTCAGATCCGCGATCGACATTTCCAGCAGCAGCCACATCGCCGCCAGCGCCGGAAGCGCGTAGGCCGGATCCCGCAGACCCAGATAAATGCCGCAGCAGATAAAAAATCCGGTAAACACGTATTTCCATGGCGTGCTTCTGACTCTCTGCCGGGTCGGACGCAGAAGTTCCTCGGACGGCTCCGCATCATAATCCGTCAGCCACTTGCCCGGTATCCGATTAAAAAAATACACCGCGCCGTTTCCGAGCACTATGCCGAGCCCGATTGCCGCGCCGCAGATGAGCAGCGCGCGGATAACCGCGCCGTAAGGTTCCAATATCTCTATCATCGATGTCTTATGATCTCCGTACTTTCTAAGTTCTAACTTATATATTACGCGCGCATATTCCCAATTCATTTATGACCATTTACGATCATTTTATCACATTTTGCGGTATATGCCAAAGACTTTCTTTCACAGGAGGCCTGGGTATATGCTGCAAGACCTTGTCTCCTTTCCCTTTGAACTTTGATTGCTTGTATTGCGGCACAGAAAATCCGGTGTTATAATCATTTTATGAAAAGAAAACGATAAGCATAGGGAGGAAAAAGGATATGCAAACATCTCACACCATTATGGAGATCATGGAGGCGCTGGTCTCCGCGCAAAGCGACACCGGTACGCCGATGGAGCAGGCTGCCGCCAAAAAAATCATCTCCTATTTCGCTGAGGATCCGTACTTCCGCGCGCATCCCGATTGCTTCGGCATGGAAGATACCGGAGATTTCATGGGACGTCCTGTTGTTTGGGCGCTGAAACGCGGCACAACGGATCGCACGCTGATTTTAACCGGCCATTACGATGCCGTTGAAATCGACTGCTACGGGGATCTGAAGCCTTTTGCCCTACAGCCTCAAAAACTCCGAGAGGAAATCCTGCGCCAAAAGCTCGGAACCCCTGCCATGCAGGAAGAACTGGCAAGCGGAGACTGGCTGCCCGGACGCGGCACCGCGGACATGAAGGGCGGACTCGCCGTCGGTATTTTTAAAACCCTGACATTACCGGAGGACGCGGAAACGGGACTGCTCTTTGTTGCTGTCTGTGATGAAGAAAACATTTCTGCCGGTATGCGTTCTGCCGTCGGCCTTCTTTTGCAGCTTCGCGAACGCTTTGCCTTGACCTATACCGCGGCACTGGTGCTGGAACCGCAGCTTCCGCTGGCCGGCAGTGACTTTATGCTCTATAACGGCAGTATCGGTAAAATGCTCCCGATGATCGTGGCAAAGGGCAAGCTCGCGCACTGCGGCGAACCGCTCAAGGGCCTGAATGCCGCGCATCTGATCGCCGAAATCACCGCGCGCATCGATCTCAATCCCGAGTTTGTCACCGAGGACTTCGGCCTTGCCTCCGCGCCGCCGATCGTGCAGATTATGAAAGATCTCAAACAAACCTATGATGTATCACTGCCGGAGCTGGCTGTCATGTGCGTCAACCTGCTTTTCCTCGGAGAGAACGTGCTGGACGAAACCATCGCGAAGCTGCGTCGGGTCTGCGAAGAATCCGCCGCGGCCGTCATGCAAAAATATGAGCGCGCCTATCAGCACGCGGCGCGGCATGGGCTGATTACCGACGCGCAAAAGCTAAAAACTGTGCCGCGTGTCTTGCTTCTTCCAGAACTGGAAGCGCTTGCGACCGCGCATCGTGCCGACTTCGCGGCATGGAAGCAGGCACAGACGGATCAGCTCGCCGCTGAGATCCAAAGCGGTGCGCTTTCCTTGCAGGACGCGAGCGTGCTCTATATCCGCCGCTTGATTGAAATCTGCGGTGATGAGGACCCGATGATCGTGCTGGCCATCGCGCCGCCATACTACCCTGCTGTCTGCAACGCTTACCTCGCGGAAGACGGCAGGCAGCTGACAGAGCAGGTCAGAGAGGTCGTGGAAGAGGATTACCAACTGCGTCTCTCCGTCGTCCCGTACTTTACGGGGATCGGCGATGCCAGCTATCTCTCGTGTACGGATCCCGCCGCCCAAAGAAAGCTCCTCAGCAATCTGACCCTGCCGGCTGCTATCTACGATATTCCCTTCGAAGCCGCCGCGCAGCTTGGGATGCCGACCTTCTTTTTGGGCCCGCGCTGTCGTGAAATCCATCAATGGAGCGAACGCGTGTATCTGCCGGATTTGGAACATACGGTACCGGACATCATCGACCGCATCCTCGGTCTTCCATCCGCGAAAAAACAAAAATAGAACATGCTCTTTCGTTTTTTCTCTTTATTTTTATTGGAGGGAACGGATAATTCTGTTATGATAGGACAAAAGCGCGCATCGTAAAATGCAGATCGCGCGCACAGGCCTGTCATGCACGCATACCGCTTCGCAGGGTGCTTTTGTCGTGATTTCGAAAATATCATCTGCTGATATTTCCTGCATAAAAAATGGCAAGGAGGAACACCGCCATGCAAATCATAAAGTTTGACGCAGTCAGCTTCATGCTGAATCCCTTTGTTCTGATGTTTGTCACCATCGCGCTCGGTCTTTTGTTCGGGAAACTCAAATTCGGCAAGTTCAGCTTCGGAACGTCCGGCGCTCTCTTTGTCGGTCTCGCCGTCGGTTGGGGCGTTTACGGCTTCGCGCAAAAAATCTATGAGGCAGGCGATGAAACCGCTGCCGGCTTCAAGGCTGCCGCGCAGATCCTATCCGGTAACGGCGGCAAGGTCATCAACTCCTCCTTTTTTTCCGCCGCTCTTATCGTCTTTGTCGCTGCAGTCGGACTGCTGGCTGCCAGGGAGCTTGGCATTGTACTCAAAAAATACGGGCCAAAATTCGTGGTCCTCGGTCTTTTGATTACCCTTGTCGGCGCCGGTACCACCTATGCCTGCACCGCATTCTGCAAGGGCACGAACCAATACGCGGTAACCGGCGTCTATACCGGCGCGATGACCAGCTCTCCGGGTCTTGCCTCCGCGCTCGAAACTGCGGAGCTGCAAGCAACAGACCTCGCGGCGCGCTATGAACAGGCTTCCGAGACTGACCGGCAGGCGTTGATCCGCGTGCTTAGCCTGAACGAAAAGTACGCGAATCTGACCGAAGCAAGCACCGCCTCTCTGACGGAGGAAATGAAACAGGACTTTGTTAATCAGGCGACCGCGCAGGTTGGCATCGGTTCTGCGGTCGGCTATCCATTCGGCGTGATCATCGTCATTTTGGCTGTCAATCTCCTCAATGTGATTTTTCGCTTTGATATCGAGGAGGAAAAGAAAAAGTATCGGCAGGAGATGGATGCAGCCAAAAGTGTGCAGGGCATCCGCCAAATACCGACCTCTGACTTCAGCATCATTTCCTTCACGATTGTCTGTGCGGTCGGTTATCTGATCGGTTCGATCAAGCTCTACATGGGACCGCTCGGCTATGTCAGTCTGGAGTCCACCGGCGGCGTTTTGATCGGCGCGCTGCTTTTGGGATATATCGGCAAAATCGGCCCGCTCTCCTTCCGCATGGACGCCAAGGTGCTTGGAGTTATTCGCGAACTTGGTCTTTCCTTTTTTCTGGCGATCGTCGGTCTGAACTACGGCTACGGCGCGGTGGACGCTCTGACAGGTTCCGGCATCACACTGGCGCTTGTGAGTCTCTTTGTCGGCACAGTATCGATTATGGCCGGATTTTTTGTCGGACGCTATTTGTTCAAGCTGAACTGGATTATGCTGTCCGGCGCGATCTGCGGCGGTATGACCTCCACACCGGGCCTCGGCGCGGCGACCGACGCGGTCGGCAGCGACGATCCCGGCGCAGGCTACGGCGCAACCTACCCATTCGCGCTGTTCGGGATGGTCGTCTTTACGATCATCCTCAATAAACTGCCGCTGCTGTAAGCATGCGGAGATGGAGGTGCCCCTCCCTGGCAAGAAGCCGATACATACGGCGAAGTACGAAATGGGCGCGATCCGCGCACGGCATAGCCCGCACATGACCAATGACACAGATTACATAGCATATTCAACAAATTTTGAAATCAGGTTACCGCAATCCCACTGGCTTTAGACAGCAGAAAGCTCATTGGCTTTAGACAATGGGTAGTTCACCTTACGATGACAAGACTCATACATATCGGACTCCGTTCCTGTCGTACATGCCGGAGCAGCTGAAATACTTCAACTGCCCCGGCATTTTTTTGGGAATAAAAGCGCGTATAACAAAATACAGATTTCTATGCGCTCATGACGCGCATGGAGGAGCGCCGCTTCGCAAGGTGCTTTTGTCGATATTCCGAAAATACCACAATCGATATTTCCTACATAAAAAAATTTTTTCTTGTAACGAAACCCCTTTTCGTGTTACTTATTATATGACGGCAAACGAAAAAAGAGGAAAGGAGGCCTGCTTCATGGAGGAACTTTATCGGGAACATTCGCGCATGATCTATGGATTCTTATTCGCGAAGTGCGCGGATGCGGATCTTGCCGAAGAACTAACGCAGGAAACATTCTACCAGGCGCTGCGCGGGGCGCATCGATTTCGCGGCGACAGCAGCGTCAGCACCTGGCTCTGCGGGATCGCGAATAATATCTGGCGTCGTCATCTGACAAAACAAAGCAAAAGCAAAGGAAATCTTTCGCTGGACAATCCGGACAGCAAGGCGGCGCTGCATGCAGGCAGACGCTCTCATGCGGCGGATCCGTCTGATACCTCGGAATACGCGGACGAGCTGCAGACTCGGTCCGCAGAGCAGGTCTGCATCGCGAAGCTCGATACGCTGAGTCTGATGCAGGCGCTCCACAAGCTCGAAGATCCGATGCGTGAGGTTTTGTATCTGCGTCTAATGGGAGATCTTTCTTTTCGGGAGATTGGGCAGATCATGGAGCATACCGAGAACTGGGCACGTGTCACATTCTACCGCGGCAAAGAAAAATTACAAAAGGGGGTTTCTATAAAATGACAAAATTACCTTGTGATATCATTCAAGACTTACTGCCGTCCTACGCGGACGGTTTGACCAGTCCCGCGAGCAGTAAGGCGATCGAAGCGCATCTGGCCGAATGCCAGACCTGTGCCGCTGCCTATGCCGCCATGCAGACGGGGAGTATCGAAGATGCTAAAGGACCTGAAGGATCCGGAAGCGAAGATTTTCCGGAGATCGATTACCTGAAAAAGATCCGCAGCACAAATCGCAAACGCATCCTCGCTGCAGTGCTTCTGGTGCTGCTTCTGGCCGGTTTCGGCGTCTGGGCCAAGGTTTATCTGTACGGCAGTCCGATCGAGGATTTCCATGTGCTAGTAACCACCGATACGGACTCGCGCGTTGTGAAAACCGAAACCTTCACCGATCAAAACGGCGAAACCCGGACTTTTTCGCATGCCACCTCCGAAACGCTCATATTTAACTGTTGGATTGAGGAAAGCAGCGGGATGGCATTTTCGCATTACAAACTGAAAGAAACCGATGACGGCGGACTTGATGTCATCGTCTTTGCTGTGCCGTCTTCTCGGTTCCGACAGCTGCGCACGTTACAGATAAAAGTCCCGGTTAGCTATGATGAAGACGGCAAAAATGTAAATCCAACTGCTGTCAACATAAAAGGCGACACCTACAACGGTTACGGTCTAATCACCAAAAAGGCCAAAGAGTTGTACGCGGCACGCAATCCGTATATCGGTGACATCAGCGCGGATCTGCGTTTGGCGAACCTGCTCGGTATCGGGGAAGCGATCGGCAGTTACACGAACAAGCTGAATACGCAGGAAAGCGAGGGGTTTGAATATCCGTACAGTTGGGAACTGATCTTTGACCGTCCCTGGACAGACGGCTACGACAAGATCTATAACCAGAAGATGAAAGCCTACGCCTATGTCCTGCTTGCTTTGATCGACAACTGCGGTGAGATCAAATGGACCTATCAGACAGAGGACGGCATCCGCTATACTAAGAGCATCAATCTTGCCGATTGGCGCGCCGAATATCCAAGCGATGATGTCAGTCCTGGCTTCCGCATCGAACTTAAGGATTATGCCGCCTACGACTATCGCATCCAAAATTTGCTGACCAAACTCGACATCGGCTAAAATCAATGAAGCACATAAATTTTGAAAGCATGCATCTGCTCCTGATGCATGCTTTCTTTCCTTTTGCTCGCTTCTAAGTTTTGCCGTAAATTCTCTTGCAGAGATCCTTTTCCCTAAGTTTTTCAATTGCAGCAAGTGATAGGGCCATGTGCCTGCACTGCTGCTAAAGCAGATAGTGGTATCCTTTGCCGTAAAAGTTCTTTTTGCTCAGCAGCAGGAACTTATTGGTGCCGGTGCCTTCGTTATAGGTTACATCGGTATAGTACCACTTACCGTCGATTTTGCTCCGGTTCCACATATGGGTCTCAAAGTCCGTTTTCCCCGGTCCCGAGGTCGCCATGCCGCCGATGCACTCCGTTTCGATTCCCGCCTGCAGCCCCATCAAACGGAACAACTGCGCGAAGCCCTGACAGACCGCCTTCTTATTGTCCAAAAGTCCGGTAAAGCTGTAGGATGCCTGTCGATACTGATAGTCATAGGCATAGTTTCGAATCATGTATTTGTTGACAGCCTTAACCTTTTCCTTCTTCGTCTCGCAGCCTTTGACCGCCGTCTTTGTGATCGCGCAGATCTTCTTGTAATACTTGACCGCCTCCGCCGACGCGTTCGCTTTGACCTTTTGGTCGCGGATCAGACGCTCCACCTCAAATTCCACCGGATAACGGAACTGCACTTCAATATCGGCGATGCCATTTTCGATTGCTGTGTTGGTCTGCGTGCTGACCGACGGGCTCCAAACCAAACCGTATACATTCAGCACCTCATACAGATGCTCGGTCGCGCGGATCTTAAATTTCGGCAGGAGATCGTCCTGCACCTGCACATACAGGGAATACAGGGTATCCGCGTTGCTGACCGTCATACCCTCTTTATAAGTTACCGGCACCCATTTGAATTCAGTCTCATATACGCCGTGACCGGCCGGACTGTCGTCCCAAATATTCGCAAACAGGCTCTCGTCGATCTCGCGGTCTCCGCGGAACGTATTGTAAATCGTCAGGTCCGTATGGCTGCCCGCAAAACTGCCGCCTGTCACAGTCAGATTCAAATCGCCCTGTACTGCGAGCGCGTCGTAACCGTTGAAGGTGCCGCCGCTGATGATGATGTCCGTCCCGTATTTGCCGGAAAATCCCGCCACGCCGCAGGATTTTTCGCCTGCGAAGCTGCCGCCGCTGATGATCAGTTTACCGCCGCTTGCGGTGCAGCCGTTGTGAGTTCCGCGCAGGCTGCCGCCCGCGATGCGGACTGAAGTTTTCGTATTCCCCGCAAGGGTCAGTCCGTCCTCTCCCTTCAGGCTGCCGCCGTTGATCTTGAGCTTGCCTTTCATCTGTTTCACGCCGCACTTCGCGCCGCGGAAGCTGCCGCCGTTGATGGTTGTCCTGCCGCCCGTATTATACATCGCGTAATAC
>ERZ780198.3624-NODE-3624-length-10387-cov-2.744677_pt1 | contig 10387 bp, 7 predicted proteins | sample MGYA00510979_ERZ780198 | MGnify/ENA primary metagenome ERZ780198 (study PRJEB29588, sample SAMEA2158039) | human gut metagenome | biome: human gut; feature: human-associated habitat; material: faeces | place: Denmark | collected 2008/2010 ...
GAAAGCGGCATCGGAGACACCGCGCCTGTGTCGATTTCCGACCGGACAGAAGGAATTCCTGCCCCGATGGGCGCAGCTTCCGAACCGGCAGACGCTGTGGAAGATTCGCTTCTTCGCTGAAGCAAAAAGCCGGGTGATCAGCCCGGCAATTCAAGCATGTTTATGCATCCTGCAATTATCCGCAGGACAAGTATATTCCAACGCCTGCGCGCTGTCGGACACACCTGCGGTCGTCGGGTCCTGCACGATCCCCAGCGTAACGAGCAGATTCACAGCGATGCCGATCAGCTGAACCGTCAGGTCCTCACCGATCGCCGGTACGATATCCGCAAGACCGAGGATCTGATAAACGAATGCCGCGACCGTTCCCAGGAACGCCAGCAGCCAGGTTTTGTTCTTCATTCTTACTTTCCAGTTTATTTTCATCCGAATCCCCCTCTAAATCGAAAAGGGCTGATTCTTTTGCCTGCCGGATCGCATGTCCCAATGATAAAACACCTTGGAGTATGAGATGCTGCTGCCGAGGTGGATCCCCCACGTATAGAGTCCTGCTTCTCCGACAACGCCATGTGTCTCGCAGATCTCCTTCCATTTTTTCGCGTAACGGATAAACTCTTTTGCGCTGACGCCCGGATTGCTCCAATCCGCCGCGCAGCCGCGCAGATGAGAGGACTTCGCGTTCCCTCCGATTTTTTTGTTATAGGCCGCGGTGCGGAACCACGAATTGATCGTCATCGGTTTTGCGAGCCACTGCCGGAATTCCTCCATGCACTGTGCCTGCAGCATAGCGGCCGCCGCCAGCTTGACCGTTCCGGTCTGATTTTTGGCATACTCCGCAAAGGTAAAATGCTTCGTCAGGTTGGTGCCGGAAACTTTGATCCTTGCCATCGTAACGCCCCTTTCCCTGATTTTGGACGAAAATACGAAGTCTCAGGATTCCCTGCGCATCGATATTTTGCCCATGATCAGACTATGCGCGCGCGGCAGCCTCGGTGCCCTTGTTTGCGTTTTTTCGCACAAGGTTCTCACGCAAAAGACCCATCCCGCGCGTTTTACGCATAAGGATGGGTCTGATTGTATTCTGACGCAAGTTGGACTTTTGCAGCAGGAATGCGGCAAAGCCGCTTATTTCATCGCTTCTTCGATCGCGACTGCCACCGCGCCGACCATCGGGTTGTTGCCCAACGTAGGAAGCACTTTTTTTACGTTTTCTCCCATTGCTTGGAATATCTTATTATTGTTGAAATTTCAACGTTTATCTCAATGGTTAATTGCTTTTTATTTCTTCTTTTTTCTCAAAATTACTCATGATTTCTCATTTTTCGCACACAAATTGCACACAACTTTTCCCTATATTTCAAATTCCGGATGACGTTTCTAGTTCCAAATGTGGACAACAAAAGAATCAAGCACTTTGCTTGATTCTTCCTTAATATATAAACACGTTCATGTAATTATCATAGACATAAGCGGGGCATCAGTTACGTCGATTCCTAAACAGATAGCAGAACAAGCCTTAATTGCAAATGTTGTTAAATGATGTAAAACCTTTTTCAACATAATCATACCCCCTTCTAATATTTTTACAAAACCGCTTATGCTGACCTCGATAGAGATTGGTGAGTACAGAAGGGGTCATCTCTGTGTACCCACTTACATTATATCCTTTTTTTCTATATTGTCAACGGTAAGACGCCTTTTTTCTTATTCTCACGGGGCGCATACTAAATCTTAGTTATAGCAAAATAAAGCCGGGCATTTCTGCCCGGCGCGTCTGGTTATTCTTTCTCTTTTTTAATTGCTTCATAGGAAGCTTCGATAGCTTTATCAATATCTTCTGCTGTAAATTCGAGCCCAAGTGCCTTGCAGCGTTCGAGCAGGTAAGCATAGACTTCCTGCTTCTTTTCTTCGCCGGGTGCGGTCTGCATCCATTGCTTCGCCCAGCGTACAGAAATTTCCGCGAGCGCAAGAAGCGTATCATACTCTTCTTTCGTTGTCTTCTTTTTGAGAAGGTTTCTCATCGGTGTCGCGAATAAAATCGTTGCGACGGATGCCATAATCAGCAGCAAAATCGTAATCATGAGTGTAATGTGTTCCATTTCTATTCTCCTTCCTCTTCATCGAGTGTTTCAATGCCGTTTAAGATTTTTTTCAGTTTGATGTCCTCTTCATTTCGCTTTCCGAAGTAGGACTTTACAAGATATAAGATAATCACACCGACCACACCGGTGATGATCGCGACGCCGAGTTTTTCCTGTGCCGGCGCGCCGAAGAGCGGGGCGATGATTAAGATGGTAATCCAGATGCAGGATATCCACGAAAACCGATCTACCCATACCTTTGTAAAGGTGTCTATTCTGACGCCTCGCAGTCTTTTTCCGAATTTCATGTAAATCACCCCACATTCGTATTTCCGTTGTAGTACGCCGCAATCCAGCCCTTCTCAACGCGAATCCAAACGTTCTTTCCGATGGTCTTTACCTGCATACATTTTACTTTTGTGCCTGCCGGAAGAACCCCGATTTTTGCGGATTCGGTTGACGGTTTTGTCCGCAAGGTTCTTGGCTTAAGCAGATGATAAATCGCCTTCTTGCTGTACTCGATTTGCACGTCCCTTATCTTTTTGTAGTCCGGCCGGTAGATGCAGCGAATCTGTGACAGGCTTCTGAGTTTGACCGCGACACATCTTCCGTCTGACTGGCTGCCGGAAGCAGTCTTCGATGTGTTTCCTTCCACCGTGATGTACTTTCCGTCTTCCCTTTGGTGAACGATAAAGCCGATATGCTGCGCGCCGCCGCCGGTGAAGTCAAAGACAGCAAGGTCGCCAAGTATTCCCTTGTCCCTTGGAACCGTCTTTTTCATCTTTTTGGCGTAGACTTCCACTGCAGGGACGTAGGCGGTCTTCTTGCCGTTAAAAAATAGCTTTCCCGCTCCTTCCATACGGAAGATGTCCCAGACGAATGTGCAGCACCACGGAATGTGACGGTTGACTTTGCCGCCATAGTAGTCGGTGTTGAAGACGATGTTTCCTTTTTTGTCTTCCGTCATGCCTTCATAGGACAGTGCTTTTCTGATAATCTCTTTTGCGCTTTTCATGTTCTCACCTCCCTTCATTTGTGCGCTTCCACATTGATGTGCTTTTCCAATTTTTTGATCGCGTCTGTGACCGGCCCGTTACAGCCTTGTTCTTTGAGTCCTTTTAGACAAGCGAGCGTGCCGTAGACGATCAGGCATTGTTCCTCTTTGAGCTTTTTGATATCTTTCTCCTGCTCTTCCTGTTCGTCGATCCATTTCGCAATCTTTCGTACGTACTTTCCGATGGCAGCCAGCGCGCCGAGCAGCGCCGCAAGGCCAATGATTCCGGCGGTGATGGCTCCGATTTGTTCCATAGTTTTCTCCTTTCCATAAAAAACAGGTAGGATTTCTCCTACCTGTATGGGTTGTTTTTGTCTTTACATCCGGTGATTGCTTTCATTAAGGCAAACTTTTCTTTTCTTGTGTAAGCGGTTTTATCCAAATATGCTTTCACTTCTTTTTTGCTTAAACTGCCGTTTTTGTTCGCATCAGCACGTTTTCTGGTATAGGTGTAAATGTCGTTGTCGATTCCGGCTGCATAAAGCGCTTTCCCCCTTTCTATAGACTTATGTTTTATCCCCAGCCGTTTCATTACTTCTTCGCGGTATCCTGCCTCCAAAAGCGCGTTGACTTTTTTTGTGTCCGCCATGTTTCCTTTTGTTAGCTCGTAGATCTTCCTTGCGTCCGCATCACTTATGCCGCTTTTCTTGATTTTTGCGAGCGCTTCTTTTTGGGTCTCCTTCATGAATGAATCCGCGTAGCTTTCTTTGCTGCTGTAGTCGATCTGCTTCTCGTCAAGAGCGTTTCCGACCGCCTGCTTCTGCTTTGTCGTCAGGTTGGAATTCAAAATCGCCGTTCGCATCTGACTGGTATTGCCCGGAAGTGAGCGAATAAACTTTTCCGCCTCGGTGTTTTTCATGCCTGCGGCAACCAGCGCCTGATAAGCTTTGGTCTTCTTCGCAGAAAGCATTTTAAATCCGCTTTCCACATAGTCGCCGGAGTTTCCGATCGCGTACTGGCCGAATAACAGTCCTTTTATGATGCTTCCCGCGTCAGGATCAACTGCGAAGCGGAGTTTTTCCTGCCCGTCATTATCCAGTCCGTAAGATCCGCCCTTTTTGAGCGCGATGCCGGACTCGATGACTTTTTTGATCTGGCCTCCGCCGATCGGCGGTGCGATATAAAAGGCGGGTTTTGCGGCTTCTTTTCCGATTTCCGACCACGCTTTCTTCGGGTCTACATCTCCGGAGGCGAGGTTTCCGAGGTTAGTCGCGATTTTAGGTACACTCGGCAGCGCGGATGAGATTGGCACACGGCCGCCGCCCAGGATACCACCGACAAACGGAATGTCCTCGGCGATGTTTTCTCCGACCGCTGTGATGGCAGCGCCGCCCTTCTTGATCTCGACCTCTTTCAGATTGATGTCCTCGTCTTTCATTGCGGCATTCCAAAGCGCTTCCGCGAAATTAGGAACCTTCTTTCCGGTCGTGTCTCCAACAAAGTCATTTACCCAGCTGATTGGATCCAGGGCCGGGCGTCTTCCGACAAAGAACTCATACACGTCATTGAAGATGTACGCGCCGATCGCATAGTTTGTGAACGCCAACGCTACTTTTGCCACGTTCTCTTTGCTTCTTGGGATGTCCTTTAAAAGATGTGACCACTGGTTGTTGACTTCGACCTGGTACATCGTGAAGATCTTAGAAACCGGATTCTTGGAGTTAAATATCGTTGGCAGCGCGCCTTTGGAGCGAGCAGCGATGATGTCGGCGGCGAAGCGGTCTGCGGTTTTGATTGCATCTTCCGGATTTACACCTTTTGCAATTTGCTCGGCGTATTTTGCCCGCACAAGTGCCTGTGAGGTAAATCTGTCAATCAGCTCCATCGGTTTTGTCAGAACGTCCTGCGCTTTTTCCATGCCGGATTTCCACAGTACATCGCTTCCTTTTCGGTTTGTGAGGAATGAAGACATGTCTGCGATGTTGTCTGCTTTTCGAAAGCCGTTCTGTACGGTTTCCGCCATACCCTGCAGGATATATTTTGGGGAAAGTTCCCCCGCCTGCACCAGCGGGATGAAGTTTGTCAGCCAAGATGCAGGGTTTAAAGCAACCATGTTTGCCGCCACACGATTTTCAATCGCCTTGCTTGTGTTATACAGCGTTCTTCCAAGGCTCTGTTCGAAGACTCTGTCAAACTGTGACTTCTTTCCTGCGAGCTGGTCTGTATAATTGGTTAACCACGTTGCAAGACTTCCAAGTTTTGTGTTTCCGGTGTCATAAATTCCGTTTATGGTGATCTCTTTTATCACATCATCAAGATCTGCGTTGGCTCTCACATCGCGTACACGCTCTTTGATTCCGTTGCTGGAATACTTGTACCGCAGCTCGCTTACCAGCGCGCGCAGCTTCTGGATATCCTCCGTATGATGAATCACATCCGAGATTCCTTCCAGATAGATGTCGAATCCTTTGATCGCATCGTATTCGGTAACCTCTGCGGTTCGCTGCAGCGCGTGCCCGAACCACTTCTTTCCCGGCCGGAAGGTGTGGGTAAGTCCGTTGATGTCCGTCGGCAGCTCGTCTTTTTTGATGTCGATTCCCAGTACGCTTGCCGCCTTGGCCAGGATTCCGTCCGGCTTTTCTTCCGTGAAGTGTGGGAAGTAGTCTTTTCGGAACTCGATCGGCTCGTAGCCGTGTCTTAAAAGCACGTTGTTTGCCGCTTCTAAAAGCTGATTGTAGAGTTTTCGCATAGTGTCGACCGCGTTTTGGATTTTTCCAAAGTCCGCGCCGAGTTCCTCGATTGCCTCTTTTTCGATGAGTTTTTCTCCGTACAGCTGCACGATCTCTGCTTCTGAAATCTTGAACTTTTTTCCTTTCGCGCGCGCCTCGGCGATCTTCTCGGAAAGTCCCGGCGCGTCCACCGAAAGATATCTTGTGTCAAAGGTTTTCTTTGTCGATATGTTCAGCTTTCGTACTTCTCCTCTAAGCGCGCTTTTCATTTTCGTTGCAGCAGCTCCATGCTCATGGATCTGCTCAAAGTATTCTTTGTTAATCCGCTCGCCTGTTTCTTTTCCGGCAATGTCCACGAAGTTTCGCTCCGGCGTTTCTCTGGCATACAAGAGTCCGATTTTGTCGTTCCATTTGTCGGAAGATGCGAGCATATCGTCTGCAATCTTTTCATACGCGTCTTTGGTTTCCTGCCCGTACTTTTTAATTGCCTTCTTCATCTCATAAACCGGTTTTTCGGCAGCATAGACTTCAAAGATGTTTTGGCTGTTCAGGCTTGCCCTTCGCACTTGGTCCGGCGTCATTCTCCCTTTTAAGAGCATGTTTTTAAAGTCTTGATCTGCATCGCTTAAGAGGATCTTGCTCTTCACTTTGTCGGCATTTCGTTTCATTTTGCCTAGCTCTCCGGCAAATTCCAGCATCTCGTCTGTGGTGAGATCGGTTTCGCGTTTTGTCACGTACTGCTTGACGATGTTTGCTTTTTTCTCTAACTCGTCCATCACCTCGTCGAATCTTTTTCTTGCTTCGGCGTAAATTGCTTCTGCTTCTACGTCTGCCGATACTCTGGTCTCTGCCACTTTGATGCTGCTTGCTACATCTGCGATTTTCTCCAGCATTTCTTCCTCGGTGTTTAACTCCGGAAACAGCTCCGGGTAAGAGGCCCGCAGCTCGTCATAAAAAATGTCAATTTTTGCGCCGTCTGTGTTTGACATTCTCACCTTGTTCATGTTTGCTCTTCGGAAGTCATCGAAGTCCGCAATGTTTCGTCTGACGCGTTCCGATACGGACAGCTGTGTTTGGCGTATGGTCTTCTTCAGATCCTGGTATCTCAGCGCGAAGTCCTGATCCACAACGATGCCTTCCGCGAACATCTCATTAAAGAGCCTGTCCTTATCCGCTCTTGTAAGACTTCCGTCTTTCATCTTTTCCACGGCCAGGTTCATCTGCTCTTTGATGTATTTGTTGTCTGAATACTTGTTGATTCCCAGGGCTTCCTTCATCGCCAGGTCTGCTTCTCTGATTTCGCGGTTTTGTACCTGCTTCGCCTTTTGGCTTGTCTTTGTGGTTACTTTTTCCTCTCTTCGCAGGATGCCATCGATCTGTTTCTGCGTCACGCCAGTTCGGTCTCTTACGTGCTCGTCTGCCATCTTCGCAAGGTGTTCCCACTCTTCTTCTGATGCGCCTCTTGCCAGTCTCTCGCCCGGCGCATTCTCCAGTGTGTGCTTCCAGCGTTCCTCAGTTATGACATCCGGCGGATCTGAAGCATATCGCCTTGTTCTTGCCGGCGCGTCCGGAATTGTGTCTGCGCGTGGGATCGGCTGAGGTTCCTTCTTCGGAATTTCTGATGCGAGCGGGATTTTTGATGCAAGAGGGATCTCCTGCATATACTTATTTCCGGTCTCGCCATACAAGGATTCGGAGGCTTTCAGTAGCTCATCTAAGAGCTCGTCCTTTCGGATTCCGTCGCCGATGGACATCGAAACGTCTTTTCGGTATCCAGCCACATCCAGCACTTTGTTTCTATTTTCTAGTGGAATTTTGAAGTGAGCCTCGTTGTCAAAAATATCGTCAAGAACCAGTTTCTCTGCCGGGACCTTAAGCTCGACAACCGCATCTCCGTACCCATCGTTGTACCCTGTTTTTGAGGTAGAAAAAAAGACGCCATCTTCTTTCGCTGACATCTTTCCTGTACTTCTTATTTTTTCTGCATTTTCTTTGCTCGTCCTGTGGTAGAGTGTTACATATCCGTTTTCGTCTACCTTCCCGCCGATATTCCTGACTAAATCTACCGTGTCCTGCGCATCGAGAAGCGCATCTCCCGATACCCTGGCTTCTAAAGGCAAAGAAAACGCAGACTCATTGCCTGCTGTTCTTACTCGATCGGCCCCCAAAAGGCTACGTCGTCCATCCATTTTGCCATTGAATTGTGCATTTTCCGTCTCACGCTTCGCGTTGCCCGCCACGCCTTTTCGTATATCTTCATCTGCAAGCCGTGCGGAAGCGGTCCCAGGAATACCCTGACCCATAATGTTGCCGCTTTTCGCGCTACTACTATAAGTTTGATACGTAATGGCGCCTCTTTCATAATCCGGGTAATTTGTTCGTCTGTCAGAAACATTCAGTGCCAACCTTTCTGCTGCATTTTCAGCTTCTCTTTCTCCGAGCAGTGACGAATATCCAATTCGCTTTAGTTGCTCAACGTTATTCACATTATATTCTTTCATCAGAAAGTTGTCAATGTACTCGGTGGCCTTGTTTGTTCCATTCTGTTGGTCGAATAACCTTGCCATTAAAAGTTCTTGGTATTCTTTTCGGTATCGCCCGTCATGGTGTTTTTCAAGAGCGTTCGATGCCGCCTCCCTTAATACTTCTAAACCCTTCTCGCGGTCTCCGCCTCGTTCGAATCCCTCTACGTTCTGAATCGCATGCTGGATTTCGTGAATCACGGTCTCATCTCTTTTTTTGCTCAAATATTTGTCGTTATGAAGTTGCTTCTCGATTTCTATCGTGTTTGTATCCGGCAGATATCCTCCTATTCGACCTAGCTTTTCAATGTCTCTTGGGATATAATTCGTTTTTCTCAACTGCGGATAGTTGCCAAACAGTTCGTTATGCTGAATCACATCTTCCAGTGTTGCGTTTCCACTTTCTACGCGTTCCCTTAGTCTTGTATTCTCACCTCCCCAGATTTGATTCAGTTTATCAAGTTCTTTCATTTCCGTTTCCGAAATGCTGCCATCCCAGACTTTGTCGTACAGTTCCTGCAGCCTTGCATATTCCGGGTGACGTTCTCTGAATACGGCGTCACCGTCCGGGAAGAATTTCATTTTGCTATCATCAATTTCAAAGCGCCATTTGCGATCAAGTCCGTACTTCCATCCGGTCTTCTCCCATATCTCCCGCGGAGTTTTTCCGGCTTTCAGCATCGCTTCCGCTTCTTGTCTCATAGCGCGGTCCGCATTCAGCGCCCTAGAGCCTGCAAGTAAATACTTGGCGTCTGTGTTCTGGCTGCTTCCGACTGTCCACAGCGCTTTTTCATATTTTCGCTGGGCTTCAATCAGGAATTTCGTTTCGTCTGACGCGCCGATCTTGTGGAGGGTGTCCACGATCCAGTCATAAATCTGACGGAAAATGCTCGGGTTTTCTCTTGCCAGGCGTTCGATGGACTTCTCGCTGTTAAAGAGATATTCTTCGGCAAACTTTGCGGTGAATTCTTTCTGCGCTTCCTCTGCCGTGAGCTGCTTTCCTGCAGCTGCATAGTCTGATATGATGTCTTTCAGGCTCTGATCCACGTCGTAGCCGGCATCTCGCATGGAGTTTTGAATGAAGTCCGAAAGTTCCGCGTAATGTCCGGAGGTTTCGATGTGATGTGTCAGCTCGTGCCGCAGCACCGTGTATGCCGGATTCTTCGCACTGTTTGAGATGGTGATTACGCCGCTTTGGTAGGTACCGTCAATGCCAGACGGAAGGTCCGCATAAGTTATTTTCGCGCCGCTTCTTTTTTCAACAGCCTTAAAAATCCTTTCCTGCGCTTCCGGCGTCAAGGTCTTTACCGTCTTGCTTGGCGCATACGGGATTGGCTGCGGAGCTGTCGGAATACTTCCTAAAGTCTCTTTTATTTCTTTCGCGCCGAGTCTTTGGTTGACGTTTCCGCTGTGCGAAACTTTGTATGTTTTTCTTGGGATAGGCTCCGGCGTTTTCGTCCAGATGTTTTTTTGCTTCCCGCCATCCAGTCTTCTTTCCAGATGCAAATTCCCTACCGCATCAATGAGTTTTCCTGCCGCCGGCCCCGCAAACTCAAAGGCACTTCCAAGACCGAAATCCATCGCGGCGTTGATTGCCATATCTTTTACCAGCGCCTCTCCTTTAAGTCCCTCTCCCCTTGCGTGAGAAAGATTCATTAAGATCCCTACAGTCGCGTCTCCAACCGTATTTCTCGCGATACCTGTCGCGACTTTCTCCGCCGTTTCTATTCCGTACTTCTTTCCGATTTTACCGGCAATGAGTTTCGCGGTCGCCTTCTTGCCCACGCCAGTCGCAAGAATCTTCTCCGCGCCTTTTGTGATTCCTTTTCCGGCAGCTCCGTATCCCGTGCCGTAGGCGGCGGCTGTTCCGAGAAAGTTTCCGACGCCAGCGCCTTTTTGGGCGCTGTCTGTCTCTGCTTCTAAACCGAAGTCCAAAAACTTCTTTCCGGTCGCAATCTGATACGGAATGCTGACCGGTGCCAGCACTCCATCGTTTAACAGCCGCTCGTTAAATCTCACAACGGCCTGAGGAAATGCGTTCGTTTTAAATGCGGTCTCCTG
>ERZ780198.3625-NODE-3625-length-10387-cov-2.455091_pt1 | contig 10387 bp, 6 predicted proteins | sample MGYA00510979_ERZ780198 | MGnify/ENA primary metagenome ERZ780198 (study PRJEB29588, sample SAMEA2158039) | human gut metagenome | biome: human gut; feature: human-associated habitat; material: faeces | place: Denmark | collected 2008/2010 ...
ATCTCCGTTCCCTTGCTCTGCTCACTCTCAAGGGTCAATTTTGCCCCGTGCTGGGCAACGATGTGCTTTACGATCGCAAGTCCCAGACCGCTCCCCCGCTTAGAGGAGCTTCGGGACGCATCTGCGCGGTAAAAACGCTGGAAAATGTGAGGCAGAGCTTTCTGGTCAATGCCGGGACCGTCGTCCTGTATCTCAATCTGAACAAAGCGATCCGGTGCAGGCACCGTGCTTTCCTGTTCCTTTTCGGTGCCGTCCGGGTTAAGCTGGCGGTATAAAGGAGCGGATTTTGGTGTGTCAGGCTGCTCTTTCAGGCGGATCCATATATTTCCCTTGGACCGGTCCAGATATTTCACAGCATTATTTACAATATTGATGATCACACGCTTTAACTGCTCCGGGTCTGCCTGGATACGGGTATCCTTCGGACAGGTGTTTTCGTAGTGGATCGAGATGTGTTTTGTTTCCAGATCAAGGGAAAATGCCTCGATGCAGTCCTCGAAATAGCTGTGAAGAGGAATGGATATGAAATGATATGGCAGTGTATTCTGTTCTACCTTGGAAAAGACAGAAAGCTGGTCCACCAGATAACTCATATCGTTTGCTTTGGAAATAATGGTCCGAAGATATTTTTCCTGTTTTTCCGGTGTATTTGCAACGCCATCAAGGATTCCCTCACTGTATCCTTTGATGGAAGTGATCGGTGTCTGCAGATCATGTGCCATATTGCTCATCATATCACGGGTATCCTGTTCGTAACGGATACGATCCTCGATCATTTCCTTTAACCGGATCCGCATTTCTTCGAAGTCCCGGCACAGCTCGCCAATCTCGTCTGTGGAATTTACGCGTACCGGGGTATCCAGATTACCGGCACCGATCTGCATGGTTGCGATCCGCAGGATATTTAAAGGACGGACAATGCCACTGTAGAGCCAGATGATCAAAAGAGCTGCCGTGCCCAGAAGGATCAGGGTGCCGGAAAAAATAAGCTGCCGGATCAGGTTTTTCCAACGGGGGAGGATTTCCGAGTAATCTGTGACCAGAAAGAGCTGTGCATGCTCATAATTGGAAAGATTGAAATCCTTCTGTTTGATCAGATAACCGTTGTCAATGGAGATGGTGTCGGCATATCCCTTCTCAAAGCCCCGGTAACCGGGGAGAGGGTTTAACTGCTTATACGCCTTTTTGTTCCCGATATAAAACTCCTGACTGCCTTTACATACAACAATAAAAGAATAGCGGTTGGAAAGTTCGCTGTTGACATTATCCAGATAATCCCGCCGGATCAGTACGTCCGGATTTGTGTCAGCCACATGAACCAGAGTACGGAAATCCGTCATGGTTGCGGTAGACAGAATGTGAATGGGATTTAACAGAAGATTTTCAGAGGAAATGTCGGACTGGTAATCATCCTCCAGCGTGGATGCCTGATTGGTCAGGATCGTATTATAGCAAAGTGCGATCAATGCCAGCGGAAATATCGTAATGAAAAGAAAAGCAATGATCAGTCGTCCGCGAATTTTCATATAAAAGCTCCACTCCTTTCCCGGATGGTATAAAAGCCGGCAGCGGATCAGTATCCCATGCCGGCAGTAATTTCTTCTACGGTTTTAGTTGGTTTGTAATTTACGGTTCCAAACAGCTTTTTGTGCAGCTTGGTAACATTGCTGGACAGCGTGGTTGGAAAATCATAATAAATGCCATCAGAGGCTCTGTGACAATCCAGCTCATATGGAAAGCCCTTGCTGTTTTTGATGTCATAAAATGGCAGATACATTCCTAAATGCAGGATTTCCTGTGTTGTCAGGCTGGTGTAGATCTGTGGAAGCATCTCATTCAGTACCCGGTAAAGCCTCATTGGACTGCTTTTTTTGGCCTTTGCCATGATAGCAGTCAATACGCGACGCTGCCGTTTGGCACGGGTAAAATCTCCCCCGCTGGTATAGCGGACACGGCAGTAGCCGGTTGCCTGTACACCTGTTACAGTCTGTTTTCCGGGTTTTTTGATCTTTTCGTATTTCATGCCGTTGATTTTTGCAACATCACGGGCATAGGCATTGACCCATTTTAATTCGTCCTTATGAATATTCAGTGTGATCCCGCCCAGGGCATCAATGACATTGGAAAGAGCACTGAAATTGACTGTAATAAAGTCCTGCACGTTCAGATCAAAGTTCTGATTGATGGTATTGACTGCAAGATCCGGACCGCCATAGGAATAGGCATGATTGATCTTGGTATATCCGTGTCCGTCAATCCGTGTGTAGGTATCCCGGAAGATCGAGGTCAGTTTCACATCGTGGGTTTTGTTGTTGATGCTCACTAAGATAATGGAATCACTCCGGGTGTTTTCATGAAGAGCGTTGGCACGGGAATCCACACCAAATACTACAATGTTCGTATAATTTTTCAGATGACCGTCGGCCAGTCCCTCATTGACGGCTATATGTTCTAACGGGTGATTTTTGATCTCATCAATTTTACTGACGAGAGACAGCACGATCAGTACTCCGGCCATGATCAAAAGCAGCAGGATCAAAGTGAAAACGAGGATATGTTTTCTCTTTTTCTTTTTTCTTCTGATGCGTTGATTTTGGGCGGCACGGTTTCGATAGCTTTCCATAATGATGTCCTGCCTTTCTGTTTATCGCTTAATATGCGTTTTTGTTGACACTTCGGCCAAAGAAGGTCAGAAACAGGATCTTAAAATCAAGCCATAAGGTCCAGTTTTCTACATAATAAAGGTCACATTCAATACGCTTTACAATGGAGGTGTCTCCGCGATAACCATTCACCTGCGCCCATCCGGTCAGTCCCGGACGTACCTGATGCTTGATCATATAACGCGGAATGACCTCCTGAAACTTCTTTACAAAAAACGGACGCTCTGGACGGGGACCTACGAGACTCATATCTCCCCGCAGAACATTGACAAGCTGTGGAAGCTCATCAATATTTGTTTTACGCATAAATTTACCGATTGGTGTGACTCTTGGGTCGTTCTTGGTGGTCCATGCCTTTTTCTCCTCGGAGGCATCCTGGACTCTCATGGAACGGAACTTGTACATCTGAAATGCCTTATTATGAAGGCCGATCCGCTCCTGCTTAAAGATCAGAGGACCCGGTGAGGTGATCTTGATGATCAGGGCTACGATCAGCATCGGAATCGCCAGTATGATCAGTCCAAACAGTGAACCGACCACATCTATGGTACGTTTCACGGCATTATTTAAAGAGGAACTCAGTGGAACATGGCGGACATGGATGATCGGCAGCCCGTCCAGATCCTCGGTATAAGGCTTTGTCGGGATCACATGGTTGTAATCCGGGATAAACTTCGTGTGAACGCCGGCCTTCTCGCAGATCGTCACGATGGATTCCAGCTTGGAGAACTCGTCGATACTCAGTGTGATGGCAATTTCATCGTATGCATTGGTACTCAGCAGATCCTCCAGCATAGAAATGTGTCCGATGACGGGAATGCCGCGATAGGAATCTTCTGTGCTTTTATGGTCATCCAGAATACCGTGGATAAAATATCCCCATTCCGGATGAACCCGGAGACGGTCGATATAGCCCTCTGCCGTACGGCTGTATCCCACCAGAAGGATGTGTTTTAAGTTTTTGCCGGCTTTTCGCATTTTCCGCAGGATCTTGTTGACAGTCATACGGAAAATAAAATCAATACACAGATTCATAATGGCAAAAATACCAAGAAACAATCGTGCGTAGTTTTGCTGTTTAATAAAGAAAAGAACGGCAACACAGTAAATCACGCCTAACAGATTGGCTTTGATCAGATTAAATAGCTCTGTCCGCCGGCTGGAGGTTCTTTTCGGATTGTACAAATTGCAGAAATAATATATAATCAGATAACACGGAACCAAAAATACAAGCATGTTAATATAGTCCTGCCGCGGACGGATATATCCGATCGGTGCAGGAATAATACGCCATTGTACCAGAGGGCTCCAGGTGTCCTCAAAACGCAGACTCCAGGCTAAAATATATGAAAGAGCAATAATGATCGCATCTACGACCACATGCATCAGATTTAACAGTTTTTGGTTATCCTTGATCACGCTATCACCTTCTTAATAAAGATTTTGAACCACCTTATTATAATAGTTTCCGATATAAATCGCAATATTATTTCGAAAAGGAACAAAATTTTTATCAGTTTTTCACAAGTAGGTCACAAATCACTGTTAGACTTATGCAGTAGATATGGAGGGAGAAAGACCACAGATTGGTTCTTTCAAAAGAATGAAAGGCAGGTTACACGATATGGAAGAAAAGAATCAGGATACACAGGATACCAACCAGTATACCGGAGAGTATGGAAATCCTATGGAAAAGAGTGAAGATACGGTAAAACCGGCCGGGGAAGAGCAGAGCAGCTCGGTTTACAGTTATTCCTATAGAGATCACAAGCCGGAGGCTACCAGCTCCGGAGACTATCATGCCAGTGAAAATGCGTCATCGGCAGATGCAGCGCAAAGCACCGCCGGTGAGACGGCACAGTCGCAGGAAACATCAGGTGATGCCAATGCAGAGACATCGGAAAAGGATCGTGATGGCTGGACCTCTATGGGGAACCAGCAGATGAGAAATGATCAGCAGCAGACCTATGGACAGCCGTCGGGTCAGAATGATGCTCCGGACAAGGATAAAAAACATTTTATCAGTGGAAAGAAAATTGCGGCATGTGCGGGTCTTGCTATATTGTTTGGTGTTGTTGCAGCCGTTTGTTTTCAGGGAGTATGTTATTTCTCAGGCAGGGTGCTGGGAGTCAATATTACCGGGGGACAGCAGATCGCTTATACCACAGACAATGTAAAATACACCAATGCAGTATCCGGCACAGCGATCGGAACGGCGGATGTGTCCGGCATTGCACAGCAGACCATGCCTTCGATCGTATCTATTACCAGTACCACAGAAGGAGAAGGCTCGTATGATCTGTTTGGACAGTATTATCAGGGGCAGGATGAGGTCAGCGCAGGCACAGGCTTTATCGTGGGTAAGAATGATACCGAGCTTCTGATCGCAACGAACAACCATGTTGTTGATGGGGCAAAGGCAATTTCCGTACAGTTTATTGACGAAGAAGTATACGATGCTAAGACAAAGGGAAATGATTCATCTGCGGATCTGGCGGTGATTGCTGTGAAGCTGAAGGATATAAAGAAATCCACATTAAATTCCATCCGCATCTCCACTTTGGGAGATTCCTCCGAGAGCAAGGTCGGCGAGATGGTAGTTGCTATTGGTAATGCTTTGGGATATGGCCAGTCTGTGACAGTGGGCTATGTCAGTGCCAAGGACAGGGAGATTACGGAGCAGAGTGAGGATGGAAGCACACAGAGCAGCAAGATGAAAGTCATTCAGACAGATGCTGCGATCAATCCCGGTAATAGTGGAGGACCTTTGCTGAATATGAGGGGAGAGGTTATCGGTATCAATTCTTCCAAGATTGCCGCTTCTTCTGTTGAGGGTGTAGGATATTCCATTCCGATCTCCGAGGCAACACCGATCATCGATGAGCTTATGAACCGGGAAGTACTTACCGATGCCCAAAAGGGTTATCTTGGTATCAGCGGTAAGACTGTCACAGAGGAGGCATCCAACTTTAATATGCCGGAGGGCGTTTATGTGGCTGAGGTATCCAAGGATGGTGCAGCTGACAAAGCAGGTATCAAGCAGGGAGATATTATCACAGCCATCAACGGTATCAAGGTAACAACCATTGAAAGCCTGAAAGAGAAAGCCAACAGCTACAAAAAAGGGACAAAGGTAAAGATTACGTTGAAACGTAGTGATAACGGCAGCTATGTAGAGAAAGAGCTTGATGTGACACTGCAGGGTTCCGGCTCCTTAAATGGCCTTCAGAGCGGAAAGGATAATTCCGGTGAGAGCTCCAATAACAATTCCGGCAATAACGGCTCCGATAATAATTCCGGGGATCAGGGGAACTCACAGGGGGGTTCCGATGGAAATGACAACTCCGGTGAAAGTGACAGTGATGATTTTTCTGACGGCTGGGGAAGTCTCTTTCCGGGATTTGGAAATTAACAGATAGATTGGGGAATGAATCATGAAGGAAGAGACTGGCTGGGGCAGCTTCTGCAGACAGTGTTGGTTTCAGACGATCCTGTTTGTGGCATTGTCCTTTGTGGAATATGTGATCATCGAGGCGTTTCTGGATGGTGACATTGTCAGTATTGGATTAGAATATAGTATCAAAAATATTATGCTCCTGATGGGGGTGAATCTCATCATCGTGTCATTGACACGATGGTTGAGATTCACATTTCTCCTGTCAGGAGTATTTGTGCTGATATTAGGTATGGCAAATTATTTTGTCGATGCCTTCCGGGGATATGGCATTGTCTATATGGATATTTATGCTGTAAAAACAGCGGCAAATGTGGCAGGAGAGTACAAATACCATGGCTCTCCGCAGCTATGGCTTGGCCTGGTCCTGGGACTTGCTTTTATTGTGCTGTGTGTGGTGATCACGCCATCCCGTTCACACGGGAAAAGTATCCGTCAGGGAATTGCATCGGTGGTGGGAGCGGCAGCCGGTGTTGTCTTTTTTGTATGGATCAATCTGGGGCAGGGTTTTTTTGGTGACGTCACAAATCTGACCTGGGATCACAGTATAGGGATGTCCGATTATGGATATCTTCTGTATGTTACGGCGAATGCCGGGAATGCAAAGGTAGAGAAGCCGGATGGGTATTCGCCGGCGAAGGCCGATGAGATCCTGTCACGGTATCAAAAGGTTTCCACTACCAATAGCGTGCTGGCATCCCATGCCGGTTCCGCCAAGTCGCCAAACCTTATTATGATCATGAATGAGTCATTTTCAGATCTCAGTGTATTGGGAAGGTTTGAAACGGATCAGGCATATCTGCCGTTTTTTAACAGCCTGAAAAAGAATACGATCCGTGGTTATGCGGACTCCTCCGTATATGGTGGTTATACTGCCAATTCTGAATTTGAATTCCTGACGGGCTGCACCAAAGCATTTCTGCCGGGCAATCCGTACCTGCAGTACATCAAGGATTATCTGCCCAATGTTGTCAGCAATATCAAGACACAGGAGGGCTATGACAAAGCAGTAGCGATCCATCCTTATAATCCATCCGGATACAATCGCAACAGAGTATATCCTCTTCTTCATATGGATGAGTTTCTCAATATTGATGATTTCAAAAATCCATTGCTGGTGCGCAAATACATTTCCGATGCGTCAGACTACGAAATGCTGGAATCTCTGTATGAAAACAAAAAGGAAGGAAGCTCTCTTTGTCTCTTTAACGTGACGATGCAGAATCACAGCTCTTATGATGATACGGATTATACCTTTGAAAATCCGGTAAAACTAACAAGTATGACATTACAGCCGGAGGCAGAACAGTATCTTTCCCTGATCAAAATGTCAGACGATGCGCTGAAAGAACTGATCACTTATTTTGAGAAGGTAAAGGAGCCTGTGATCATTGTATTGTTTGGAGATCACCAGCCGCATTTGCCGGATTATTTTTATAAAAATGTCATGGGAGAGATGCCGGATGATCTGTCACAGAAGGATGCGATGAAGCGGTATCAGGTGCCGTTTATGATCTGGGCCAATTATGATATCCAGGCGGCCGAGATCCCGCAGATTTCAATTAACTATCTGTCTACGCTGATGACAGAGACGGCGGGCCTGAAATTGACGGATTATCAGAAATTTCTGTTGGATATGTATCAATATATCCCGTCCATCACCGCTAATGGCTTCTACGACCGACAGGGAAATCTTTATAGCTGGGATGACCTGGATGAGGCGGATGCGGAGCTGCAGGAATGGATCAAAGAGTACCGTATACTTCAATATAATTATCTTTTTGATGAGGAACATCGAAAGGATGCACACTACCAGTTAAAGGAGAAGATGATATGGGGAAAAAAGGAAACGTAGCAATTATTACCGGAGCTTCCTCCGGGATGGGCAGGGAGTTTGCAGTTCAGATCGCACAGAATTATCCAAGCATTCATGAGTTCTGGATCGTTGCCAGAAGGAGGGAAAGACTGGAGGAGCTGCAGGAGAAGCTTTTGGGACGCAGGGTGAAGATCCTTGCATTGGATTTGAGCCGGCAGGAGGGCATTGATACACTGGAGAAGGCTCTGGCGGAGGAACAGCCGAGAGTTCGTATCCTTGTAAATGCAGCAGGCTTTGGCATCATTGGAAAGATTGGGAAAATGAAAGAGGAGGACTGTACCGGTATTGTGGATACTAACTGCCGGGCACTGACGGCTGTGACTCATATCACACTTCCTTATATGACAGAGCAGGGGCAGATCATACAGATGGCTTCCTCAGCAGCATTTATGCCACAGCCGGGCTTTGCTGTTTATGCAGCCAGTAAATCTTATGTGTTAAGTTTTTCCAGGGCTTTGGGCAGAGAGCTTGCGGGCAGGGGCATTACCGTGACGGCCGTATGTCCGGGGCCGGTCAAGACAGAATTCTTTGATATTGCAGAGACATATGAAGCTGTCAAGCTATACAAAAAGCTGACCATGGCAAGGGCAGACCGGGTGGTGTATCAGGCACTGGTGGATGCAAAACATAGCCGCAGCGTTTCTGTGTATGGTCCGCTGATGAAGGGCTTTCGGATTCTGGCAAAGTTTTTGCCGGTGGATTTTCTGATGCTGTTTGTAAAATAAAAGCTTCCGCTGGTGAAGTGAGACAGCCGGATGATTTAAAGAATGGATTTAAAGAACATTTCTCTTGACATAAGAGACAAAAAAGAGTATTATTCTTGAAAGTATAAGAAAAAGCGATGACGAGGAGGAGTACATACTTTTCGGATTTGGAGAGAGAGAACGACCGGTGAAAGTTCTTATTCTGACTGTATGGAAGTAGCCTTTGAGCAGTGGAACGAACAGGAGCATATCCTTAGTAGCATCCAACGGATTCCCACCGTTACAGGGGAACGGTATATCAGGTATATAACAGGTATATAACATGTATCTGCGTGCCGGCAGAGTGCGGGAGACTTACCGTGGCGGATTTTCGGCCGTCCTGACAAATTTCCCGAAGTTAGGTGGTAACACGGAGTATATTCGTCCTAAGTCGTAAGGCTTAGGACTTTTTTTACCTTAATTTAGGAAATGTTTCATTTCCTGTATGAGATAGAAAGGGGCAATAAGATGATCAAAGGTACAGAATTATTTGTAAAAGCGCTGAAAGCAGAAGGAGTTGACACTCTGTTTGCATATCCGGGAGGTCAGGCAGTCGATCTTTTTGATGCACTTTATGATGAACATGAGATTGAAATGATACTTCCAAGACATGAGCAGGCATTGATCCATGCGGCGGACGGATATGCCAGATCCACAGGAAAGGTTGGCGTCTGTCTTGTGACAAGCGGACCGGGAGCAACCAACCTTGTGACCGGAATTGCGACAGCCAACTATGACAGTGTGCCGTTAGTCTGCTTTACCGGACAGGTGCCGTTAGGACTCATGGGAAATGATGCTTTTCAGGAGGTAGATATCGTCGGAATCACCCGGAATATCTGTAAATATGCTGTGACTGTGCGAAAGAGAGAGGATCTGGGAAGGATCATCAAGGAAGCATTCTATATTGCGAGAACAGGCAGACCGGGTCCTGTTGTGGTGGATCTGCCAAAGGATATCCAGGTGGCTATGGGAGATGAGGAGTATCCGGAGGAGGTAAATATCCGTGGATATAAGCCGAATGAAAGCGTCCATGTAGGTCAGGTGAAGAAGGCGGTCTCTTTATTGAAGAAAGCGAAAAAACCGTTATTCCTGTTGGGCGGTGGTGTCAATATTTCAGGTGCCAATGAGGATATGAAAAAGCTTGTGGAGCTTACCGGTGCGCCGGTGATTACAACGATCATGGGTAAGGGGGCGATTCCTACCAGTCATCCTCTTTATATGGGAAATATCGGTATTCACGGAAGCTATGCGGCAAATCATGCAGTCAGTGAGTGCGATGTACTCTTCTCTATCGGTACCCGTTTCAACGACCGCATCACCGGCAAGATCAGTGAATTTGCCAAAAATGCCAAGATCATTCATATTGATATTGATTCCGCTTCTATTTCAAAAAATATCGTTGTAGATGTTCCGATCGTAGCGGATGCAAAGCTGGCGATCCGGAAAATTCTGGAGTATGCTGCACCGTTAAAGATCGAATCGTGGGTAGAGCGGCTGAAGGAATGGAAAGAAACATATCCGATCACTATGGAGCGATATGAAGGTCTGACTCCGGAGAAGATCATTAAGTATATTGCCGAGAATTATAAACGTCCGATCGTTGCAACAGACGTAGGACAAAACCAGCTTTGGACCACACAGTTTCTGGAGC
>ERZ780198.3632-NODE-3632-length-10359-cov-2.578416_pt1 | contig 10359 bp, 8 predicted proteins | sample MGYA00510979_ERZ780198 | MGnify/ENA primary metagenome ERZ780198 (study PRJEB29588, sample SAMEA2158039) | human gut metagenome | biome: human gut; feature: human-associated habitat; material: faeces | place: Denmark | collected 2008/2010 ...
TCGTAAAGGGCGAGGCAAGCCTTAGTCAATGCCACTCGACGCCCGACGAGGGAAGAGAAAACATCGCGAAAATTCTCGGTATCGCGGTCGAAAAGTCAGATCCCACCGTTGCCGTCGTGCATTGTATCGGCGGAGCGAACTGCGCGGACAAATTCACGTACGTCGGAGCACACGACTGCGCGCTCACAACCGGCGTTTCGGGCGGCTGCAAGGCGTGTTCTTACGGTTGTCTCGGACTTGGGACGTGCGTTAAGGCTTGCCCGTACGGCGCGATCAAGATCGGAAAAGACGACGTTTCGCAGGTCGATTACGAGATTTGCCGGTCGTGCGGCGCGTGCATTTCCGCTTGTCCCAAAGGTATCGTCGATCGGATCCCCGCGTCGGCAAAAGTGTACGTCGGCTGCTCGAATCACGGCAAGGGCAAAGAGGTTATAGCCGCTTGCAAAAAAGGCTGCATCGCGTGCGGCAAATGCGAGCGTTCCTGTCCCGAAGGCGCGATAAAACTCGTGGATAATCTGCCCGTAATCGACTATAAAAAATGCGTCGGCTGTTACGCCTGCGCGGACGGCTGCCCACGTAAATGCATTATAAAAATCGATAGAAAGTAAAAATATATACAACACGGTCAAGAATTTAACGCCGAACGGAGATTCCGTTCGGCGTTAAATATATATGGTAGTTTGAAAATTATTTAGAAAGAAGATCGTCGGTCGAAATGTTGAAAATATTAGCAAGCTCAATGATCTGCATAATGGACGGTTCACTGTACCCCGTTTCCCAGTGAGAAATAGTTTTTATTGTTGTATTAAGGCGTTTGGCTAATGCGGCTTGCGTTAAATTATTGTCAGATCGTAATTGTTTAAGATTTTCTTTAAAATTTAATTCCATATAATTATTGTATCAATAATTGAGAAAAACGCTTGACAATCTCAATAATTGAGAGTATAATTTTATCATCACTATTCGGAGGATTGAAATGAAAAAATTATTTAACGTTGTATTAGTTGCCGTGCTGATTGTATTGGCTTCGTGTATGTTTGCCTGCGGAAACGGAACGAACAAAGATGACAGAGGAGAAAAGGACAACAAAGACGTACAAGTCGCGACAATAACAAAAATAGTAATAACGGCACCGACCGAAGTTGAGGCGGGAAAAAACGTTCAGATTGCCGTAAAACTAACTTTCAGCGACGGCAAGACTGTAAATAACGCTTCTTTTTTGAGTTACGAAGATTTAACCGTTGTTATCACTTCGGGAAATCAGTATTGTCAGGTTGCTGACGATAATATATCAGTTTCGGATACCGCGCCGGATAAATTGTCCGTTAGTTTTTATGTAAAGAACAAAACCGTAAAAAGCAATACGCTGCAATTGTCCGTATCTAATCGAAGAACTGTGTTAGAAGCTCAATTGCAGGAGTACGAGAAGCAAAAACAAGAACTTGAAACAGAAATACAGGCGCTTGTATCTCAGTATAATACAGTTGAGGCGGCATATAATAAGAACGAATCCGATTATGAGCAATTGACTGCGCAACTTATCAGGAACGGTTGTATGACATCGGGCGGTAGTTATAATCATTTTCGTGAAGAGGAGCGATCGCACCAGAGATTATATGAACAAGGAGCCCAGTTGTGGAATAGATTAGGTAAGATATATATACAAATCGGCAATAAAGAAAGCGATTTGGAACAAGTGAAAAAAAATATTAAAAACACACAAGAAGAAATTAAGAATTTATAACGGGGGAATATGAGTTACGCAAGCCACAGTAAAGCGATAGAAATCGAGCGTTTAATATCAGACATAACAGGCGAGAACAGAGAGTGGGGCGGTATCGCCGACGCTGATACAATCGAGCGAATGCCGATGACCTGTTTTATGTCGTGTTTGTATTATATGAAAGCAAAGGATATGGCGGGAGTTGACGGCGCAATCGTACTGTTCATGGAAAAATATTATTCTTTGTGTAATCGTACTATGGAAGAGATTGAGTGTAATACAAACAAAGGAGCAGACGGCTTAAAAACGATAGACGAAATGATTGCGTTGATAAAGGATTGTATACGAAAGTAATAAATATCTTTCATCGGGTTTTGTCGAAAAAAACGAACATACGTATTTAAAATTTTGCGAACGGATTTATCGGAATAACGGTAAGTCCGTTCTATTTTTCCGCCGCTATGCATATCCGTATTATAGCACGGATTTGCCGTTTCGTCACGTTTGTCTGCAAGAAGCGAATCTTCGACAAAAGTTTACAGGATTCCCCTAAAAAAGGCGGCTCGGATTTCCGGCGGATATGTTATAATCGGAGTGTAGGGTATGAGGCTCGTAGTCGTCGGTAAAAAGAAGTTTTTTGCGGTTGTTGCGACTCTGGTCGCGCTCGTGGCGGCGATCGTCGCGGTGTGCGGCAGCGGCGCGTATAAGGTAGCGGCGGGCAAAACGACCCGCAAGTTGCCCGTCTATTGCGTGGATCGGCAGGATAAGGTAGTCGCGCTTTCGTTCGACGCGAGTTGGGGCGCGGACAAGACCGAAGCGATTCTGGATACGCTTACCCGCTACGACGTAAAAGCGAACTTTTTTGCCGTGGGCTTTTGGGCGGAAAAGTATTCGGATACGCTCAAAAAACTTGTCGACAGCGGCAGAATGGAAATCGGCACGCATTCGGCGACCCACCCGCACATGTCCAAGTTGTCCAAAGCCGAAATCGGCAAAGAACTCGACGAGTCGATCGCGACGATCGAAAAAATTACCGGAACGAAGCCGATTTTATTCCGCGCTCCGTACGGCGATTACAACGACGCGGTTATTACGGCGGCGGAAGAGAGGGAACTTTATACGATACAGTGGGACGTCGATTCGCTCGACTGGAAGGGACTTTCCGCCGGCGCGATCGCGGCAAGGGTACTTAACGGCGTAAAAAACGGCAGCATAGTGCTTATGCACAACGACGGCGAACATACCGTCGAAGCGTTGCCCCTGATCATCGAGGGGTTGAAAAACAAAGGTTATTCGTTCGTGACGATCGGCGAACTTATCTACAAGGATAATTTCATTATCGACCACACGGGTAAACAAATACAAGCAGAAGGAAAGAAATATGAACAATGAAAACTTTTTGACGAACAACAAGGTGTTTTTAAGCGGAGAAGTCGAGTCCGCGCCCGTCTATTCGCACGAACTGTACGGCGAGGGATTCTACGAGTTCTTCCTGCGGGTTACGAGGCTCAGCGGACAGGCGGACGTACTTCCGGTTACGGTTAGCGAGCGAATTATGAACGGCGTCGATCTGGGCGAAGGCGCAAAGATTGCGATTTCCGGACAATTCCGCAGTTACAACAAACTCGAAAACGAACACAGCAAACTCATGCTTACCGTGTTCGTGCGAGACTTTCTGCCGTTTGACGAGTCGGAGCAGAATCCTAACGTTGCCGAACTTAACGGCTACGTGTGCAAGCCGCCCGTGTATCGGACCACGCCGTTTAACCGCGAAATTTGCGACGTGCTTCTCGCGGTAAATCGCGGATACAACAAGTCGGATTATATTCCGTGTATCGCGTGGGGCAGGAACGCGCGTTTCGTGCGCAATATCGAAGTAGGACAGAATATCCGCATTACCGGCAGGATCCAGAGCCGCAAGTACAATAAAAAACTCGAAGGCGACCTGATCGAAGAGCGCACCGCCTACGAACTCAGCGTGAATAAAATCACGTATGCTCCCGCCCTTACCGAAATCGCCGCAACCGCCGACGAATCAGACGCAGCCGGCGAGAGGGGAAGGGAAACGATTTAAGTAAACGCGCAAAGCGCGACATAAAGAAAAACGGCAACGCGCGTTGTCGTTTTTTATATACGTATACGTGTTTTTGCGACGTGTGCCGCCGAAAATCAGATTTTGATTTTTCTTATATCGCCGAAATCGAATTCTTTGGCGTAGCAGAGTTTGTGATCGAAAAGCCGGCTTGCGATTCTTTCGCCGTATTTGATTGCGATCGCGTTAAGCGTAAGATTAGACGTAACGACGGTGGTTTTTCCGCGAAGCCCGCGTTCGTTTATCACGTGGTAAAGGTATTCGAGAGTAACGTTTTTGTACGTGCTTTCGGTGCCGAGATCGTCTATAACGAGTACGTCCGCTTCGAGTACGGGCGTAAAGTCGTCGCGCTTGTTATCCCCGAACGAGGTATGGTAATCGAGCGCGCGGCGGATGAGCGAAAATGCGGTAATCGCGACTACCGTTCTGCCTTTTTTCAGGCATTCGTTGGCAAAGCACGAGGCAAGAAAGGTTTTGCCCGTTCCCGCTTTTCCGATAAGATTTATGTTCTTGCGCACCGCGTCGTCGCCTCTGTCCGCGATGACTTTGAGGTCGCCCGCAACTTTTTCGATCAGCGGCGCGTGATCGCCGAAAAGCGCGAGGTCGAGTTCGGAAAAATCGTGAAGCGGAAGTTCGATATTGTCGGTTCTTTCGGTTACGGTAAGGTCGGCGGCGCATTTACAAGGCTTGCCGTCGGGGGTTAAGCCGGTGTCGCGGCAGTTACGGCAACGGTCAGGCGGGTAAAGACGGTCGCGAACGCCGAGTTCGTCTATAAGTTTTTCGCGTTTTTCGCGAAGTTCCGTTACTTCCTTTTCGGTTTTTTTGCCGCGCGCGAGTTCGAGTTCGGCACGGCGCAGTTTGGTTTCGATTTCGTGAAAATCCGCGTTTTCCGTCATAAGCCGTTTATAAAAGGCGAGAGCCTCGGCCTCGTCGTTGCGGCGGCGGGAAGCGACGTATTCGATTGCCTGACGATAGTTCATTTATAACTCCTTGACGTCGAGACTGTCGAACAGCGCGTTGAGTTGTTCGGACGTGTACGTTTTTGTAACTTCGGTAGTCGCGGCGGCCTCTTTTTCCGCGGATTTATAGTTTTTTGCGGCGGTAAGGTCGGTGATTCCGGCGGCGTGCCACGATCCGAGAAGCGCGTTCATATAAGCGACCGGATTGGTCGTACCGGCGGCGCAGGACGCGGCGTAATCGATAAGTTCGGCAGGGGTTTTCCAGGTGTGAGTCCAGGTTCGGTAAGAGTCGCGGTCGCGCGAATTTACCGGACGGGTAACTCCCGCGCGGTCGAGGACGGTACGTATAACTTCGTCCGTTTTTACCGCGTCCGTCATAAAACTTTCGATGTCGGCGCGCGACAGCAGGCCCTGACGATAGAATTTTTCTACCGTCTCGTTCATGCCCTCAAGCGTCCTCACGCCGCGGCGGAAGCAGTACTCGGCGACGGTAAGCACGGTTTCGTCGTCGAATCCGAGCGAAAGCCAACGTCCTACGTATGTTTCGATTATGTAGTCGAGTTGTTCGTAATACACGCCGATTATGCGGTTTACCGACCGCGCGAGATCGTACATACGATCGCGGTTTGCCTCGAACGCGTTGATTTCGGCAGCCGAGAAGAGGTGGTTTTCGTAGTAGCGGGTCATAAGCGCGTCGAGTTTGTCCATGCCGCCGCGTTTAACCTTTTTCGCGACCGAAATAACCGTTTCGAGCGGGAAGCCGAGTTCTTTCGTCCATTTTTTGAACAGCCGCTTATCCTCGATCGTCGGCTTTTTTGTGCTTCCGAGCGCTTTGATTACCGCCATGAGGTCTTTATCGTAAAGGTCGAACTCGCAAAGTTGTTCGTTTACGCGGTCGTAGGTCAGACATCCCTGACTTGCAAGGTTGCGCGCCACGGCAAGCACGTACTGGTACGGAACGTCCTTGCCCTTTTGCCGCACGCTGTACGCGACCACGGCAAGAAGAGCGGTCGGCTCGACGTGCAGGCTTTCCATAAGCGAGTAGTACTCGTTGTATTCGTTGGGAAGAATGTTGCGGTGCGGCAACAGCGCGCATAACTGATCGTTGAAATCTTTATATTTGGTTTTGGAAAACTTGCGGAGGGCGAGAGTCTGCTTGCCTACCGGCAGATACTCGACCACGGGCGGAACGGTGGAAAGAATATTGACGACTCCGGCGCTTGCCCAGTAGTTAAACGCTTCCGATACGGTGGATTGATCGACTCCGAGTATGCGCGAAATTTCCGACCAGCCGTTTTCGCCCACGGGAAAAGACGCGAGCGAAAGTCCCGCGAGGTAAATTTTTACGTAGGTTTCGGGTGCAAACGGTAAAAAATCGGTTATGAATACGTTGTCGATCTGGATCTTCGCGTTCTGAGCGATCTCGTCGGATAGTTTGATCTGCATACTTTCCTCGAAAAAAGTTACGATACGGTCGGCGTTTTACTTGATTTAGCGCGAACCTTATTATATAATACCATTAAAGAAAAAATAATTCAAACGAAATCGGGGCTAAAAATCAAAAACGCCATATCTTGTATGACCGTCCGATTCCCGGCACAACTTTCGCCGAACGTAAAAGGAGGAAGAAATGAAAATATTACATACGTCCGACTGGCATCTCGGAAAACGCACCGCGGGCAGAAGCCGGCTTGACGAACAACGCGCCGCGCTCGCCGAAATCGCGGAGATCGCAAAAGAAGAAAAAGCGGACGTCATTCTGGTTGCGGGCGACGTTTTCGATACGTTCGTGCCGCCGGCGGAAGCGGAAGAACTTTTCTATTCGGCTGTCGTCGAACTTGCAAAAACCGCGCTCGTAGTCGCGGTCGCCGGAAATCACGACGACGCCAGGAGGCTCAACGCGCCCGCGTATCTTGCGGGAGCGAGCGGAATCGCGCTTTGCGACGACGATATGACGGGGTTTAAGATGAATCGCTCCGACGGCACGATCGTTACCGGCGGCGAAAACTATCTTCGCGTCGAAAAAAACGGCGAAGTTCTTAACCTCGCGATTCTCGGCTATCCGACCGCAGGCAAGATTCTCGACCTTGCGGGCGAGGCGAATTTTTCCGATTTCGTGCGCGGGGAACTCGAAAAAGGCGCAAAAAATTTCGTTTCGGGCGAGATCAACGGCGTTTTAACCCATCTTTTCACGGCGGGCGGCGAGAGTATGACGACGGACGAGCGGGAACTTGGCGGCAGTAAGATAATTTCGCCCGAAGTTTTACGGTTTGAAAACTGCGGCTTCGTCGCGCTCGGACATATTCATAAGCCGTACGTCGTGTCGGATAAAGACAATATCGCGTACAGCGGATCGCTTCTTCGCTACGATTTCGCCGATCGAAGCGACAAACGCGTCGTTATTTACGAAAGTAAACCCGACGGATCGGTTGCGCGCAGAGAAAGACTTCTTACGTCGCCCAAACCGCTTATAAAGATCGCGGCGGGCAGCGAGGACGAAGTTTTAATGCAGTTAGCCGAAATAACGGACGGTTACACGTGGGTGGAATACGCGTCCGATGCCCCGCTTCCGGCTTCGGCGGTGTCGGCGTTCCGCAAATTTCCGTGCTATCTCGGAATCACCGCGGTTTGCACCGCGCGAAAAACCGAATCCGTCGCGCGCCGCGGTAAAACGGACGGCGAACTGTTTTCGATGTTCTACGAGTCCAAGCGCGGCGAAAAGCCGTCGGACGAGATCGTCGGACTGTTTTTGCAGGCGGTAAACGGCGAGATCAAGGAGGAGTTATGAGACCGATCAGGCTTACGATAGAAGGAATAAACAGTTTCATCGAGCCGCAAACCGTCGATTTCGATCGGGTCGGAGCGGACAACCTGTTTTGCGTAAGCGGCGTTACCGGCAGCGGCAAAACCACGATACTCGACTGCATCGTTTTGTCGCTTTTCCCAAAACACGGCAAGCGCGGCAATCTCGAAGACTATATCAATCTTAAGAGAAACGAGGGTCGAATCGACTTCGTTTTCGAGTTCGACGGCGAGATTTACGAAACCCGCCGCGTTATATCGCGTAAGGCGGGTAAGAATTCGTATATCGTTATCCGCGGCGGAGAGCCTGCTGCGGAGGGCGGCGAAGGATTTAAACTTATCGGCGATAAAATCGGACTCGAAATGGACGAGTTTACCAACGTCGTTGTGCTTCAACAGGGCGAATTCGCCAAGTTTTTGCAGGCAACGAAAGCACCGCGCGTCGCGCTTATAAGCAAACTTTTCGATCTTAAACGGTTTGACGGCGTGTACGCAAGGTTCAATAACGCCGCCGCCCGCGAAGAGGGCGAAATGAAGCGTTACGAGGGAGTAATCGAAACGTACGCCGCCGTCACGGGAGCGGGCGTGAAGGAGGCGGAAACTTCGCTCGCGCAGAACGAAAAAACGCTTGCCGAAATTACCGTTTCGTCGCAAAAACTCGCATACGTATATGAGAATTTACGACAAGAGTATCGGATTTTCGTCGAACAAACCGAAATAAAAAAGCGTATAGCGGACGGTGAAAAGAAAGTTAAAGATTGCAACGAGCGCGTTAAAAACGGCGAAAAATTCGTTGCCGAAGTAAAGGCGGAAGAGAACGCGCTCGCGATAAAGGAAAAGGCTCGCGACGAACTTACCGCACGTAAAACCAGAATCGAAGAGGACGAAAAACGTCGTCGCGATCTTTCGGAAAGAATCGCCGCCGCCGAAAGAGAAAAAACCGATTGCGAAAAGTCGGGCGAGCGGGTAAAGGAAAGAAAAGCCGCGCTCGAAGAACAAAAGAAAAAATTCGCCGAATCGGTCGTCGAATCGGGACGACTCAAAGCCGCGCTTGAGGAAGAGGGCGAGGGAAATTTCGCCGCCGCGTCCGACAAATTTTCTCAGATTAAAATGCGAATCGAAACGCTCGGTCGGGCAAAAGCCGAACTTGCCGCCGCAGAGAAAAAACTTAACGAAACGATAAAGAAAATCACGGTGGCGGAAGCCGAATGGAAGGCTTGCGGTAAAGCCGCGAGCGAAAGCGAAAAAGCGGCGGATAATGCCGAAAACGCGCTTGCGGCAGCCCGAAAAAAACTTGACGAGATTACCGGTCTCGACGCGCTCGCCGAGGTTTGCTCGCACGTCCGCGCGGGTGACGTCTGCCCCGTTTGCGGCGGTAAAGTAACCGAAATCGCAAAAGCGGAAACGGGCGACAGAACGGTAGCCGCGGCGGAACTCGAAGTCGCCGAAACGCGCGCCGTTTCGGCTCGCGCAAGACTTACCGAGGCAACCGCTTCGGCTCGCGCGGCAACGGCAACGCTTGACGAGCTCAAAAGGGCGGAATCGGTCGAAAAAGAGGAGGTCGAAGAGCGAAAAACGGCGGCGACGTCGGAGGACGAAAGCAAACTTAAAAGAGTTTCGGCAATTGTCGGAAAACTCGTCGACGTCGAGAAAAAACTCGCCGATCTCGCGGTTGAGATCGACAAACAATCGGATTCGATCGCTAACGACGAAAAGGTCGTCGCGGCTAACGTCGGTAATGCCGAAAAACGCGTTGCCGAACTCAGACGCGACCTCGGTCTGCTTGCGATTGCCGGGGACGGAGAACTTGAAAAAATCGTTGCCGAACTGAATTGTCTTGCCGCCGCTCGCAAGGAAATCGACGGTAAACTCGATCGGGCGCGGGCTTTGTTCGAGCAGATCCGTATCGAAAAAGCAGCCGCCGAATCGGGACTCGCCGCCGACAAAGCCGCCGTGCGCGATTGTCGCGAAGTCAAGCCGGAAGAGGTCGAAAACGCGCGCGTCGCAGCCGAAAACATCGCCGCCGAACGGCAAAAACTTAACGATTCGGTCGTTGCCGAGCGCGAAAAACTCGCGGCTGCCCGCGAAAATCTCGCAAAAAAAACGGAAGCCGAAAAGGCTTTTGCCGAGCGAAAAAAGGCGTTCGATAAGTACGCTTCGCTTGCGCGGCTTACCAAAGCCAACGCGTTTACCGAGTTCGTGGCGGCAGAGTACGTCAAGGACTTTACCGTCACCGCGTCCGAAAAACTCGGCGAACTTACGGGCGGCAAGTATTCGCTCGAATACGAGGAAAAAAGCGGCGAGTTCTTCGTTGTCGACTTTCTCGCCGGAAACGAGCGACGCAGCGTAAAAACGCTTTCGGGCGGCGAAACTTTCCTCGCGTCGCTGTCGCTTGCCATCGCCATTTCGCGCGACATCGCCCGCGACAAAAACTTCGATTTCTTCTTCATCGACGAGGGGTTCGGAACGCTCAGTCCGGACGCGCTCGACGCCGTTACCGCCGCGCTCGACACACTCAGCCGCGATACGCTCGTAGGCGTGATCACTCACCGATCCGAACTTATCGAACGTATCGGCTCGATCGTCAACGTTATTCCCGCGACGGAAGAGACGGGCAGCAGGATAGTGTAGGTTCGCTTCGGGGAAAGCAAAGCAACCTTTTCTTTGAAAAAGAAACAAAACGGCGAGCCGCCGTTGGCAAGTGATATAGCGATGTTTATTGAGAAAGTTTTTTGTAGAACGAACGCAAATACTTACCCGTGCGGGTTCCGCACTACTTTTTT